>Ga0256829_1002076_pt1 | contig 15408 bp, 11 predicted proteins | sample 131447metaG_FD_185979 | JGI IMG/M metagenome (GOLD analysis project Ga0256829, IMG submission 185979) | Hydrothermal vent microbial communities from Lau Basin, Pacific Ocean - 131-447 | ecosystem: Environmental > Aquatic > Marine > Hydrothermal vents | place: Pacific Ocean: Lau Basin | collected...
TGGGTAAAGGCTCGAAATCCATCACACTCATCGGCAAATCGTCTTTGGCATTCAGAAGCAATGCGGTCCGCAGTGCGGTTTACACAACCAACGGTGTTGATGATCCAAACTTCGTTTCGGATCCCCACTTTGCCATTTTCTCTGCGATAGCCCATAAAGGTTGGTACTTTTGTGTTAGGCGCATCATGTTGTTTAGCTACAGGGGAATACTTGTATGTTTCACTACCATCTAACTGGGTTTTTGCATTGTGGCTGTGTACGTGTCCACCGGTAGCAATTTTTTCCTGCGCAGAGCCAATTTCGAAGCCATATTTTACGATTGGCTGTCCAATTTCGATGTCTTTTATTGCCACTTTATGGCCTGCGGGAATCGCTTGAGTAACGGTTAAGTCGTGACTATCGATATATGTACCAGGCTCTAGTGCCGTGATAGCTACTGCCACGTTATCATTACCATGTACTGTAATTAGTAATGTACCTGTACTCATCTTCAATCTCTTTACTTAATCAGGAACGTAAATACGTTCGTGTTTCAACAATGTTTAAAATTTGTATCAAAATTCTTTTATTTATGCCACCGGTGGCATAATAAGTCTAAATCGGTTTCCGATCAAGGTTAATCACTCAATTCTAGATTTTTTTAATCGACTCTCTAATGATGAGGTGTGGTTTAACCAAGTAGGTTTCGCTTTCGCTAACTTCGTATCCTTCGATGTGAGCAATTATCTTGCGAGCTGCGATTGCTGCCATATCTTGAACAGGGCGCTGAACCGTAGTTAACGCAGGAATGACTCTTGCCGCAAGTAAGTTGTCGTCGAAGCCAGCAACTGAAAGTTCATCGGGTACTTTTATACCCATTTCATGAGCTACCTTGAGGATACCAGCAGCCATTTCATCGTTGTTTGCGAAAATTGCTTTGACTCGCGGAGATTGGATCAGAAGGTTTCTTGCACACTCGATACCACTCTCATAGGTGTTTTTACCTTGAACAATTCGATGACTTGGCACGTCCACATGAAGTTCGTTTAGGGTTTCAAGAAAACCTTCTAAACGCTCTTGCGAAGAGTAGTACTGAGAGGGGCCTGTGATCACGCCAATGTCTTTGTGACCTAGTGACACCATGTATCTAGCTAAATCACTAAGGGCAGCTCTGTCGTCAGATACTACTATGTTACTGTGATCATCAAGATCCACAGATGCAATTCTAACGTAGCTTATGTCATTCTGTTTTAGCGTTTCCGAAAGTGCTTTTGACTCTGAAACAGGGGGAAGAATGATAACGCCATCAATATTTGAACGGCGAACAAAGTTAACGCAGTTCTCAATAAAGCCTTCTTGGGTATACCGACAAGGGTGAACAACCAATTCATAACCTTTGTCTGAGCAAATGTTTAATACCCCGCGTTGGACTTGATCGATGTACAGTGCGTCAGGGTTATCGTAAATCAGACCGATTAAATATGAGCGACTGGCGGCAAGCCCGCGAGCTTGTTTATCTGGTGAAAATCCTGTTTCAGCAATAACCGCTTCGATTTTTTCGCGAGTAGCCTTACCCACGTTAGACGCGCCATTAATTACACGGGAAACCGTACGTTTAGAGACGCCGGCTAACCGTGCAACATCATTAATAGTGGGGCGTTTATTCATTTCGGCTCATTTTCGTTCAGTGTTACAACCTTGTGATAATAACACATATTGTTAATGACTTAAGACACTGACGCATAAGAAATTGATCAAAACCCAAGCGCAGCAGGTAATGCTTCGCTAAACCACGCAAAATACGTAACTAACATCAACACCACAAACATGGCCGCGTACAGCGGTAGCAACGGTTTTATGATGTGTTCTAACTTAGTTTTAGCGATGGCACAGGTAATAAACAATACTGCTCCAACTGGCGGTGAACACAGGCCAATGGACAAGTTAAGCACTATCATTATGCCAAACTGAAGTGGCGACATGCCCAGTTCCATTGCAACAGGCAAAAAGATAGGGGTGAATATAAGTACCGCTGGTGTCATGTCCAAGAAAGCACCTACAACGATAAGAAGCAGGTTAATCATGAGCAAAATTAGGATCGGGTTATCACTAAGTGTAAGCAGTGCTTTGCTTAATGTTTGTGGAATATTCTCATAAGATAATAACCACGACATTGCCGTAGAAGCCGCAATAAGTAACATGACTATGGCTGTAGTTTCTGCGGCTTTTAAAAAAATATCCGGCAGTACTTTATAGTCAACTTCTTTATAAACAAATACAGAGAGTAACAACGCGTATACTACCGCAATGGCACCAGCCTCTGACGCTGTAAATATGCCTCCGACAATACCGCCAATAACCAAAACTATTAGGAACAACGAGGGAAGGGCTGCAAGTACCTTTTCTACTACAATATTCAGTGGAAGCCTTGCCGCTAATGGGTAGCCTTTCATTTTAGCGTAGATAAAGCACACTATCATAAGCGCTAATCCAACCATAATACCCGGAATGTAACCGGCCATGAATAGCGCAGCAATAGACACGCCGCCACTAGCGATAGCATAAACAATTAATATATTACTTGGTGGAATCAGCATGCCAGTGGTTGACGCTGCTGCGGTTACTGCCGCACTAAAGTTAACGTCATACCCTGCTTTTTTCATTTCGGGTAGCATAAAACTGCCAATAGCTGACGTGGCAGCAACGGCTGATCCTGAAATAGCGCCAAACAACATACAAGACACTACGTTTACCAAAGCTAATCCGCCAGGCAATGCGCCAATAAGTGCCATGGCACATTCAATAAGCCGTTTAGCAATACCGCCTCTGCCCATGATGAGCCCAGATAACACAAAGAAGGGTATGGCCAATAAAGCGAAGCTATTTAATCCACCAGCCATTCGCTGTGCAATTGTTACTGTGGCGGGGGTAAAGTCTATACTCATCACCATAGCAATGAGAGTAGCTAAACCTATACTGATAGAAATCGGTACATTAAGTAATAATAGTAAGAAAAAACAACCAACAAGAATAAGACCGGTGATTTCCATTATTCAGTTACCTCTTGTTCGTTGTGCCAAAGATTGATGATGTTAATAATGGCGTAAAGGATGATAAGTCCGCCTGAAATCGGTAATACCACGTAGACAAACCCCATTTTTATACCTAATGCGGCCGATATTTGCTCTAATTCGAGGGTTATTGAAACTAGTTCAACACCGCCATAACTCATAACGGCAGCACAAAAAATAATGACACTTAGTTCTACAAAAGTAAGTAGCACTCGCCTAACAGCACGCTTTTGACGGTTAACAATTAAGTTAAATCCTAAGTGAGCTTTTTCTTTGTAGGCATAGGCCGCGCCCAAAATACCAATCCAAATCAGTAGAAAGCGTGACAGCTCTTCGGTCACCGAAGCGGGATCAGCAAGTAGGTACCTAGAGATAACTTGCCATATTACGGTAAGTAGAATGGCCGCCATCGCAGTTATTAGCGCGCCGGCAAGGAATTTGTCGAGAAGAGTAACCAGAGTTTTCATACTACATAGCTTCTATTTGATTAATTAGATCGCCAATTGGCGTATCAGCAAAACTTTGATGGAATGGCTTTACCGCCTCTAAAAAGGGCGCTTTATCTGGGTAATAAACGCTAACCCCCTGTGCGATAACTTCTTTTAAAGAGGCTTCAGTAGATTCTTCCCATAATGTTCGTTGATAAGCGACAGAATCATCCATTGCTTGCTGAAGCCACTGCTGTTGTTCCGCCGACAGGCTATTCCAAACAGGTAATGAACACAGCATTACGTCGGGAACACTGGTATGTTCGTCCAAACTGTAATAGCGGGAAATTTCATAGTGGCGTGACAAGTAATAGCTTGGTGGGTTGTTCTCTGCACCGTCTACAACACCCTGTTGCAATGCAGTATAAAGCTCCCCCCAAGAGATGGGGGTGGCAGCCCCTCCTAGTGCTCTTACCGTGGCAACCGCTGTGGGGCTATTCAGTACCCGTATTTTTAACCCTTGTAAGTCTGCGGGGGTTAAGATGGGTTTGTCATTGGTGTAAAAACTTCTGCTGCCCGCGTCATAATATCCCAGCCCTTTTAAGCGGTATGATTCAACGCCGCTCAAAACTTCTTTTCCTAAGTCACTGTTGAGTACGCGCCAATAGTGCTCGTTGTCACGGAAAATGTAAGGAATACTGAATATTTTCATACTCGGTGAAAAGCCCTCTAGTGGGCTTGCCGACACTTTTGTCATGGCAAGTGAGCCAATTTGAAGTAGTTCAATGAGCTCGCGCTCACTACCCAATTGACCACCCGGATATATGGTAACGCTCATCGCTCCATCGGAATAATGCTCTAGGCGTTCACCCAGAAACATCATGGCCTTGTGCACAGAGTGTTGCGTATCAAGGGTATGAGCAAGGCGCAATACCGTTACGTCTTGGTCTTGGTTAGTGTCGGAACAGCTCCAAAGGTTAGTAAGGAGCACAAGTACAATAAATTGAAGACAGCGGTGCAACATAGTAAACCCTTTGCTTTTTATCGCAGTTCGGACGGCGGAAACTTGTCCATGTCATCATAATCTAAGTTTTCACCGGCCATGCCCCAAATAAACGCATAGCTCCCGGTCCCTACGCCGCAATGAATAGACCATGGTGGTGATATTACAGCTTCCTCGTTGCCCACAAATATATGTCGAGTTTCGCTTGGTTCACCCATGAAGTGACACACACGCTGCTCGTCTCCCATATCAAAATAGAAATAGACTTCGTTGCGTCTGTCGTGCTGGTGAGCAGGCATTGTATTCCATACACTGCCATTTTTAAGCCGTGTTAGACCCATTTGCAACTGACATGTTTCCACAACGGTGTTAATCAGCAATTGCTTGATATCTCTTTCATTTGAGGTTTCTTGACTGCCCAAGTGCAATACATTGGCATCGCTTGCGCCTACTTTTTTGCACGGGTAAGCATGATGAGCCGGTGCGGAATTTAAGTAGAACTTTGCTGGGTTGTTGGCGTCGTCAGAGGCAAAAACAACCTCTTCGTTTCCTTTGCCAATGTAAAACGCTTCTTCACTGCCCACGGCATAGGTTTGTCCGTTTACGGTGATAGAACCTGCGCCACCAATGTTGATTGCTCCCACTTCTCTGCGCGCAGTGAAATAGGGCATTTTCAACTGATCTTCAATGGTTTTAAGGGTAAGTGGCTCTGCGGTTGGTACTGCGCTGCCTAACATAAAACGCTCATAGTGGGTGTATATCCATACAATTTCACCGGGAGTCATTAAAGATTCAGCTAGGAAGGCATCTCGAAGTTCTTGCGTTGAATAGCCATTGGCTTCTTTTTTTCCAATGGCATAACGAATATCTATAGTCATGATCAGTCTCTATTTATCTTGCTAAAAAACCACCATCAACGGCGAGAGTGTGTCCGTTAATGTAGTTGCTTGCTCCGCTGGCTAGAAAAACGACGGCTCCAGCTAAATCCTCAGTTTCGCCCCAACGGCCTGCTGGAATACGGGCACAAATTTCCTTGCTCCGATTGGCATCGTCTTGAAGTGCTTGCGTGTTGTCTGTGCGGATATAACCGGGGGCAATAGCATTAACTTGTACGTTACTTGCTCCCCACTCATTGGCTAGGGCTTTGGTTAAACCTGCAATAGCATGCTTACTTGCGGTGTATGCAGGTACCGTAATACCACCACTGTAACTAAGCATTGACGCAATATTGATGATTTTACCGCCACCTTGTTCGATCATTGACTTTCCAATGATTTGACTGAGCAGAAAGGCAGAATCAGTATTAACGCGCATTACCTTTTGCCACTCTTCTAAGGGATATTCTGTGGCTGGGGCGCGAAAAATGGTGCCACCATTATTGACAAGAATGTCGATATGCCCTTTTTGTTCAAGTACTGTGTTCGCTAGTTTTGTCACCGATTCGCTTGAAGAAAGGTCGGCTGCAACGCTTGAAGAAGTGAATCCTAATTTAGCTATCTCGTTTAACGTATCATCACAACCACCATCTCGAGAGCTTGAACATATAACATCTGCTCCAGCTTTTGCCAGCGCAACGGCAAGTGCTCGACCTATCCCACGGCTGGCACCCGTCACCAGCGCCGTTTTTCCTTTCAAATCAAAAATTGACATTGTTGATAACCTCTAATTCGTGCTGCTTTTAGAAAGCGTAAAACGCAACACAAGAATGAAATGATTCGTTAACAAAATTTAAAATAATTGCCACCGGTGGCATTTGTCAATATATTAATTAAAAAATGTGTTGGTGTTGTGTGTGAAGGAATGAGTAAATGAATATAAAAATTAGTGGTTGCTCGTTATTTTTGTGCATTGGTATGTCAGCTTGCCAAAATCAGGTTGCCGACGGTACTAACACCGTGGTGGTTAAAAACCCCTCAGGTGGAAGTGCGATGATGCAACGTGTGGAAATTCCATTAGACGATAAATTTAAGGGGTGGGTGCTAAAAGATGTGCCGTCAGAATGGGTGCAAAATGAAGAGGGAAATTATCAACTCTATGCACAAATTTCTATACCCGCAGGACAAGAGCGTAGTTTTACATTGGTTTCCCCTTCAAACGACCAAATGCAGTGGCCAGACCATGCACATGCTGAGCTTTCTGTGCGCACCGGCGGAGCGTGGGAAGAACAAGTTTACAAGGCGGATGGCTTCTCTTTTGAAAGTGTTGAGCAATTTACTTCGCCACCACAACTTACCGACCATTCTTACTATTTGCGATATGAAGGCCCAGGTTGGGAAAACGACAAAGTTGGCTACCGACTCTATTTAGACTGGCGCAATGCTATTGATGTATTTGCAAAAACCAGCTCTCAAGTCGCGTTACCCCAAGCGGGACAAGACGGCTATGATTCATATCACGAATTAGCCTCGTGGGGGGGAGACGCATTAAAAGTGGGTAAGTCTTTAGGTGTCGGTGCATTGGGAAGAGTGTTTGGCGACAAAATTATGCATTTTCAACATGTTGACACCACGTCGTGGGAGTTACAGCACAATGGTAGTCAGTTTGCCACATTTGATGTTGATTATACTAACTGGCGTACACAAGAGAACAGTGATGACGGTATAGACATCACCACTAGCTATACTATCAATGCGGGAGATCCGTCTACGCAAATAAGTGTGTCAACCTCGAAACCCACCGAAGGTATTGTTGCAGGACTTGTGGCACATTCAGGTATGGCGGTGATCGACCAAACTTATGGCAACTGGGGAGTAATCGCCACGTGGGGCGAGCAAAGCGTGTTAAGTGACGGTGATAAACTCGGTTTGGCACTATTCTATCCTCTCTCTCAAGTTCAAAGTGTCACCAAAGGTGAGTTTGACCACTTGGTTCAATTTAAACCGTCGTCAAATTTTGAGTATTACATCATGGCGGCTTGGCCGGGTCACACAGACAATATAGAAGACCAAGCAAAATTCAGTGATTTAATTACCGAGAAATTGAAAGCGCTGAATACGCCAATAATAGTCCATGAAGTTTCTTTAAATAATTGATAAATATAAACAAGGTACTTTTTCTGGTTGACCAGTTAGCGCTAATTTTGCTTTCTTGTGTTATCTGAACTTTGGTGCTATTTTGACCTTTAGGCTGTAATTTAAAGTGAAATTTACAGGCGTTGTATGGCGCACTAGGCCTGAGCTAGTTGCGCCAATATCACGTCTATGGATAGCTAGTGATGGTAAAATTGAAGCACATTGCTGGCGAAGAAATATGGAATTAAATATGGCCAATAAATCTGTGCTTACGGGCAGTGTGCTGGGAAGTATACTCCTGTCAACCGGTGTGCATGCAGCAACGCTGGTACAACCCACAAAACTCAACGAATTTGACGCCGTTACGTCTTCTTCCGTGCAAAACCTTAGCGTTGTAGAAATAAGAGACGCTATAAAATCTCAATACGATATGGGCCAAGATTACAGCCTGAATGTGTCTACCAGCTTTCTTGATAAAGTAGGTAATACCCATACTCGTATGCAACTTGAATATCAGGGAATGCCAGTTTGGGGGCAGCAGGTCGCTAGCCACTCATTAAGGAAGTCGGGCAAGATAAATTTAAGCGGAAGTTTGCTTGTTAATATTGAAGAAGATATTAACACCACAGCACCTCCGGCACTTTCTTCAAGTGCAGTGCTGTCTCAAGCTCAATCTTTATTAGAGGCAAAGCAAGGCAAGCTGGCGCGTATTGAGCGCGAAACTCAGCAACTCGTTGTTTATTTTCACGAAGTGACAGGCAAAGCGGTTCGCGCTTATGAAATAGACCTTTATGGCTTTTTAGAAAGCGGTGGTCCGGTGCGTTACAAGTTTATAATTGACGCCGATACCGGACAGCTATTGCGAAATTGGAATGCTCTTAATCACGCACAAGTGACGGGGCCTGGAGGGAATGAAAAAACCGGTCGGTACCAATTTGGAACTGACTATGCAGCGCTAAATGGTACGGACCTAGGCGACGGCAACTGCTCACTGGAAAACGAAAATGTAAAAGCGGTTGATTTGCAGCATACCTTCAATGATTTTTGGAGTGACCCGTTTACTTTCCCTTGTTCCGAAAATACGTACAAAGAAATTAATGGTGCATATTCACCTATTAACGACGCCTTTTATTTCGGAAACTTGGCCTTTGATATGTATCGCGACTGGTACGATACGGCGCCTCTGCCGTTCCAGTTGTCGATGAAGGTTCACTTAGGCGTTGACCATGAAAATGCCTATTGGACCGGCGATTCCATGTTGTTCGGTGACGGCTTTTCATTGTTTTACCCACTTGTGGACGTAAACGTGTCTGTGCACGAAGTGAGTCATGGTTTTACCGAGTTTAATTCTAACCTAATTTATTCCGAACAATCTGGCGGTATGAACGAGGCCTTTTCCGACATTGCAGGTGAAGCCGCTGAATACTATTGGAAAGGAGAGGTTGATTGGTTAGTCGGTGGCGATATCTTCAAACAAGCAGATGCGGGACTTCGCTACTTTGCAACACCGTCACTCGATGGTGTGTCAATTGACCATGCCGACGACTATTTCCCTGGAATGGATGTGCATTTTAGTAGTGGTGTATACAACCGTGCGTACTACTTAATGTCTACACTGCCAGATTGGGACCCTCAAAAAGCGTTTGACGTATTTGTTTTGGCAAACCAAGCATATTGGCTGAACGACGAAACCTTCAACACTGGCGCATGTGGTCTAGTTCAAGCAGCGTCAGACCTTGAATATGATTGGCTGTCTGTGTATGCCTCTTTACTTGCCGTTGGGGCAGAGTGTGAGTCGAACAATATTGACGAAGACGCCGATGGTATGTCTGATATTGCAGAAATGGTGTTGGGTTTTGATCCAACCAACCCAGACGATGCGCTGTTAGATTTTGACCTTGACGGGCTAAGTAACCGAGCTGAGTTGTCCACCGGAACCGATCCAAAAGACTTAGATTCTGACGACGATGGTTTAACGGATAGTGAAGAGCTAACTATGCTTGGCACTGATCCTTCAATCACTGATACCGACGATGACGGTATGATCGATGGCTGGGAATATGATTTTGGGTTAAACCCTATCAATGCGAGCGATGCATTACTCGACCTAGATGCCGATGGTGTTTCCAATCTACGCGAGTATATCGATGGGACTGACCCTTCCGACCCTGATGATTTCGTTGCTCAAGGTGTTATCACAACTTTGGTCTATGACTTTGAAGACGGAGATACCAGTGACTTTGAACTCAGCGAATTTGGTGATGCTGGATTTGAATTGTACGAAGGGGTTGCAGCAGAGGGTATGTTCAGTCTTGCGTCAGCAGACATTACGCACGGTCAATTTGCAGCGGTTGAACTAGAGATTGAATCAGAAGAAGGTGTACTTACTTTTGATTTGAAAACTTCCACTGAGTTTGGTTTTGATTACTTCGAGTTGTATATTGATCGAAACTATATTTTTGGCCAAGCCGGAGATATCGACTGGCAGCCACTCAGCTTTGAGTTAACAGAAGGTGAGCATGAAATTATCTTCGCTTATTACAAAGATGGAAGCGTAGACTCTTTCGAAGATAAAGTTTGGATTGATAACGTATATTATAGCGGTTTGGCTTCAGACACTGACGGCGATGGTATGACCGACAATTGGGAGCTGACATTTGGTCTTGATATCAATGTAGATGACAGTGCATTAGATGCAGACGAAGACGGACTCACCAACCTCGAAGAGTTTACCGCCCAAACCAACCCAACTCTTGCAGATACCGACGAAGATGGCCTATCAGATGCAGAAGAGTTAAATACTGTTCTGTCTTCGCCCGTTGAGTTTGATACCGACGGTGACTGGATTGGTGACGGAATGGAAGTGTCTCTTTCACTTGACCCACTTGATGCCTCTGACGGAGCACTTGACCTTGACTCGGATGGCTTTACTAACAGCATAGAAGCGAAATACGGCACTGTGCTAGACGATGATAGCAGTACACCTGCGGCACATAGTGCCATATATCTAGACTTTGCTGACGCAGAACTCGGTGATATGTGGTCATTACCAGCCTTAACAGAATCCTGGCATGTACGCGAAGGGCAACTTATCAACGATCCTGTTTCTAACAGTAAAGTTGCGGTTATTTCACTTATTGACGTATTTAACCAAGGTAGTTTGTACTTTGACGTGGTGGGTTCGACAGAGCTAGACGCAGATATCTTCGAACTTTGGTTAGATGGCACCTTGCTAGTGGAGTACTCTGGAGACTTCAATGAGCGCGTTAAGGTAGATATTCCTCAAGGAGAAAGCACATTAACTTGGGCGTATCGTAAAAACTTAGTGGCGAGCTCTGTTCAAGACTCAGTTGCGCTAACAAACCTCATTTTCTTTACACCAGATGCTGATACCGACAGCGACGGTCTAACCGATGAGGAAGAATACGAAACCTATAACACCCTTGTAATGGACCCTGATTCTGATGGCGATACATTATCAGATGGCGACGAGGTGAACACCTTGGGTACGGATCCACTCTCTGAAGACACAGACGGTGATACGGTTAACGATAACCTAGATGCTTTCCCAACTGACGCTACAGAAACAGAAGACTTAGATGGCGACGGTATTGGTAACAACGCAGATACTGACGATGATGGAGACGGTGTTGATGATGCTTCTGATGCCTTCCCGCTAGATAGTTCAGAAACGGTTGATACTGACGGCGACGGTATTGGTAACAATGCAGATACCGATGACGATGGCGATGGTGTATCAGATGCCAACGACTATTACCCGCTTGACTCAAGCCGTTCCGAGAAGCCTTCATCGGGTGGTGCATTAAACGGTGCCTTGATTGGGTTACTAGTGGCAATGGTAATGATGCGCAGACGTCGTAGTGTGAAGTTAGGTTACTAACCACATTTGCTAACGCAATAAATGATAGCTTTGCAAAGCCCACCTCGGTGGGCTTTTTTGCACCTAGGTGTTTGCTTTTAATCGCATGGTAAAGAATTCGGCTAGGGTTTTACTGATCACTGGGTGCTGGGTATCTTGGTTAAACAAACAGATATTCACCTTGCCCAACTTTGGTAAAAACTTATTGTTAAGTACCTTGAGGTTTTTGGGCATACTTGAACGTGCCAGTGCCGTTATACCCAACCCTTGTTGCATGGCGGCCACCAAACCACTTAAATCTGCATTGGTATAAGAAATTTTCCAGGCGTGAGTTTGTTGTTTTAATTGGTCTATGACTCGACTGCGATACATACAGCCGTCGGGTGCAAGTACTAGGGGAATAGTATCGCCAACAAGAGGCTTACTGGCATCGCCAACCCATACTACGTCATCTTCCAATACAACTTCGCCGTCGGTATCCTCATCTGGGTTGGCAAGGGCAAGTATCAAATCAAAATGATCCCGCTGAGACGCATGGAGCAAATCGCGACTCAGTGCAGAGGTTACTTCCAGTGACACATCAGGATAGCGCTGCGAAAACTCGCCAATTAACCCTGGTAGCAAGGTAGAGGCAAACTCATTGGGAATTCCCAAACGCAAACGGCCACTTAACGGGGCTGGAGTCAGGCTTCTAAATATAGAATCATTCAGAGCCAGTATTTCTTTGGCTTTGGGGTATAGCCAATTGCCATCTGCACTGGGCAAATGCCGTTGGCCTACTTTGGTGAACAGTTTTCTGTCGAGCTGGGTTTCAAGCTTTTTAATTTGCAGACTAATAGCAGGCTGAGAACGCCCTAAAAAATCCCCCGCTTTAGCGTAACCGCCAAGCTCAATAACACTCACAAAAGTGCGTAACGTATCGAGTGAAAGCTGTTTCATTGAATATTTGAATTCCTGATGAAGAAACCTTAATACATTATATTCTTAAATGTATTGATAAGAAATTCCAATTTGTTGTGTGCTAAGCGTCTTACTATACTCAGTCTCGATTTTTTCATATACACAGTGAGTAAGTGGAATGAGCAACACCACAGCCCTTCATGCAAAGCACCTTGAAGCTGGTGCGAAAATGGTGGATTTCTTTGGCTGGGACATGCCAATTAATTATGGTTCACAAATCGAAGAACACCACGCGGTGCGCCAAGATGCAGGTATGTTTGATGTATCACACATGACCATAGTTGATGCGACCGGTAGCCAAGCAAAAGCATATCTTCAGTACTTACTTGCCAACGACGTTGCCAAGCTGAAAGACAAAGGCAAAGCCTTGTACAGTGGCATGTTGAACGAAGAAGGTGGTGTAGTAGACGACCTTATTGTGTATCACTTCGACGAGACTAACTACCGTTTGGTGGTTAACTCTGCAACCCGTGAAAAAGACATGAACTGGTTGCGCAGCAAAGCGGAAGGCTTTGACGTAACCATTACCGAGCGCCCTGAATTTGCCATGATTGCCGTGCAAGGGCCAAACGCAAAAGAAAAAGCCGCTACCTTGTTCAGTGCTGCGCAAAAAGAAGCCGTAGCAGGTATGAAGCCTTTCTTTGGAGTACAAGCCGAAGACCTATTTATTGCTACTACCGGTTACACCGGTGAAGCTGGGTACGAAATTATGGTACCGGCAGAGCAAGCCGCTACGTTCTGGCAAAGTCTATTAGACGCCGGTGTTAAACCGTGCGGATTAGGTGCTCGTGACACCCTTCGTTTAGAAGCTGGCATGAATTTATACGGCCAGGACATGGACGAAACTATTTCTCCATTGGCCGCTAACATGGGCTGGACTATTACCTGGGAACCGGCAGACCGTGATTTTGTTGGCCGCAGTGCACTGGAAGCTCAGCGCGAAGCGGGTACTCACAAACTAGTTGGGCTAGTAATGACCGACAAAGGCGTTCTTCGCCAAGGCCTAAAAGTAAAAACAGATAACGGCGAAGGCGTTATCACTTCGGGTACTTTCTCACCCACACTTGGGCACAGTATTGCCATGGCGAGAGTGCCAGCTGGAGTAGGTGAGACAGTAGAAGTGGAAATGCGCAAAAAGTGGGTTACAGTAAAAGTGGTTAAGCCCTCCTTTGTTCGCAACGGAAAAAGTGTTTTATAAGTTAACAAGATAAAAAACAGGAAAGACAATGAGCAACATTCCAACTGATTTACGCTACGCAGCAACTCACGAATGGGTTCGCCCAGAAGGTGACGGTGTTTTCACTGTAGGTATCTCTGAGCACGCTCAAGACCTACTAGGCGATATGGTTTTTGTTGAACTACCTGATGTAGGTGACAACGTAAGCACTGGTGACGATATCTGTGTTGCTGAATCTGTAAAAGCGGCTTCTGACGTGTACGCCCCTATCAGTGGTGAAGTAGTAGAAATTAACGAAGATCTAGAAGATTCTCCAGAACTAGTTAACTCTGACCCATACGGTGACGGCTGGCTGTTCAAAATCAAAGCAGACGACGCGTCTGAAGTAGAAGGTCTACTTGACGCTGAAGGCTACGAAAACAGCATTGAAGAAGAGTAAATCTTCACGCCGCTGTAAGAATAAAAATTAAAAAAGGGGCCACGTTGTGCGCCCCTTTTTACCAAGTAAAACATTGTGAGTGCTTAACACGTTATGTCTAATTCTTCTTTTTCTTTGACTCAGTTAGAGCAAAAAAATGCCTTTGTTCGTCGCCACATTGGTCCGGGCGAGCAAGAAATGCAAAGCATGTTAGACGCCATTGGCGCAACATCTATCGACGACCTTATTTCGCAAACTGTACCTGCTGACATTGCGCTACCTAAGCCTATCGAAACCGGCGAAGGCGCCACCGAAGTACAAGCCTTAGCAGAGCTAAAAGCTGTTGCGTCGAAGAACAAGATTAATCGTTCTTTCATTGGTATGGGCTACTACGATACTCACGTACCTAACGTAATTTTGCGTAACGTGTTAGAAAATCCAGGTTGGTACACAGCTTATACGCCTTATCAGCCAGAAATTGCCCAAGGTCGTTTAGAAGCTATTCTTAACTTCCAGCAAGTGACTATTGACCTAACAGGTTTACCGCTCGCGTCGGCGTCACTGCTTGACGAAGGTACGGCTGCGGCAGAAGCTATGGCTCTTGCTAAGCGTGTATCCAAAAACAAAAAAGCCAACTTATTCTTCATTGCAGATGACGTACATCCGCAAACACGCGACGTAGTAGAAACTCGCGCTGAAATGTTCGGGTTTGGTATTGTTACCGGCCCTGCGGCAACGGCTGCCGAGCACGATGTATTTGGTGCACTATTACAGTACCCATCAACTACAGGTGAAGTGACTGATATCTCTGAAGTGATTGCTGCGGTACAAGCGAAAAAGGGTATTGTGGCAGTAGCCGCTGACCTTATGAGCTTGGTAATGCTTAAGTCACCGGGCGAGCTAGGTGCTGACGTTGCTTTAGGTAGTGCACAACGTTTTGGTGTGCCTATGGGGTACGGTGGTCCACACGCGGCATTCTTTGCTACGCGCGACAACTACAAGCGTTCACTGCCTGGCCGTATTATTGGTGTAAGTAAAGACACCCGTGGCCGTCAAGCACTGCGCATGGCGCTGCAAACCCGTGAACAGCACATTCGTCGTGAAAAAGCTAACTCAAACATTTGTACTGCTCAGGTGTTGTTAGCCAACATGGCATCATTCTATGCGGTTTATCACGGCCCAGAAGGGCTAAAAACTATCGCACAGCGCGTTCACCGCTTTGCCGATATTCTTGCCGCTGGCTTAACTCAAAAAGGGTTAACCCTCAAGCACAGTACCTTCTTCGATACTCTTACTGTTAATGTAAGTAACAAAGAAGAAGTACTTGCTAAAGCTTACAGCCTTGGTATGAACTTACGTGCCGATTTAGAAGGCGCGGTAGGTATCTCACTAGACGAAACTACCACTCGCGACGACATCAATGCACTATTTAGCTTGCTTGTTGGCGACGACCACGGCCTAAGCATCGATGCGCTAGACAG
>Ga0256829_1002077_pt1 | contig 15407 bp, 20 predicted proteins | sample 131447metaG_FD_185979 | JGI IMG/M metagenome (GOLD analysis project Ga0256829, IMG submission 185979) | Hydrothermal vent microbial communities from Lau Basin, Pacific Ocean - 131-447 | ecosystem: Environmental > Aquatic > Marine > Hydrothermal vents | place: Pacific Ocean: Lau Basin | collected...
ACATTATGAGAGTTCCAAATCTACAAACAAGAGGAGATGATTTAGAAACAGTAGTGTTTCATGAATTATTAAGAAGAGGCTATAAAGTCTACTATTATAAGACTTCTAATAATTTAGAGTGTGATTTTCTTGTGGAAGAAGATAATAGAATAATGCAACTCATTCAGGTTACAAGTAGTTTAAGAGATGAAAAAATTAAAAAAAGAGAACTAAAAGCATTTGAAAAAACAATAGAGGAATTAAGACTAAAGAATATTAAATCTACTGTAATATGCGAAGATAATAACTCAAATATAGAATATAATAACCTCCTAATTGAAGTAATTAACATAAAAGAATGGATGTTAAATATATAGAATATATGAATATTTTTTGATTGTATAACACTATATTATCAATAGTTTTGCAAGAAATATGCACTTATTTCAAAACTATACTTTACAATATTTTATTAATTTGTTAAAATATACTTTAACAAAAGGATTTTATTATGTTAAATGCTCTTCAAGATAGACAAAAGAAACTCGTTGCAAATGTAAAAAAAATAAAATATGTTCGTAAAGAGTTTGACTTTATCAATTCGAATGAGAGACTCATAGCGCTCATTGGAGCTCGTGGAGTTGGGAAGACTACACTTCTTTTACAATTCTTGCAACAATACACTACAGACGAAGCACTCTATTTTACAGCTGATGATATAAGTATCGCCAACTTTGGAATAGTAGCTATAGTAGAAGAATTTTACTCGCTCGGCGGTAGAATAGTTGTCATTGATGAAGTACATATGTTTAAAGAATGGGCAGGACATATAAAAAATATATATGATTTTATGCCTGATTTAAAAATTAGAGTGAGTGGTTCTTCTATGCTTAATATTCTAATGCAAAGTCATGACCTCAGTAGAAGAATGGTAGTAAAAGAACTAAGAAAATTAAGCTTTAAAGAGTACCTAGAGATAAATAACAATATTACATTGTCATCTTATACTTTTGAAGAAATACTCACAAATAGTTCTGATATCTCATTTGACCTAATACAAAAATACCCCACTCTCTTTAAACAGTTTAAGGATTATCTACAGATGGGGTGCTATCCCTATTTTGCTCAGTCAAGTAGTATTGAAACTTACCAAAGTAGTATTTTTAACTCTATTGAAAAAATCATTTACGAAGATATCCCCTCCACTAATAAAATCAAATTTGAGAATTTAATTATCTTCAAACGCTTGATGTATAAATTGATTGAGGCAAGAGTACCTTTTCAAGTTAAAATAGATTCATTGGCAAAAGATCTTAAAATTAGTGAACCAACTCTCTATACCTATCTGGAAATATTGAATAAAACAGGTATATTTACTCCTATTTACAAGTACTCATCTAAACAAACAAAAAAACCTGCAAAACTCTTTTTTAAAAATACAAACATATTATATACTTTAGCTGAGAGTTTACATATTCCAGCAGAAATAGGAACAGTAAGAGAAACATACTTTATAAATTGTTTCGATAAAGTTTATTATAGTGATATCGGTGATTTTAAACTTGATAAATACATTTTTGAGGTTGGTGGAAAAAATAAAGCTTTTTCACAAATAAAAGACAAAAAGAATAGTTTTTTAGCTATAGATATTGATTTTTCATCAAATAACAACAAAGTACCTCTTTGGCTATTTTCATTCATAAAATAAATGTTTTTATGATTTAAAAATATTTAAACAATAGCCATTTTGTAGTAAAATATTGCTATTTTTTGGAAAATTATTAACTTATAATTACATAATATCATATTATGTAATACTTTTAAGAGATATAATGGTATTAAATCACTTCGTTCTTAAGTTTTCAGTAAGTGCTAAAAGTGGATATATTTTAAATTATATTTGAATAAAGTGGTATTTACACGTTTTTAATTTGATTTTTTGATGAAAGTTGTTGTTTTAGATAGTTTCGATGATTTTATCAATCTGATTTTTGATATTTGGAAGCTTATCTTTAGCTACATTCCAAACTATCTCTTCATCTATTTCAAAGTACCAGTGAATCAATTTATCTCTCATTTTTGCCATGAGTGACCATGGTAAATCATCGAATCTATCTGTAATCTCTTTTGGGATTTGTTTTGTGGCTTCACCAATAACTTCTATCTCGCGGATACATGCACTTACCGTTTTATCATCCTATACAAACTCTTCAAAAGACATGTCTACTGTATAAGCATCTATTTTTTCGATCCTATCACTTATATCTTCAAGAAAAAGCTTATAGTTTCGCTTCATACGGCTATTCCCTCTTTAAGAATGCTATCGCGTAATTGAGGTTTGAGTTTGCGTTTAGGAACAAGATCAACATCATGTTTGAGCTTTTTGCTCAAGAATTCCTCTATCTCAATAAATGTAAGTAAATCGGGAGTTTTTTTGAAATCCACCAAAAGGTCTATATCACTATTTTCGTTTTGGTCTTTTCTTGCATATGAACCAAAAATATAGATTTCATCAACATCATAATTTTCTTGGATATATGGCTTCAATGATAAGATATTGCTTTTCAGCTCTTGCAGTGAATACATTGTGAACTCCTCAGATATGATTATTATAGCATATCTTAATCTAGTTGTATATCAAAAATAAACAATATAAAAATCACAATTTGCCACTTTTTCCATTTTTAACTATAATATTACATATATTTAAAAAAGGCAATATTATGGAAGAAAAAGAACTAATTGGCAAAAGGGTCAATTTAGATATTAAAAACATCAAAAGAATAAAAATAATGGCAACTCTTCTTGAAAATGAGGTAAAAGGTCTCAATGAGAAGAAAAAGCTCGATTATATTATCAATAAAGCTATAGAGTCCTATTATGCTTCAGATGAGATCAAAAAGCTCCTTGACCTCTAATATTACTACGCTTTATCGTGAAGTAAACGGTAGAGTAAGGTATTACAGAATAAAAACCTATCTTACCCTCTTTGGAGAATATCTACTTGTTCGTGAATGGGGTGGTGTTGATAATAAAAGAGCTACTGGAGAGATGCAAAGCTACTTTTCAACACTTAATGAAGTTATTACTGTAGTTGAAAAGATAATTACTTTAAAAAACAAACGGGGATATTTATAAAAGACTCCTGATATCATGTCGATCGTAAAAAGATTCATTAGTCACTACTTTACCATAGGGAAATAGCATAACCCCTCCTCTCAATAAAATTTATTTATTAATTTCAAGCAAAGAATAAAATAAAAGTTTCATATCTGTAATAGAAGCATTTTTATTTCGATTTCGATCTAGGATACCCTTTTTTAGTTTTCGTTGCTTCTAGTAGGGTTATTTTGATTATGATGCATATATATGAATATACTTTACATTTGTTTCATAATACAAGTTAATAAATCGAGTAATTCAATATCTTGGAGTATGAGGAATGGTTTTACTGGTGTATAGTAGAAACTCGACTTATTAAGAAACATATTAAGCTTAGGATCAATCATAGATTTTTAGAACGAAACAGATATGGAATATTTTTGAGAGACAAGCTCACGAGCTTTCCCTCAAGAAACTTTTTTCAACAATAATCTCACCAAGCTTTTTTGCAATAGAGTCTTTCTCTTTTTGCATCGTCTCAATTTTTTCTTTGTACTCTTTAACAACTGTACTTTTATCAAATGCTAATGACATGTTTTCTAAAAATTACTTTTTCAATTTTTTAAAACTTGCTTGTAATACTTCATATTTACTTGCAATCTTGTTAATGGTTTTTCACCCTCCAAAACTTCAAGAATTAATTTTGCTTTGTCACCTCAAGAGGCAACTTCAAATCTGCACTGCGACTTTTTCTTTTGTACGCATTTTGAATCCCTATATTTTCTATTTTAACATTTTGAAATTAAAATCTGAAATTTACTGGTTCAATTTTGAGGTTCATTATAATTTAATAAACGTAAGTCGAACCAGATAAAAAATGAGCATCTCTCTTTGGTACTCTTTTAGTAATTTAAAATTCATAACTATCATTTTAATTTCTAGTACCGTAGAATCATTTATAGAATTTTTTTGTCATGTTATCTGTCTTTTATAAAAAATTATACTCCTCAATATTCCTCATCATGAAAACTGCTTCAGTCAAATTGAAAATTTTTTTGTGGTTGTCTCTTGAAGATCTCTGTAAATATTTTTTACGATCTCGTAAACTTTTTCTTTGCTCGGTAATTTTTTTTCAAAGTCCAATTCAATTCTCTCTTTTGATTTTTTCTGAACCTCTCTTCGTTCTTTTGAAATATCTGAAACATTTTTTTTCAAAAATTCTATTTCACTTTTTAATTTTTTAATCTCCGCCTCTTTCTTTTTTTTGAAAACATTTGTTCCTTCATAATATTTTTTTCCGATGAAAAAATATTTACCCCATCAACAATCAATTGCATATCTTCACCTTTTAATTTTCACTTATTTTATCGCAAGAACAAAGCAAAAAAATATGTGACTTTTTAGCCCTATATTTTTTTACTTCACTCTTGGCCGTTCCTGCGCGCGCGGTAATATATATACATATATTACAAAAATAAATAATAAAAACAAAATAATAAACAATAAATATAACATTCGCGCGCGTCTCTTTATATATAGGGTTTAAAATACTGCTTAAAAAACCCTTCCGTTTAGACAAAAAAATTGACCAAGCAGAAGCATTATTTTAAGCTACATTTTAGATGCATATTTGTCATAATCACCATAAATATACTCATAATAATGCTGAACTTTTAGCTCTTTTTTGCACTCGTCAAAATATTCATAAACTGATTTTTTCAACATTACTTGTTTTAATTTAACTTGCGAATCAACCAGATCTTGAAAGATATTCACATCAATTAAATGCTTAATATTGTCACTTAAAATCGGGATAACATTCACAACATAATCCCTAGTTTCTCCATAGCTAAATGTCTTTTCAATAACTTTTCTTGTAAAATATTTAGGCTCATATTTTACTTTTTTTTCTTTTTTAACATACATAGAAAAATCATTTTGCTTCAAAATCTTATCTCTAAATTCAAATTTTGCAACGATAGAATTCAACAATAAATCCGACTCTCCACCATTTTTTATCGCTCTTTCTGCATAATTATAATAAGCCTTTGCATGGTCTGTATTGAGTTTTTCATCTATGAATTTTCCTAACATCTCCATAAAAAAACCTACATCTATAAACCAAACCGGCGAATCAAATGCATAAGTAATTGGTAAAATTGCTTCATCTGGATCTCTATTTTCTACAGGATAATACCCCTGAGACAACTCAAAAGCATTCCAAAAAAGACGAGCAAAAAACTCATTTGTAGCATTGTCATCTAAAAAAACCGCATCGAAACATTCAAAGATATCCAAGTTTTCAATGTTGTATTTTACTACCACTTCCCCATCTTCAATGGTAACTTTTTTACTATAATTTTCCATATTTTCTCTCTCCATTTTTAATTTTTTTCTCTCATTTTAGGAACTTTTTTTCCTGAGTTTGCATGCTAAAAGTTATAAAATTTGCTTTGTAATTTTGCAATTTTTCTGTAGTTTTTTATCAATATTTTTTAAAAATTTCTTCAATAAATATTGATTTTTTCTTCTTAGTTGCTGAAATTTATACCCATCCGATTTTCATTTTTTACTCCCATTCATTTCTAATTTTACAGTATTGGTATGTCAATTTTATCTTTTTAAAAAAGCATTATTCTCTTTTAAAATTTTCGAAATTTTTGTAAAACTATGTTTATTGAGTCCTACACTTTTGGCATATGTTTCAAAATCGGCAACAACACTTTCTATCTCTTCAATAATCTGTTTTGCATCACGAATATCATGTTTTTTAGCAAGGATAAGAAGAGTATCTTTGTTTGGATTCCTGCCCTCCCCTAAATAAGTAGTACTATGTTCTCCTCCCGGTCCGTATGAAAAAGTCAAATCATATGCAGGAGATAGTTTCCAAGTCCCATCACTATCCATTAAATAGGAGAAGTTCTTTGCATGATCATCTCTGTTGTGCGTCAGCAGATTGAATACTGCAAGACGAAACATCTTATGTAGTTCATTTACATCTTTTGTCAGATGAAGTGTCAAAGCAAGTAGATCATCGTAATCAAGAGTTGGAACTCTAAAGTCACTGTGGGTAAGCCCTGCAACAGAGTGCATATGTACTCTATCCTCTCCTACTCTATCAAAACGTTTCGTTGCAAAATAATGATTCCCTTTGGATTCAAGCAGCGTGGTCTCACTCATTTCGATACCGGCATCTCTAGCCATAAGAGAGTAAATATACTCTACCTTTGCTATATCTTCACTGTCATGTGAAGATGCAAACTTTACCAACCAGTGCTCATATCCCTTGTGTAAAGACTGTGCTCCATGAATGATACTCTTTTTATCATCGCTTAACTGCACCATCACTTTTGGTCTCGCTCCTGCAGAGGAGCCTCCTAAAGTTAGGAGTGTATCTAGCATCTCCTCACTCTCACCTTTAAGAATCTCTTTGGATGCTGCTGCTAGATCATCTAATATGAACTGACTATTTGCATCTATATGTGTATCTTCTATTATAGGTTCATATGATAAGGCTCCGGTTCCATAGCTACCAATATAGCTGAGTCTATCCAGTGGAGTTATATCACTGTAATCAATACCTTTGTTCATAAAATGTCTATCAAGCAGTAGTCTCCCCCATCCATCAGGTAAGGAATCTCCAAAAAGACCAAAGAGTCCTTCAAATACATCATCATCACATATAAAAACACCTGATCTGAGTGGTAGTTTATAGGGAGAGAGTTGTAAGTTCAAAGACAAGAACTCTTTCGTGTATTCGAAATAGATGACGCCCTCTTTATAAGCAAGCTTTCCTACTGCTATTTTTTCATTCTGATTGTAGTACAACACACTGAGAGTCTGTATCATTTAATGCTTCCTCTTTTTGGAACTTTCAAAGGTTTTGATTTTAAGAGTTCCTCTATAGAGGTCACTTCATCTTGTTTAGGCTCTGCTATAGTTGTAAAATCATCCAGGCACTCAAGTACCAAAGCGATTTTTAAAAGAGAGTGCAAAGAGATCTCCGTAGTGTTTTCAAAGCGTTTGATACTACCAAGACTCACTCCACTTCGTTTTGCAAGTCCCTCTTGTGTTAATTTCAAAGAGAGCCTTCTTATTTTAAATTTATCCCGGAGTATCTCCATCACTGTTTCAGGTGTTTGTATATTTATAGATAACATAGTAACCCTTTTACTTTATAAATACAATTATATCTAAAATAATATCTTTTATTATTTACAATAACGTGCATCAAAAAGTATCGAATCCTTTGTAAAAGCCTCTTTATAAAGCTTCCAACCTGCACCTCTACTGACAAGATAAGTTGTCCCAAGTGCTGCACACTGAAGCTCATTTCCCTTTTGAAAAAGTGCTATGTTTTTATCAATTGTACTTTTAGTAGTATATCCATCAGATAGGATAAGCATTATCATCAATACTGTTGTTATAGTACCAATCAGAGGTGCATTTGTTTTTTTATTTTCACTATAAGCTTTTCCTGCAGCAAGTATTGTCGCAAGTACAACCATAAAAATAGTAAAGCCGCCTAAAATTAAAAATCCTGAATTGATATATTGAAACATCTGTTTATTTTCCTATTATTTGAAGCTGCATTAAAAAAGCCAGCCAATTTTTTCATCAAGCCATTTCCTGAAATTGGAAAACTCTTTACGAGTTGCTACAATTATGGCAATGTTAAAACAAGCCATAACGAACAGAATTTGTGCGTATGCCTGAAAATAGAGCGCAATAAGCAATATCATAAAGATCTCTAGTGCAATAACAAACTTTAGAACTCTATCCTCAAAAAATTCTCTATGCTCATCATACCAGTCACTTTTCATTACTATTTCAATAAAAGCAATTATTATGATTGTTGTAACTATTTTATTCGCAATAAAATCAAACCTTGTTACATATCGGCTTGGATCTTGAAGTCCAGCGTGTATCATCCCCTCATTCATATCGAATATCATTTTATCAAACGCTTCGAACATCAATTTTCTCCTTTTATAGCTCCCATAAGAGAGTCTTGATTAAGTCTGAAATCATCGCTCTTTACTATGAATTGTACAGTTTCATCTGCATCTGCAGACTCTAAAATAACTTCCTTTTTACTTCTTTTTATAATCTTGTAAACATAACCTTCTGCGTCTCTATAAGTTTCGTTCTCTTTTTTTACATAGATACATCTCTCTAATTCTTCTAACGCGTGTGGGTACTCTGCAGCATCTATTAATAGGTGAAAATCATCTTGTTTTAACCATTCCATCAGAGATGGTGGCAGTGTCTTTTTTGGGTTGGTGATTCTATCGAAAAAAATATCAAGCGCTATTGTGGAAGGTATAGTTTCTTTAACGCCCTCAAGAGTAAACTCAAAATAGCTATTGGTAGAGAAATTGTCATATAGATACGTCATAAGTGGCACCTGCGTTTGTGGCGTTTGTAGTTCTAAATCTCTTATAAACTCTTCAGTTGCATTTTTCAATTTAAGTCCTTGAAATCTTTTTTATCTAAAACGGTGCACTTTTGAATATTAACAATATTATCACCCTTGTAGAGTGTATGCTTTGAGAGATGCCAGCCGTTTTGCTTTGTGGCAAGAATATCCTGTAGACCATTATTGCATTTTAGCAGTGCGCTATTTTTAAAAGCTTTGATATTTGTATCGATTATCTCTTTATTTGAGTGGGAGGAGTAGATTGCCGACATAATAGTGCCTAAGAGTAATATGGTAGCGACTATTCTTTCGCCTTTTTTATTGGTTTTATGCAAATAATTGTATCTACCCTCTTTTAGAAAAAGCATAAGAGCTGCTATTGGCATCAAAACTAAACCTATCATATCTGCAGGATCTGCGTATTCAAACATTTTTTACATCCTCTTGAGTTTTATTCTCACCATAACACTCAACCATCAAAAGCATATAGAGACCATTGTATTTTTGCATATCATCGCTCCTCACATTTATCTGCTCTTATCATAAGAGAATCTTTTATAAAATAGTTTTTATCTCTACTCCAACCACTTTTACTGCTTACACTGTACTTGTTAGAATCTTCTCCCTCACACATTAAGCTTTTACCATTAGTAAAACGCATTAAATTCTCTTTTGCAGTAGTTTGATTAATATACGCTTCTATAAAAGGAAGAGATATAAAAAACAACACTACAAACAGAAAAAAGAGTTTTATGCCTACTGTGGTATCTGCTACCTTATCTCTTTTTCCTTTTGAGAGAACAGAAGCATAAGCAAGACCTGTTACAAGGATTCCTAGTATCGACGCTTTTACAAGGCCAAATTCCAAAAATTCCATCATACTAATGCCCCTCCTCTACTTGTGCAATGTTTAATATTTATAAGCTCATTGCCTTTTTTAAAGTATTTGTCTTTATAGAAAGTGTATCCGATCTTTCTATTTACAGTATCATCTTTGACTTGTTTTCCCATATTGAGTACTCCTTATATAATTTAATCTCTTTTTCTAGAACACTTCAAAAACTTTACAAAGTGCCAAATTATATTTATGCCTTTATATATTTGGCATAGTTTCAAAAGTCTATCAAAAAAAGGAGAAACTTGCAAATCGTCTTTAAAATTAAATTGGGAGTTAGTGTATAATTTCGTAAGAGAACACCTTAATTACAGAGCAGGAACATCCTTGAGTGAAACACAAACAATAGATGAAAAAAAAGAGTATAACACTTTTTTGAAGAAAGTAAAAACCTGTTTTCCTGGTATAGAAATTACTACACTCGATAAACTCGTAAAAAAAATATCACTCTCCCCCAGTGTTCGTACCGGTGATAATGATAAACTTGATATAAATGTCAAATATTATGAAGTTGGTATGAAAGACAGTGATGAAGAGGGTGTTGTCACTATAGAATATTGCAAGAATAAAAAACTTGGGGCTGCAAACAACTATCTCATTAAAAAATATGCTTTAAAAGAGAATGATCTTTTAGTCCCCTACAGAGTAAGTCGTAATTATAAAGTTTTACGTGTAGGGAGTAACTACCCTGCTCCACTTGTTACAAATGCAAGTGTTATACGTATAGAGATGCATGATGATACTCCTAAAGATATAGCCATGCTTATTCAGACCTATCTTCTCTCCTGGTTTGTGCAACAGTATGTCATTCCTAAAGATGTATACCAGGCACGGAGAATGCATCCACGGCACCTTATTTCCACAAAAAAACTATCCTCTTTACCGATACCGAAATTCACAGGAGATATGCTGCAAGATGGAAAGTATGAAGCACTCTTTAAAAACAAGCAGCTTCTTGAGAGCAAAGGTATAAAACTAACAAGAAAAAGTAAAGAGTTACTCAATTGTGTAGATCGAGAAAATGAAGAGCTTCTAAAACTCTATTTGTATGAAAAAGAGAAAATCGACCCTATTTTAGAAAAAGAGGCGATGATTGTACAGAAAATGCAGCAGCTTCTTGATGAACTTGCAAATTTAACTGAGGATGCAGACTGCAGTAGCATGCACCAAGATCCTAGATGTTAAAACGAAGTCTGATCTATTCATAACTCTTTTAAGAGAACTTTTAAATATTTTACAAAGTGTCATATTTATAGAAAAATAACAAAAATTACAATAGAATCATCCTATGAAAGATCTAAATTCTGAGAAGATCATCGATGAGTATCAACTACTGCGCTATATATATGAGACCTCAAAAGATAGAACAGTTGTTCATATCCTGCAAAGGTTCTACAATCTCAAAAGGATGATCTATGGGTGATATCACTCTTATAGCTATTGCAGCGATTGTTGTGACTATCACTGCCCTCCTCCTCTTTAAAAGGTTCAAGCGAAAGAGACATTCGAACAATGACTATCTAATCGATAGCTTTTTATAGACAGAGTGCCTATATGAGTATCTGAATGTTTCAAACTTGAAACTTATAATAGACTTTACATATCTTCTAAACTAAACCCTTTGAAATCTACTTTGTAATTTGGAAATTTATCTATCAGTTTTTTCGATTTTTCCTCTAGTTTTTTTATCGATATTTTCTTAGGATTTATTTTAACCTCTGCAATGAGCATTGTTTTTTCTTCCTCATTTACAGCGACTATATCTATCTCGTTCTGCTTACCTCTCTCCCAATAATTTCCGATTTGAGAGTAGTGGTGTGTGAGTTTTAATTTTTGGGTAAAATATTTTTCTAGAAATTTACCGCTATAGCTTGAGAAGTCCCGTTTGGCTATATTTTTGACATACTCATAGTTCTCTATCTCTATAGTACTTCTGTATTTATAGATAAACCTGAACCAGAAGCTAAAGAAATTATCGACTATCTCATATTTTAAAACACGACTCCCCTCTTTTGCAAAAATAGGTTTCACTCTTGTAATAACACTGTACTCTTTCTCAAGACGCTCCAAGTAACCGCCAATATCTTTTTGTAAGATGCTCTCCATCTCCGCTCTGGCTGTTTTACCTGCTGCTATTAAAGAGAGAATAGAGAAATAGGTTGTATACTCTTTCCCAAACTCCTCTACAAGTATGTTTTTCCCCTCTTCTAAAAAGAGTGAGTTCTCTTCATATATTACATCAAGTTGTTCTTCCAAGGTAAAAGCTTTAAAGGTTACAAAGAGTTCTACATATTTAGCAACTCCTCCTGTAATGGTGTAAAAGGAGAGTAGATCCTCATTTGTAAACTTGGGATAGTTGTTTTGTAGTATTTCCTGAAGTGTTGTAACTGTAAAAGGTTTGAGATGGATCTTGAGATCGGCTCTGTTGAAGAGAGGCTCTTTTTTATCTTCAAATATCTTTTTCATCAGTGAATAGATCGATCCACTTAATACCAGATTGAGTTTTGAGATATCTTTATAACTATCCCACAGATTCTGCATATCCGAATAAATTATTTTATTGATTGAGAGAAACTCCTGAAACTCATCGATGACCAGAGTAAAGTGTCTCTCTTTGGCGAGATCTAAAAGGTACTCAAACAGTTTTGCGAAGGAGGTATACGCACCTAACACTTTTACTTCGAGTTCTTTTTCTATTATAGATATAAACTCCTCACATAAAAGTGCTTCACTCTTTTTAGAGACAAAGAGATAGACTTTTTTATCATAGGCCTTTTTAATAAGAGAAGTTTTTCCGATTCTCCTTCTACCAACAATGATACTCATTTTTGAAGAGACTTTTGAGAGTTCTTCAATTTGATGGAGTTTTTTAAGCTCTTGTTCTCTATTGTAGAATTTCATATTACACCTTTATTCATTACTGTAATATATATTACTATAAATAGTATAAATTATGACTTACTTGATATTCACTCCATTTGCTTTTTATAGGATTTAATCATTATTACATGTTATTTGGTTTGCATTGGCATCTACTCTTTTAAAATCATTTAAAAGATATATATCTCTTTGTCTTTCATATTTTATATATGATTGTAATTCTCTTTCATCTTCAACACGTATTACCAGCTCATAAGAAGGCATAATATATTTTTTGTTGAGATTCTTATGCAGCATCAAAAGCATCTCTTTATTTGGGTTATATTGTACTTTACCACAAACAGTCATTCCTCCTCTAAAGTTGATACGAAAGATATATCTATAGGAGACTCCTGAAGAGGTATTTGTCTGTAGTCCAAACTTTTTGTTGACCTTCTTTTTCCCTTTTTTTGATTTTTTTACTTGCTGCGGCGTATCGTGATGCTCTTCTACCCTATTGGTTTGTTGCTTTGCGAACAGTAGTGTTATTTTTTTAAAGAGGTTTTTTACTCTGCCCTTGTAATAGAGTAAATATGTATCTACTCCATACCGATTTTCTCCATTGATTACTATCTCTCTTTTAAAAGGCTGATGTTTTTTAAACACTCTTTTCTTGTTTGCAGTTAGGAATCTTTCTTTTACAGGGATTGAAGAGAGCGTTAAATTGGGTGAATCAAGCTTTACAAACATCGTCACCCTCTTTTTGCTATGCTCACTGACAATCCAATGGAGTCTATTGTTCTTAAGATACCTGTTTGCTTCCCTCGCAAAATCTGAATCTGAAGAGATAAGTACCATCTCTTTTTTATCCCTGTAGAGCTTCATTAAGGAGATAATCTTATCATCTGAAATCGTTTTATGTGCATCGAGTATTTGAAAGTGCTCAGACTCTATCTCTTCTCTTTTTTTGGTAGAGAGTTTTTGGGTAGTAATTGCATAACAAGTTTCCGGAGTATATTTTACTACCCTTTTTATCTCACTAAGTCTGTTAAAACCTATATTCTCTAAATCCCATAGAAGTACGGAGTCCTCTCGTATGGGCTTTTTATTCCAAAGCAGTCTCTGTGCTTCTATGGGTTGAAACTTCTCTTGTATATTGTTAAAAAGCAGATGAGAGAAAAGGTTTCTAAGTATTTTTCTAAGCTCCATTAAAAAGACCTTCCAAACTCTACCTCACTACTCTGCTCCTCGTTATACTCCAACTCCAAAGCTTCCACACTCTCTATAGCATTCCCTGCTATCCCTTTTATGGAACCATACATGTTAGTGGTATTTACAAGTACTGCATCAATATATTTTTGCTGGCGTTTCCAACTCGCCATTACAGCGCGTTTTTGTTTATCAAGCTCCTTTTGCATTAGTATAAACCCATCTACTATACTTCTTAACTGCATACCAAACTCATTACTTGTAAAATAGTTATAGAGCAGTCCCATTTTATCCGCTCTGTTCTCTTGCGATTTGGTGGCAATATAGATCTCGATGACCTTTTGTCTTAAAAGCGCCGCACTTCCTTTGAACTCCTCATAGCTGCAGACCCATATCCCATCAATAAATCCCATTCTATCCATATCCTTTGGATAACTAGCAGTTACAAGCACTCCTACCTCCGCACCTGCTTCGAGCATATCGTGTTTGAGTTTGCTTATCCATTCGTTTGAGAAGGATTTAGTGTTTTTAGACTCATAACAGATCTTGCCGCAGTTTTGAAAGTTGGGAGTGTTAATACTCTGGATACAGTCTGCTCCGTAAGCACCCTTTTTTATCTCTACTATATCATCATATTTAAATTTGAGTGTGAGATACTCCTCTATGGAATGCTCCTGTGCTTCGCCCTGGATCTGTTGGCTGCCTTGCTGTACTTTTCTCTGGGCATCTTCAAGTTGTTTTTTTATCTGCTGTAGCTGCTCATCTTTGGCTTTGAGTTGCATCTGTGAAGCCTCTTGTGCCTCTTTTTGCACTTTAGACCTCTCCTGCTCTATGGTTCTATTGAGCTCGATTGCGGCATCTGCTCTTATTTTAGACTCTATCTCTGTTTTTTCACGTTCGAGCTTTGCTATTTTTGCTTTGGAGGCATTGAGCTCTTGTAGTTGTCTGCTCTTCTCATCTAGTTCCTCTTGCAGCTGTTGGAGCTGCAGGGCACTCTCCTCCTGGAGTGTCGCTTTGATATTCTCGGTGAGCGCATACTGCATCTTTATCTTCTCTTTTGCGAGTTGCTCGTTGAGTGCTTCTTGGAGTTTTAGATTAAAGGCTATCTCTTTGGCTTCGATCGCCTCTTGTTGTTTGGTAAGATCTGCCATTGCTGCTTTGTACTTCTTTCTTTGGCTCTCTATATCTATCTCGAACTTTGTATGGAGTTTGGAGTAGAGTGCCTCTTCTATATTTATCTCACTGCCGCACTTTGGGCAGATAATTGTTGATTGCGTACTCATTTTATACTCTCCTTGAAATATCTCTTATGCATTGGAACTATTCTAACCAATAGAACTCCTCCTCTTTGAAAATTTGGCACTGTGCAATAAAGTACTTTTTATATACTCTATTGCCCTGCCCTGCTTCTCTTTTAACTGTTGAAGTAGCTCGTAATGATAGAAGCTATCTTTCTTGCACGTGAACGCAGTATCTCCTCTTGTGATACACGGGAGTAGACCAATTCCGGGTCGATGATGTTTTGCGAAAGGATGTATTCGAACTCCTCTTTGGAATAGATGTTTCGCAGTGTGTCGATATACTCATAAAAGGGTGTATCTTTTATCTCCCATCTGTTACTGACAAGATTGAGTGGGGTGATATTGGCAATCGAGTTATATAAAGAGTTCCTTGGATAGCGTTTGACCGTTGATCTTGGGATGATATGGTGTTCATCGAGGGCAATGGAGCTGCCATACTCTATCTTTGAGTTTGTGAAATCTACATTACCCACACCAATATGTTTCTCTTTAAAAAGTACATAGAGGCTTGAGAGATATGCCCTGCTCTGACCTACCGATATACCTGTGATATCGTTCTCAGTGAGATTGAGTTCCATGTTTATTGGAAGTCTGATCACATGCTTATAGAGTGTTGTACTATTTTCAGTGAGCTCTTTTGCGA
>Ga0256829_1002078_pt1 | contig 15395 bp, 18 predicted proteins | sample 131447metaG_FD_185979 | JGI IMG/M metagenome (GOLD analysis project Ga0256829, IMG submission 185979) | Hydrothermal vent microbial communities from Lau Basin, Pacific Ocean - 131-447 | ecosystem: Environmental > Aquatic > Marine > Hydrothermal vents | place: Pacific Ocean: Lau Basin | collected...
ATGTCCGTACTGCATACTTCGCGTCCCTGACAAATAAGTGCCTTACTCATGGCGCGAATTATGCATGTTTCTGGTTGCTAGTCCAGAAGGTAATCTACATCATCCGGGTGCTGAGTAGTTACGAAAGCGGTATTGATGAAACCTTTGGTGATGATCGGGAAGGTTTGTGGGGCTATGATCTTCCAGAACCGGATGATGATGGGGAACTGACGCCTGAAGGCACTCTTATTATTTTAGGGGATATCTTAGGCGGCTGACTTCTCAGCACCCCTGAGCCTAACGATTTTACTGAGGGCATAGACCTGCCTAAATTACAGGGGCAGGTTACTGGGTGTTTGATCTATATCCCCCTCATTGATTTCGCATGAAGATTTGGGAGGTCTCCATACATCCTACCTTAAAGTGCCTTTTTCACCATCAAAAAAGAACACCTAAGCCTGAATATACCCCAAAATATCAACATTACCGCCTATCTTTCAATCATTTAGCTTGGTCCGACTCCGGACAGATCAGACATAATTACTTATATTTCAGTCAGTTAGATTGGTCCGACCCCGACGAACCTCGAAATAATAAGTAGATTCCGTTCAATGGTATTTTTGATTCATCAAATGGAAACCCATACCTTTCAAGTCCCCATGCTAATTTATGAATAGTTTCACATTCTGCGCTCATGCTGTCAGTGCCTTAAGCCTTTGAAGCTGCTCACCGATTCGCAGCCCTTTTAATGGTATTTGCACATTATTGAGATGCGACAACAGATATTTTCTGTATTTCTCGCCTGCAAGGAATACAACTTCCGTTTCTTCAACAACACATATTTTCTTGATGTGTTCAATTACTTGGCTTGCCCACTGTTTGACTTCATTTTCCCGCATATTATTAAGGGTTTGCTCATATGGCTCAATTTCTTGCTCTAAATTCAGCAAGCCGTATTTTGCTGAAAGAATATAGATACCATCAGGGTTTAACTTGTTTGCATATTTCAAGTTAAGCTTGAAAAGTGCACTAATGTACAAATCCTTTGCCTTCGCTCGATACGGTAACTTTTGGCTTACGCATGAAATAAGAACTATCCGCTTTCTCATGATTTTCCTCCCTGAGGCCGAGTAGCCGGGGACTGTTGCCAGCCCCAAGCCCTCTAAGAACTGCCCGTGCCGGTTTCCCTGCAAGCAGCTCAAGCACTTCAAAGGCCGCATCCGCGACCCGGTAGTTTTTCCAATACGCATATTCTCAAACCATACGATCAATCGCCGGAGTAGCCAAGAACTTACCATCCATCTTTCGACGCTGCCATTGTCGACAACGCCGCTGCTCGAAATATTCGGCATAGAGCGGATTGTAAGGGTGTGCGGCTCCTTTGACCTTGATGTGCCGTATGATTGGCAAGTCCGAAACCTTGAACAGCCGGACAGATTTCACTTTCCCGTCTTTGGCTGTGGATACAGTGAAACACCCACGCATTCCCCAGCGTTTGATGTAGTGTTGCTTACACCATGCGTTGGTTTTATTGCGATGACGCCTGTGCATCCAGTTGCAGAGCAGTTGATAAACGCGTTGATCTATCTCGCTGAACACCCTTTTCGAGACAACGTGGCGATAGAAATTGGCGAAGCCACGCAGGCGACTGTTCAGTCCACGAAGAAAACGATCTGCCTGAATCGCTATATTGCTTTTGATGTAATCCCGGATGCGTTCCATGAAGCTGGCCACTTTCGCCCGCGAGGGTGTGATCAGTAGCTTCTGCTTGTACTTGCGTACGTTAAATCCGAGAAAGTCGAAGCCTTCTTCGATGTGGCATAGATGGGTTTTCTCTTCCGAGAGTTGTAGTCCTCTGGCTCCGAGGAACGATTCCACCACAGGCCTGACTTGCTCCGTCAGTATCTCCGGTTGAACCCCGGTAATGACGAAGTCATCAGCATATCGGATCACGTTGACACAAGCCCCGCGTCTGGCGACAGACGATTTAATAGCTGCTTCCAGCCGATCAAGGGTCATGTTGGCGATCACCGGGCTGATGATACCGCCCTGCGGTGTTCCTGCTTCGGTGTGCCTGAGTGCGCCATCTTCAAGATAGCCTGATTTCAACCACAGCCGGAGAATCCGCTTGTCCGTGGGGATGTGGCGGATTAACCAGTCGTGATCAATTCTGTCAAAGCAGGCTTTAATATCCGCTTCCAATATCCATTGCGGTGATGCTTTCTTGGCCAAGCAAGTAAAGCACTGGGCAATGGCATCGGCTACTGAGCGTTTTTCCCGGAACCCGTAAGAGTTCGCATCGGCCAGCGTTTCGGCAATGGGTTTCAGAGCCAGCGCATAAAGCGCCTGCATGGCTCTGTCTTTCATGGTCGGAATACCCAGCGGGCGCAGTTTGCCGTTGGATTTGGGGATATAGAGCCGACGTAACGGTTGTGGCTGATAGCCCCGTTGCCGCAATGCTCTGACTGCGTTTATCTTCTGTTTTGGTGTTTTCCAGATGATCTGATCAACACCCGCCGTGTTCTTGCCCTTATTGGAGACGACTCGTCTCACGGCCCATAACTTGCCGTAATACGAGTGAGTCAGAACATGACGCAAGGCGGCGACCTTGTGCCAGCGTTCTTCCTCAACTGCCTTTGCGATACGCATTTGCAGCCGATGGACATGCCGGTAAACCACAGTCCAGTCGATGCTGTCCCATGGCCCAAAACATGCAGAAGTTGCACCAGCGGCTTGTGCCGCCGTCATTTGCGTTTCCTTCTCATTATCGGTTCTCCAAACTCTCTCGCAAAGAAGCACCCGATGGACGTGGGCGCGCTTTCGCGCCGGATGATGTTCTTGTCTGTGCGTTTTCGCGCGCCGACAGGTCAATCCGTATCTGCTTCACTACAAAACGGCATTTGCTTATTCCATCCTCCCAAGCCCGCACGCCTGTCGGCTCGCCTTGCGGCTCGCTTTCCTGTTCAAACAGACACAGGAGACATACGGGGTTTCCAAGTTCCACGTAAGCACCACTCTGAGCAACTTAGGTTCCGCCCGTCCGCCGGTGATTCAACATCTACGATGAGGGACGTTAGAACCCCCATTCCTGATCACTTACCTTTTGGTTAGAGCCTGTCAGCATCTTTGGCTCAGCTTGGGATTACGGCGGTGCAGCGGTTCACATGATGGTTAACCATATTGCTCTATCCTGGCTCCCTACCGTCCTGATACTGACAGAGTTGAGCGCCCCTCACGGTTTGCTCTCCAGGAAATCATTCCTCGGGCTTCGTTACAAGACGCTTCATACCCATCGGAGCTGTACCCCTCAGCGCATGGCCTTGCTGGATACCGGTGGCAGAACACCGGGTTATGTACTAGGCTTGAAACTTTTATTGCCTAGTCATAACAAATACTTACGCGACCTCGTGTCGCAAATAACGACCCAAATGAGGGGATGAAGAGAGCGCAGCGAACGGAAGTCCCTCTCGATTTGAATGGTTATATGCTTTATTCAATTTCAGTTTCTCTAAGTGTGAAATTTGGAGTGTGTTTTTTTGTATGTGTTTTGCCTCTAGTAAACATAAGGCAGCAGCATCCAATAGCGACTATAATCACAAGGCTGTGAATTCCTAATTCAAGCCACTGTTGCTGATTGATACCTATAGGTAAAAGTGATTTGTAAAGCGAAAAGAGGATTAGAACTGTCCATGAAAATATAACGAATAAGGATAGATCGCGCGCAGCCGCGATCTTATCCTGTGGTTGCACGAGTCCGGTCAATCTAGCCATATAGGAAATTTATCGCAATCGGGTCATCCTTTTATGAAAAATAAACCGCATTATCCCAAATAGAGATCATCTCCATATTCATTTTTTCTCATATTTCCTGTCTTTCTCACACAATGAAACCGGGTTTTTCAGCAATTTTGACCACACAGGCACAAGCAACCCTGACCATCTGGAGGCCATTTCATTGCGCACGCTGAAAGCTCAGCGTTTACAAACCGGACATAGTCACTTGAGGCGGAGCATGGCTCAGCATAACCCGGCGCTTAAATCGGCCTCCTGCAGTCGGGCGAGATACGCCAGTCACCACCATTGGTTGCCCACAGGCAGAACAACAGAAGGCAGGTCGCTCTTTCTTCGGTTTGGGTTTTATTACCACCTGCAGAATCAATTGCAGCAGGTGCAAAAGCTTGCGGGCGTTGTGATGCAAGAACCCATAGTCACGAACCCGGTGAAAACCTCGCGGCAACACATGCTGAATCACACACCAAACAAAATCCTCGCCGGGCAGCGTTTCAGTGCGCTTCTCTTTGCTTCTCCCATCTGTGTAACGAAACGTCACCTTGCCATCCTGATTGGCAATGATATTGGATTCACTGACCACACCCCGGTATAAATAGCGCGACAGGTACTCAAGCGCGGACTCGCCACGTCCAGTATGGCGGCAGTCCACTACCAACTTTTTCGGAACATACGATGGCCGCTTTAAACCGGCCTTGGCAATCTCATGCAATAGCTTGCCTCGAAACACTCTGGTCAGAGCGAATGCGTTGAACAGGTATTTCTTGCCAGTGCGCTTCCACTCGCTCTGTTTGATATTCACGCCACCGCCCGGAACCACCACATGAATGTGCGGGTGATACGCCAGCTTGCGACTATGCGTATGCAGAACCGCCGTCATGCCCATCTGTGCGCCCAGATGTTTGGGGTTTAAGCCAAAGTCTTTGATGGTTTGCGTGGCGGCATTGAACAGTGCGCCATAGAGCAGTCGCTGATGTTGCCATGCCAAGTCACGTAACTCGGCAGGCAAGGTGAACGTCACCAGAAAGTAATCGACAGGCAACAGTTTCTCGCGTTGACGATCCAGCCAACAGCTTACCTCGTGATTCTGACATTGCGGACAACTGCGATGGCCGCATGAGCACGCATGCCATTCGCTTTTGTCACAGGATGTGCAATGCGTGTGAATGGTTCCCGCTTCCGGCGTGCGGCAGCGGATAATGGCTGCGATAGCCTTACGCTGGCTTGGTAACATACGCTCAGCGTATTTGGCCTCGAATGGATGTTGATATTGTCTGAACAGGGCTGCCATCTGCATGGCTTACGCCTGCCCCTGCGTGATGTTTAAGGCGCTGACCAGGTGATTGACTGCCTCGGTGGTATTCTGCTCTGTGATATCAGTGAGATGTGCATAGATGGCTGTAGTCGTGGGACTGCTGTGGCCGAGAATCCCCTGAATATGGCGAAGGCTTAAACCGTTTTCAAGCAGGTGGGTCGCAAAGCTGTGGCGCAGAGAGTGAATTGAAATCTTTTTTTTACTCCGCATTCAGCCAGCAAGACCTTCACTGCTTTTTGGACACCGCCTCTATCCATATGGGAAGTGGCCTGACGGATGCGTTCGGCGGAGCCCACAAATGCAGGAAACAGCAACCTGGGGTTGCGATGCGTCGCCCAGAATGCGCGCAATGCCTGATAGGTCGTATCGGGCAGAGGGACGAAACGATCCTTGTGTCCCTTGCCACGACGAATATGAACACGATGTCGCTTGCCATCAATATCGCTGACCTCCAGTGCCAGTGTTTCACTCAGGCGCAGTCCCATCGAATAGGTGGTCAGAATGAAAGTGCGAAAGCGTTCTTCCCGCGCAACCGCGATCAGCTTCTGAACCTCTGCAACGGTCAGTACATCAGGCAAGGTGCGAACTTTCGGCGGTTTGATGATCGTCACCCATTGCCAGTCCTGTTTCAGAATAAACTTCCAGAAAAACTGCAACCCATTACGGTCAACGCGAACCAGTGCCCATGAGCGGGTATCCACCAGCTCGGCGAAATACGTCTCCAACTGATCGACGCTGAGTTGATCGGGAATACAATCGAAATAGTTAGTCAGGCGGCGTACTGCGCGGGCATAGACATCTATGGTGCTGGCACTGTAACCTCGCAGCTTCAATGCACGCAGGTGTTGCGCGTAAAGGGTGTCAAAACGTGTTTGTTCTTTTGCTTCCATGGTAATCTCCTGTTGTGTGGTATTGCCCGGATAGGGGCAATTCAGGAGCTTACTTGGAAGTGACTGGTTTTTCCCGCCGCGTAGCGGCTTCGTTCAACAAAGACACTCACCCATTGATTAATTTTTGAAACAGATACAGGTAATGGACCAGTAACATATTTTTCAGATTTATTTATATGGCTTGGACGATCTAATCGTGTTTTATACAATGGACCTGTTACTTTATCTTCAAGCAAATCTAAATGATTTTCCCAGTTTTCTTGCCAATATTTACTTCCTCGATTCGCTAGATGCCAAGCGTAAGTGAATACAATCCCAATACATGCCACAACTAAAGACAAAAAGAATTTATTCGGGATTTTATCAGCCGCTAATATTGCAAAATAGCCTGCAAATGCCACTGCAATTAATGCCCAAAAGTAAGTCGATCTTTTCCAATAAAGTTCAATTTCAAACTTTCTAATATCCGCAACTTGAGCAAATGCAGCTTTTAATAAATCAGATTTTTCATCCTTGGCTTCAAAGATTATATCATATTCATCCTGATTCATCTGCACCTCTTTTAGCATATATTTATTCTCTTGTTTCTGCATATCTTACGAGGCTTTCATGAGGAGGCAAGGGGGCAGCCACATAACATTTTAGGTTTTTATTTCATCTATTTAGGATGGATATATTCATTTCCAGATTCCTTCTTCTGAATAAACACTTTATACATGGAATCGCTCTGGCCTATAGCCTTTCTTAAACCAATCTTCTTTGACCATTTATCCATTACTGCCCTGATAGTATCATAGGCTTTTGCATATTGATCATCCTCGTCAACAAACCCTTTTAGTAGAATCCCTTCCTCATCATAACAGAAATCAAAAAACTTTATACGTGATTTAGTTGTTTTCTCTTTCAAACACTCATCACGTACAACTCCTATTGATGTATCAATTGGCTTCCGGAATAGAAGGAATTCTATGTTTTTGGAGGTATCGATTTCTTGATTATACAGCTTATCTATATCGACATAATACTCAAAGAGCATCTCATCAAAAAATATAATTTCAGGATCTACTGAAAGGCGGAAGAAATGATCACAGTGTTTTTCTATCAGTTCAGGAAGTCTCTCTGATATATCCAGAAGTGCTCGGCATAATACAGGATTGTCTTCTACATCAATCCAACCGCCAGGAAGAAAGTCTAAACCATCGACAACTGATTCAAATGAAAAGCATCTGGCATGTGCAGCCATGCCAAGCAGTAGCCTCACATCCTCATCGCTCAAATCATTCTCTGTCTCATATTTTTTAAGGTGTTTGGAACCATGCAGTGCGATCTTAATGTTTTGATTGGGTAATGACGGAAAGACAATGGCATCAGTAGGCCTGCTCTTCTCAATATTAAATGGTAAATAGCAACCACTCACCCCATCTAAATCACGCTCCAAGCCTGCCAGTCCATCTTTATAATGATCATGCAACGCTTGAATATATAAAAGATTCCCATTGCTGTTCTGTTTCAATATATCTCCGACTGAACACCAAATTAACTTATTATCACCAGCCATATGCATCTTCTTATTGAGTTCAAGATAGCCATGTTTGGTAAGCTCGACAGTAAATAACCTGAAAAAATATCGAGTTAGCCCATGATTCGGCGCAGCTCCTTCAACCTGTTTATATGGCTCAAGAGCCCGCATTGGAGAAAACGTATAGTGCACTTCATACTCAAGCCCAATTTCTTCAGAGATTTCCCTCTTCAGTGCATTTTCAAAACAGAGGTCATCATCAACTAGTTGATCGCTTTGCAATAATTCCAGGCGTTCTCTCACATCAGATACATATGAAATATCTGATGAATTGATGCGCCCACCAATAAGACCGTAATCACCTGACTTAATGTTGTGCCGCTTTTTTGTATCTTCTCGCTGATGGAACAGAAACTTGCCACCAATTTTAATTAAGCTCCACGCGACATAGATGAAGCGAATTGGAGCAGCATCGTTAGCCTGATGGCTCGTAAATCGGGCATCTTCAAAAAAATGAAGCGTCTCCCGTTGCCTATTTTTATCATCATCGCTGATGCCATTTGTAACCCAAAAGTTTTCAGGGAAATAACTGGAATTGGGGTCTGACATTGTGGTAAGAATTGAAGTTGCCATTAACTGTGCCGGAAAAGAAACAAAGCTCCAATTGCCTAGACCTAAAGCTGCTAGATTCAGCACTGAAAGCGAACTTAACAAGCTCTCAACAGCATCTAGGCGAATAGAAATGCTGTCAAATTCTGATGGCAAGCACTCCTTGGCCAATTCAGATTCTAAATCAATCCGTGAAACGCTATAGTGATCGCCACCCTCCTCAGCATATCTGGGCAGCAATGGGATCAACGATGTTAGAAAACTTAAATTTTGTTGTTGGCTATTACTCATTAAAATTTACCCTCATTGATTTCAAAACAATGTCACTCTTAAAATCAGCTCTATCTGTAAAACTCTGATAAAAAAACTTCATATATTCACAATTATTCAATTTAATATCAGGTCTAAAAAATGATCTATATAAAACTTTCATAAACTCCCCGTTTTTCACATGCTTTTCGTAATTTGGTTTATGAATGTTAAAAAACGCTTTCTTGTCAGATTTATTCCCAAAACCCTCCCATTCTGGCTCACCATAAATCTTTCTAACATCTTTTTTATATTCTTCTTTTAAATGGATATCCCCCAGAATCGCCCATAACCTTGAAAACCTTGCATAATCATATTTACATTTAAACGAGCTTGCCTTACCTCTTCGGAATTCATTCAGTAATGATTGCTCATACTGTAAAACACCTCTGTATTGATCTGCAAATCCTTCGCGCAAAAGGCGTGCGTGAACCATAAAAATAAATGAAACATCTAGAGCGTCAATTGATTTAATTTGCTTGTGAACAAACCAGTTCCGAGCTTTGTATATCACATAAAAATATGCAGCATACTGCCTCTGCTGATCGGAACTTGGCTGTTTCTGTTTTTTGGGCTTAGGAGTAGCACTGAATTCACACGCAATATCTGTCCATAAGAGCAGTAGCACCCGCAAAAACTCATCTAGGGCTGCACTTTCTACTAATCTGATCAACCCTGCTATTGAAGAGCCAAAGAAATCAGACAGTTGTGGATCCCTTTTACCTTCAAGGTGAGCTAGTTGGTGGTTGTTATGCTGAGCAAATAATAATTGTAGCTCGTAAAGACCATTCCGAATTGCATTACGAACGCGAAATTCTCGACCACAGGATTCTCGATCACAGATTTCATAGTTCGTTATTGGCATCGCTAACAAAAATGCTTTTTCCAGTGCGACATGGGATTCTCTAATACACGTCTTAGTACTCAGCTTCAATAAATCAGGGCAATCCTTTTTCTCTTGTATAAGATATCGTGAAAATTCAAACCACAACTCGGAATCATTCACAGCATTTAAAATCTTTTTCAGATCTTCAATACCGAATTTTTCTCTTCCCAACTGGCTCTGTAAATCACCAAAAAACAAATGACCTTGTTTGTCTTGCCCAAGCAAAGATTGCCTATAAAAACGCAGAAATTTATTCACCTCGGTAGGAGAGTTTTCTCCACGAATAATTTTCTCCCCTGATTCAATAGCACCTTCAAACTGGATATCTGGTTTATTTACCTCTTTTGCTAGTCCTTCAATATCTATAAAATCATCTATGCTCATGTTATTCCCCTAGAAATATTTTCTATCACAATATTCATATGTCTCTTGTTACGAGCCGCCTTATTGGCGGCTCGTAATCTGATGCGTTTCATAGATACACTCCTGAAATCATCGTCACTTCAACCGTACCTACCACACTGCCATTCTTTCTCAGGCCGCAAATCACATTCATTTCCTCATCAATGCGCGTGAGCATCTGCTCGACTGCGCCATCATATTCGGTCAGGGCATCACGATCATCAATATGCACGTTCACATCAACCAGGAGCCATGCTGCTGATTCGATCTGGAGATCGTTCCATGCACACTGCTGCGATGCTTTTAAGCCCCTCTGTTTTCCCGATGCCATGCCTGCGGTTTTTCTTATCTCGCCGGTTGGATTGGCCTGCAATAATTCGCTCACATCCTCTTCGGTAATGGGCAAGAATGCATACTCCGGATTGAACATATCCGGTGCTAATCGCAGCACATCATCGAATTCCAGCGATTTGAGGTCTCTGGATGCTATGCTGTCCATCAGATTGGTTCCACATCAATGAATGTATCGAAATCATCCTGTTTGCGCCTGAAAAAGCGGAATCCCTTTGGTTGCTGCTCTGCCGGTTGTGGCCGGGGCTGCTTCGGCCTTCTGATCCAGCTACGAAAGCACCACCCCAGCAGCAGCACGGCAAAACCAAATGGTGCGCCAATTTTGAATATGGAAACCAAGGCATGAAATCCGCTATCCGATATATGCTGGACTGCGCCTTGTGTGCCGGTTTCTGGGTTGCCAAGCATCTCTGTCTTTAAATTCGTTACCAGCAGGGCTGCCGTACCCGTGTATAACAAACGGGGGTGATGTTCCAGCCAGTCGAAGGTTTTGCCTGTATATTTTCCAGCCAGTTCGAGAAACGCTTTGATACTTTTCGCGCTGGCTCCTTTGAACCGGGCGGTCTGCTGCGCCAATAGCATCAGTTGCTTGTCGCTCAACTTGCCGGTGAGCTTTAAACCCTCTGCGCCGAACACATCAAGCATGGCGGTTGCCTGCCCTTTGCTGCGCAGCTCCAGGTTGAGAGCATCATCGCCATATTTGCGTACTGCATTGATTAAAGCGGGCTTCTGCGCCAATGCGTTCAGCAGTCTGGCCTGATTCGATGGTGAGAAGCGTTCGATTGCCGGAATCAATGTTCCGGGTTCTTTTGAGAGCACCTTGAGCACGGCTTCGCCATGTCTGGTGGCCAGCTTTTCTGCACGGACACTCAGCACCTTGCCGGCACGCTGTTCGATGCCCGATAACAGGCGAACGGCGGTTGTTGAATGGGCGCGTTCCAGCATGTGCGTCTTGCTGGCGGCTTTTATCGCCCCTTTGCCAAGACTGCCAAGACTGACAGAGCCGAATGCCATGGCATGAGCTGGCAATAACAGGCTGCATATTAGCAGTATGAAGATTTGTGTTATTTGTTTCATTTCATCACCTCCGCGTGAATGGCGTTTTGAACCTGTCCTTGCAGATCGGATTCACTACGCTGAATGAGTTCGTTCGCTGCATGGGTCGCTGCGATCTGAATAGCGTGCTCGCTTTGCTGCATTTGGCTATCTATGGATGCGAGCATCTCTGATGTCACCGTTCTGGATAATGCTTCATCCATGCCCGTAAATATAAGTGTCGAGAGCAGCATGGGTTTCATGCCCTTGGATAATAAAGCGGGAGCCAGTCTGCCCGGCAGGCGAGCAATCATTCGCTCGGCAATCGGCTGTGAAAAAGATAACAGCCCCAAACTTATGACCTGTGTTACCGCCAGCTTCACAGACAATGGCTGAAACAGTCCGGACTGCGCTGCCTTTATGCGCTCAAGCCGTTGCTTTAATGCTGTAGCCAGCCCATCGGGCAATGCTGTGGTGGGCAATGCCTGACCTAATTTGATCAGGAAATCCTGCCGGTTCTGTTCAAGCTGGCCTTTAAATACGGACATGCGCGAGGCCAATCGATCATGCATACCTTGAGGGGAAACAACCATTTCATCAAAGCTGGCCTGCACAGCAAGGGCGGCGATCTGTTTGCCATCCCATGCCATCACCGCAAACAGTGCTGTTTCACTGCCTATGCCTGAAACCGCATCGACAAAGCCAGGAACCAGATCGTGATATTCAGAAAAATCGTGCTGAATATCTTTGCGCAACCGGGTAGCAGCCTGGAGATCATTGTGATGCAAGGCCTGTAGCAATGGATCGAGTTTATGCTGAATCACCTGTTCTGATTGAACATCATGAAACGATGGTGCGACGTTAATGGGTCGCACATATAATATGAGGGTGGCCAATAATAGAGCATGCATACAAACCTTAATCGCCTGGCGCTGCGTGAAACCCGCAAGCTGCTTCATTGCAACCCTGTTTTGCGGGATGATGGCCAGTTCAGCGTTCATCGGTGCATGCGCTTGAGATAACATTAATTATCATCGGCGGCTTCGGCAACTTGTGCACGAGCCTTGGCTACCGTGTTGTTACGTTCTGCTTTGGCTGCTTTCATGCGTGCCTCGGCAACCAGCATATCGCGCTCGGCTTTTCTGGCGCTCAGTTGATTTGCTGTAAACAAGAACGCTAAGCCGCCCCCAGTCAGCATGACAATGAATGCCATCGATAGCGGCGCACTTGGGAGTGCGTAGCGAATCGTGGTTGCAAATATCCCCAACCCCGCAGCCAGGTACCCCATGCTTGAAAAGAAAACTAACACCTGCGATTTCGCTAACATAGTTCCGAGAGCCTTCAGAAATAGTAACATGTTATACTTCCTTCATGCTTTTTCTGATCAGGTAAAATTTGCGAACCTGCTTCAAAAAAAAACATGTCGCGCCGACAAATACAATGGCGATACACACCATGCCCAAATCTGCGTATGGATCTGGTTTCGGTTCTGGCTTTGGAAAGCCCAAGTACAGGCTAATGCCTATGGGAAGTATCCATGTAAAAAACAACGTAGCTTTTGAAATTAACAGAACAACCATGTTGCACCTCCTGTAGGTTTAGGTTTTGCCGGCGTTTCATGCCTGCCCGTTGCTTCGGACAAGCATCCTCGCCGGTGTTGCGAACACTGTGTCCGGAGCGTTTTTCCTGCTAGGGACACCTTCTGGAAAGGCCTGGCAGTACGCCTTGCCTTGGCGTACTGTGGATGATGAGTGATCGATGACTTAATCATCATCGTAGAACTCATCAACGTCGTAATCTTCCGAGTACGGATTGTCGGGGAAGTTGTTTTCTTCGGGGAGATAGAAAATCCCGTATTCGTCCCTGTTGTATTCATCGAGTGCCATATTGCACCTCCTGCGCCAAGATTTGATGCGGCCTTCGCCTGCATCGGCGCAATGCGAATTTTATCATCCAATGATCTTGCGTCTTCAGAACTGTTCCGGAATAAATAACTGCGTATGAGCATAAAAAATTACCGGCCACGAAAATAAAAAATAGAGATATCCCCCCTTTATTCCTTTATTTTCAACATTTTCTTTCGGAAACATTGGGCACCACCGTGCTAAAGCTGTGCCATGTTAAATGCCGGAATCAACCTCATATCAAAACTTCACCGCATCTGATGGTTTCCAGTCCTGCAATGTATGCCCACATTTCTGGCACGCATAATCTCGGTGAACACCGGTAAAGGAGCGCTCCGTATGACATATCTGCAATCCTCCCAGCGCGCCACACTCCGGACAGCGACGAAACCAGCGGATCAGGATTCCGGGGCGGTGAATTTTAACCATGATAACCTCCTTATATTTTTAGATGTAACCATGACGACATAGCCTGCCTGGCTTTGCCTGTGAACACGTCGGCATGCAAATCACAAGTCCAATCCATGCGGCGGCGTGAAATGTCTGGCTGCGGTTCGATGGAGATATTGCTGGATGCATGGCCAGCTCCTGCGGATATTCAGGCTCGCGTCTTGATTTAGGAACTGATCAATGGGCATATAGTCATTATTCATCCCGCTAGCAGTATAGAATCCACCCAGCTGTTTCTTCTCGTCATGCTCACGCAGGGGTACCATATAAAAACAGACATGGTATCTGGGTACCGCCACAACCATTCCTATGACCCCATTTTTATCAGCCAGCTTGCAGGCTGCCAATTCATGAGCCGCTATATAACACACATCAAATACAACCAGTGCACTCGGTACGGCAATAAATATCCAGGTTGATGACATCACCCATCGTCCCATAGATTTAACCTGATTCCAGATCATAAAAACTCCTTCAGCCAGTTTGATGCGGCCATTGACCATATTGCCGAAGATGAATGGTATCACCCAATCACCTGCCGTCTTCGGAACTGTTCAGGAAACTATCGAACAAACCGCCTCTCAAGCCTGCGCCACAGCGCTCGCTTTGATGATGGTACTGTTATCCACATGACCAGATCCTGCGGCCATCTAATCACAGCAACCGTCATCTGGTGTCGCATTCGAGCTTATACTAACAGTTTCACCCTTTTATTCTGGAGCCGCCTCGTTAATGCGTAAACTATGGTTGACTTGTAGTAGCCTATAGTTTACTATCTTTGCATGATTGATGTTATTCAAAGCGATGAGTTCAAACGCTGGCTGAGCAAGTTGAAAGACAAGGCTGCCGCAATGCGCATTAACGCACGGATTCAACGCATGGCTTTGGGCAATGTCGGAGATTACAAAAATGTGGGTGGTAGCCTGCTTGAGGCAAGGGTTCACTGTGGCGCAGGTTATCGGCTCTACTTTATCCACCAAGGTGAAGAGGTGGTCGTCTTACTCTGCGGTGGAGATAAATCCAGCCAGAAAAAAGACATTGCAAGTGCGCAAGTAATTGCAGAACGATGGAGGCAATAAATGAAAAAAGGTTTTTCCAAATGGGATGCAGCAGAGTATCTCAACACAGAAGAAGATATGCAGCTTTATCTTGAGGCATGTGTAGATGAAGATGATGGTGATGGCGCTTTGATCCGTGCGGCTCTTGGCGATATTGCCAAGGCTAAAAACATGCGCGAATTAGCCAAAAAAGTAGGGATCAGCCGCGAAGGGCTGTATAAAGCTCTATCAGAAAAAGGTAATCCGTCCTTTGCACTTATTCTAAGATTATCTCGTGCGCTTAATATGCAACTGAAATTCTCTACCGAACATCCGGCGTAAGCTGAAAGCCTTCCATCAGCGTGCCTCATGCCTCGCATCAACGCATGCTCATGAGCCAATAAAACCAATGGGTTTGCTGACACTACCTTGTTTTACCTCTACTTCGGTTTTCAGCTCCTTGACCATCACTGCAGGCGTAGCATCCAGACCCAGAATATCCAGACGTTTTTTCACAGCGGCAAAATCACCGGGTGCGAGGTTCGTGAGCATCGAAATGGCGCGAATATCATCCGGCGTTGGCGTGGCGCTGCACTCCTGCTCCAACATGTTGATGGCCTGTTTCGGTTTGAGATAATCAAATTCTACCTTGATCGCAAAGCGTCTCAGACTGGCCTGATCGAGATCATCCATCAGATTGGTGGAGCAAATGAACAGGCCGTCAAAGTTTTCCATCTGTACCAGCAGTTCATTCACCTGTGTCACTTCCCATGAATGATTCGCGCCACGACGATCTCGCAGCAACGAATCTGCTTCATCCAGAATCAACACTGCATCTTCCTGCCGGGCCTGTTCAAACATGCGGGCAATGTTCTTCTCAGAACCACCAACCCACATGCTCAAAATATCCGAGGCGCGTT
>Ga0256829_1002079_pt1 | contig 15388 bp, 9 predicted proteins | sample 131447metaG_FD_185979 | JGI IMG/M metagenome (GOLD analysis project Ga0256829, IMG submission 185979) | Hydrothermal vent microbial communities from Lau Basin, Pacific Ocean - 131-447 | ecosystem: Environmental > Aquatic > Marine > Hydrothermal vents | place: Pacific Ocean: Lau Basin | collected...
GGCCCTGCTGCCCCGACCGCTTTCCCTTGCCCTTCTTCTGCCCCGCGGTTACAATCACCCCATGCCCACTTACGCACCCGAATACCAGGCGGCGCTGGATTTTCTCTACAGTTTCATTGATTACAGCCTGACGCGCAACCTGCGGAACGCCCCCGAAAAGTTTGACCTTGCCCGCATGGAGGCCTTGCTGGAGGCCCTCGGCAATCCCCATCGGGCCTACCCCGTGCTGCACATTGCGGGCACCAAAGGCAAAGGTTCTACGGCGGCGCTCATGGCGGCTGCCCTGCAGGCGGAAGGCTATCGCGTTGGCCTTTACACCTCGCCGCATCTGGAAGACTTTGCCGAACGCATCCGCATCAACGGCCGCCCCATTCCCCACGCCGACTTGCCCGCCGTGGTGGAGCGCCTCAAGCCCTGCACGGCGCGCATTCCGAACCTGACCACCTTTGAACTGACCACCGCTGCGGCCTTCCTCTACTTTGCCGACCGCCGGGTAGACGTGGCCGTGGTGGAAGTTGGCCTCGGCGGGCGGCTGGACGCAACCAACGTGGTGCAGCCGCTGGCTTCGGTCATCACGCCGATTTCCTACGACCACACGGCCATTTTGGGCAGCACCCTGGCCGCCATCGCGGGCGAAAAAGCGGGCATCATCAAACCCGGCGTGCCGGTGATCGTTGCGCCGCAGCCGCCGGAAGCCCGCCGGCGCATTCTCGCCGTGGCCGCCGGGCGCGGCGCGCCGGTGGTGGAAGTGGGGCGCGACTGGCTCTATGCCCCTGTGGCGCGTTCGCTGGACGGCCAGGTGCTGTTTGTGTGGCATGCTGCCGAACAGCCGCTGGTGGATGCTTTTGTGGAATCGGGCGGCTTTCAGGAATGGGAGCCGACCCGTCTGCGGATTCCGCTGCTGGGGCCGCACCAGGTGGTCAACGCGGCCACTGCTTACGCGGCCCTGCAAACGGCGCGGCGGCAGGGGCTGCAGGTTTCGCAGGAAGCCATCCGCCGGGGCTTCCCGGCTGCCCGCTGGCCGGGCCGGTTTGAGGTGCTGCACCGCAACCCGCCGCTGGTGATTGACGGGGCGCACAACCGCGCCGCCGCCCGTCAAATTCGTCTGACGGTAGATGAGTACTTCCCGGGCTGGCCGGTGGTGCTGGTGTTTGGCGCTTCGGCCGATAAAGATATCCGCGGCATGTTGGAAGCACTGGCGCCGCGCGCCCGGCGCATCATTGTTACCCGCGCCCGGCACCCCCGGGCGGCCGAACCGGCCGACCTGCGCGCCGAGGTGCACCGGCTGGGGCGGGCAGCACAGGCTTTCCCCGATGTGGAAGACGCCTTGCGCGTCGCGTTTCGGGAAGCCGCAGGCGAGGCGGTCATTCTTGTTACCGGCAGCCTTTTTGTGGCTGCGGCCGCGCGGAGCGTATGGCGCCGCGCCCGCCTGGCTTCCAGCCGCTGGCAGCCGCTTTCCACACTGCACATTTCTGCCTCTTCAGGTGGCCTATGAACCGCGATTACGAAGAAGACCACGACCTCTTTGACGAAACGCCCCCCTGGGAGCAACCCTTTGACGACGAGGCCGCCGAGGCCTTGCGTTCCCAAACCGAGGCGCTTTATGCCGTGCCCGCGCCCCGCCCCGATCAAGACGGCCTGCTGACCCTGCCCGCGGTGGTGCTGGCCGATAGTGTGGTGTTCCCCCACCTGGTGGCCCCGCTCATCGTGCCCGGCGAAGAAAATTTTGCCGCGGTGCGCGCCGCCGTGGACAAGGGCACCACCCTGGCGATTTTCCTGCTCAGCGATTTAGAGAAGGAAGACCCTACCTGGGCGGATGTTTTTCCCATCGGCGTTGAAGCGGCGGCGGGTTTTCCGTATGCCATGCCGAATGAAGTCCATGCTTCCCTGATGCAGGGGCGGCGGCGGGTGGAACTGGTGGATGTGGTGCAGACCGCACCATACCCTGTGGTGCGGGTGAGGCCTGTGGATGACGCCGGGCCGGAAAAAGACGAAGCGCACCCCCTGCGGAAAGCCGCCCTGCGGGTGTTTGAGCGCTTTGTGGAACTCAACAACGCCCTGCCTGAAGAAACTTACTTCTACGCTCTGAACGCCGACGACGCCGGCTGGCTGGCCGACTTGATGGCGATGGCGCTTTCCCCCGACCATGCGCTGCTTTTGGAAATTTTGGGGATGATAGACCCCCTCGCCCGGCTGGAACGGGTGGTGAAAGAAACCCGCAAGGAAGTGGCGCGGCTGGAACTGGAAGACGCCATTCACAGCCGGGTGCAGGATGAAATGGACCACAACCAGCGGGAAGCCTATCTGCGCGAGCAGATGCGTGCCATCCAGACCGAGCTCGGCGAAGGCGACTTCTGGACGCAGGAAATTAACGAACTGCGGGCACGCGTTGAAAAGGCGAACCTGCCCGAAGAGCCGCAGGCGCGGGCGCTGAAAGAGATTGACCGCCTGGGGCAATTGCCGCCGATGGCTCCGGAAGTGGGCATTTTGCGCACTTACATTGAATGGATTTTAGACCTCCCCTGGTCGGAAGCCACCGAAGATAATCTGGATATTGCCCATGCCGCCAAAGTGCTGGAAGAGCACCATTACGGCCTGCCCAAAGCCAAAGACCGCATTTTGGAATACATCGCGGTGCGCAACCTGAAGCCCAAACGCACCCGCCAGCCGATTCTGTGCTTTGTGGGGCCGCCCGGCACGGGCAAAACTTCGCTGGGGAAATCCATTGCCGAGGCTTTGGGGCGCAAATTTGTGCGGGTTTCCCTCGGCGGCGTGCGCGACGAGGCCGAAATTCGCGGCCATCGCCGCACCTACATCGGCGCCCTGCCCGGCCGCATTTTGCAAACCATGAAGCGCGCCGGCACGGTGAACCCCGTTTTCATGCTGGATGAGGTGGATAAACTGGGCAACGACTTCCGCGGCGACCCTTCGGCAGCCCTGCTGGAAGTGCTCGACCCCGAACAAAACGACGCGTTTTCCGACCATTACCTTGAAATCCCTTACGACCTTTCCCGCGTGCTTTTTATCACCACGGCTAACACCCTGGCGACCATCCCGCCTGCTTTGCTTGACCGGATGGAAGTCATTGAATTCCCAGGCTATGTGGAAGAAGAGAAAATTCACATTGCGCGCCGCTTTTTGATGCCGCGTCAGGTGGAAGAAAGCGGCCTTGCCGAAAGCGACGTGCACTTCACCGATGCGGCGCTGCGCCGCATCATTCGGGAATACACCAACGAGGCCGGGGTGCGGAACCTGGAACGCGAAATCGGGCGCATTTGCCGCAAGGTGGCGCGGCTGAAAGCAGAAGGCAAGCGCTTTCCCCGCCGCGTGACCGGGCGCACGGTGGCGCGCTTCCTCGGCCCGGCAGTGTATTTTGACATGGAAGCCGAAACGGAAGACGAAGTGGGCGTGGCCATGGGGCTCGCCTGGACGGTGACCGGCGGCGAGGTGATGCCTGTGGAAGTGCTTTTGATGGACGGCAAAGGCGAACTGCGCATTACCGGCCAGATTGGCGATGTGATGCAGGAATCCGCTCAGGCGGCGCTTTCTTACCTCAAAGCCCACCGCACCGATTTTGGCCTGGAGGCCGATGCCTTTGGCAACACCGACATTCACATCCATGTGCCCGAAGGCGCCGTGCCGAAAGACGGCCCCAGCGCCGGGGTAACGATGGCGGTGGCATTGATTTCGGCCTTTACCCGCCGGCCGGTGCGCCACGATGTGGCTATGACGGGCGAAATTACCCTGCGGGGCAAAGTGCTGCCGGTGGGCGGCGTGCGCGAAAAAGTGCTGGCAGCCCACCGCCACGGCCTCAAAACGGTGGTGTTGCCGGAGCGCAACCTGAAAGACCTGGACGATGTGCCCAGGTCGGCGTTGCAGGCTTTGCGGGTGGTGGCCGTCCGCCGGCTGGACGACGTGCTGAAGGAAACCCTGCGTTCATAGGGGAACTGTCACCTTTTGACCTCCGACGCGCGGCGTTGGCTTGACATTCTCATCGTCCTTTTATAAAATCGGGCTACCGCCTTTTGTGCATGGCGTCACAAAAGGAAAGGGGCTGTTCTCGCGATTCGCCCCGGCCACGGAGAAAGCACGGCGTGCTCTGCTCTGCAGGCCAAAAGGATGTCCGGCGTTGCCGGTGTTTTCCCTGCCGGGCTGAACCGCGGTTGACAGGACCGGCGCGGTTGGGGCTTGCCAACGGTGTGCGGCCTGTGATTTATCTTTTACCTGGAGGAGGCTTAGGCGCATGAGTTTGTTGACTTCCGCTGAACAAATTGCTATTTGGGTGATTTTAGGCATTGCCATTCTGGGCCTTGCCTACGCCCTCTTCCTGCGGAATCAGATTCTGCGGGAAGACAAAGGCACGGAGAAGATGCAGGAGGTTTGGAGTGCCATCCGCGACGGGGCGGTGGCTTACCTCAACAGCCAGACCAAAATTATCATGCCGTTTATTCTGGTGCTGACGGTGCTGCTTTTCTTCTCTGTGTACATCGTCCCCGTTTCCGAAGAAGCCATGCAGCGCTTTGCCGGGATGCCCGCGGGAACCGTCCGCTTGATCATGGGGATTGGTCGGGCGGGCGCTTTTATTTTGGGCTCTCTGTTCTCGCTGGCGGTGGGGCAAATCGGTATGCGCATGGCCGTGGAAGGCAACGTGCGCGTGGCGTCGGCGGCGCGGCGCTCTTTTGGTGATGCCCTTCGCATTGCTTACCGCGCCGGTACGATCACCGGCATGCTCACCGATGGCCTGGGGCTGCTCGGCGGCACGCTTATTTTCATGTACTTCGGCATTGCAGCCCCCGATGCTCTGCTGGGCTTTGGCTTTGGCGCCACGCTGATTGCCCTCTTTATGCGTGTGGGCGGCGGCATTTACACCAAAGCAGCCGACGTGGGCGCCGACCTGGTGGGCAAAGTGGAAGCCGGCATCCCCGAAGACGACCCCCGCAACCCTGCCGTGGTGGCCGACCTCGTGGGCGATAACGTCGGCGACTGCGCCGGCATGGCCGCCGACATCTTCCAGTCTTACGAAGTGACCATCGTCGCGGCCCTGATTCTCGGCCTGGCGCTGTGGCACATCACCGGCAGCATGGCCTGGATTGTGTACCCGCTGCTGGTGCGCGGCATTGGGGTGTTTTCTTCCATCATCGGCACCTACCTGGTCAAGGGCGGCCCCGATAAGGGCGGCGACGCCATGAAAGCCATTTTCAAGGGCTTCCTTTCTTCCGCGGCTATTTCAACCGCTTTGTTCTATGCCGTGGGGTGGTATTACCTCGGTGTGATGCAAAAAGGCTCCTTGCCCGGCGGCTGGTGGCGCGCCCCCACGGCGGTGGCCGTGGGCGTGCTGCTGGCTATTGCCAATGACCGCCTGACCGACTACTTCACCGGCGCAGAAGGCAAGCCCGTCAAGGAAATCAAGAAATCGGCCGACACCGGTTCCGCTACCCTGATTTTGCAGGGGCTGGCGGTGGGTTATGAGTCTTCGGTTTGGGCCATTCTGGTCATTGCTCTCACCATCATGGGTTCGGTGTGGATCTTCCAGGGCATTTCCGGCCTGAGCGAGGTGGAGAAAATCACTTACATCCTTTACGGCGTTTCCATGACCGGGATTGGCATGTTGACGCTGACCGGCAACAACGTCGCCATGGATTCCTTTGGGCCGATTTCCGACAACGCCAACGGCATTGGCGAAATGTCGTGGGCTGAGATGGAAGACGAAGAAACCAAAGTGGCGCAGCAGATTATGGCCGACCTGGACGCGGTGGGCAACACCACCAAGGCAATTACCAAAGGCGTGGCCATTGGCTCGGCGGTGATTGCTGCCGTTGCCCTGTTTGGCTCTTACATGGTGGATGTTAGCAAGGCGCAGGCGCAGGCGGGCCTTCCCGATGCCCTGCTGCTGAAGAACCTGGGCATTCGGGTCAACGTGCCCGAAGTGTTTGTGGGCATGCTTATCGGCGGCGCGCTGCCGATGCTCTTCTCCGGCTATGCCATTCAGGCCGTGCGTCGGGCGGCTTCCCTGATGGTAGATGAAGTCCGCCGCCAGTTCCGCATGGGTGTGCTGGAAGGCACACGCAAGCCCGATTACCAGCGCCCGGTGGCGATTTCCACCCTTGCGGCGCAGAAGGAACTCATCGCCCTGGCCACGATGGGTGTGGTATCGCCGATTTTGGTCGGCATGTGGCTGGGCGTGGAGGCCCTGGGCGGTTTCCTGGCGGGGCTGATCCTCTCCGGGCAGCTGCTGGCCGTGTTTATGAACAACGCCGGCGGCGCGTGGGATAACGCCAAGAAGACCATTGAAGACGAGCCGAAAGATCCGGCCAACAACCTCGGCAAAGGCTCCGAACGCCACAAGGCCAGCGTTGTGGGCGATACCGTCGGCGACCCGCTGAAAGACACCGCCGGCCCTGCCCTCAACCCGATGATCAAAGTGGTCAACCTGGTGGCCGTGATTGTGGCGCCTATGGTGGCGCAATACCAACACTTTGGCATCGGCGGTTGGGTTTTGTTCTTTGCCATGCTGGCTTCCCTGGCGTGGTCTATCTGGTACAGCCGCCGCAGCGAGAGCGCACCTGCCGAAGACTGAGCGGCGCGGCGCATGATCACCGGCAAGGGCAGACCATCTTCGCGGTGGCCTGCCCTTTTTGCGCTCAGGGGACTTGCTTTTCTGGCAAAGATAGGGCATACTAAAGGCAAGGGAGAAGAACCATGACCAAAATCAATTTGCGCGCCTACAACCGCCAGATCGGCGACCTGATCACCCGCGGGGCTTACGACGAAGCCATTGCCCACTGCCGCCATATTTTGGGCATTTTCCCCAAACATGTGGCGACTTACCGGCTACTGGGCAGCGCTTACCTGGAAGTGCAGCGCTACCAGGAAGCCGCCGACGTCTTCCAGCGCGTGCTGGCCGCGGTGCCGGATGATTTCGCAGCGCATTTTGCCCTCAGCAAAGTGCGCGAGGCTTCCGGCGACCGCAAGGCCGCTCTGTGGCACATGGAACGGGCCTTTGAGGTTCAGCCATCTTCCCCTGCCGTGCAAGACGAACTGCGGCGGCTGTACGAAGCCGCGGAAGGGCTGGCGCCGCCCCGCCTTCGCTTGACGCGCGGCGCTCTGGCGCGTATGTATCTGAAAAACGGCCTCTATGCCCAGGCTGTGGCCGAACTGCGCTCTGCCCTTGCCGATGAGCCCCAGCGCGCCGATCTGATGGTGCTGCTGGCCGAGGCTTTGTTCCAGGATGGCAAGCCGGTGGAAGCGGCCAGCACGGCGGCTTCCCTGCTGCGTAAATTGCCCTATTGCTTGCAGGCCAACCGGCTGATGGCGCGTGTCCTCACCGCTACCGGACGCGAAGAAGAGGCCAAACCCTACCTCCAACGCCTGGCAGCGGTGGACCCTTACGAGGCCTATTGCTCTCCTTCCCGCCCCACGGCCGACAAAGTGCCCGATGACGCCGTGCAATTGGAAGCCCTGGAATGGACGCCCGAGATGGCCGCTGAAACCGGCTGGGAAGCCTCTCCGTCGGCGCCTGCGGAGCCGCCCTCCCCCCCAGAAACCGAAACCGATGCCGTGCCGTCGTGGTTCCACGAACCCGAAGGGTTGGAAACACCGGAAGAAGAGGGCGAGGCACCGGCCCTTGAGGCAGCCGAACTGCCCGATTGGTTGCAGGCGATGGCGCCGCAAACCGAAGCCGAGGCGGAAACCTCTTTGCCGGAAACCGAGGTGCCCGATGCCCCCATTGATGAAGAATTTGCTGCCTTGTTGGGCGGGGAAGCCCTGGCTCCGGCGCCGGAGGCGTCGGCAGGTGAAGAACTTCCGTTGCCTGATTGGCTGAGCGGCGTAGGGGAAGAAGCGCCGTTGGCAGGAGAACCTCTTGCCCCGGCCGAAGCCGCACCCACTGCCGAAGAAGCCGCGCCTGCGGCGGAAGAAGCCGAAGCGCCGGAATGGCTGGCCGGGCTGGGCGAAGGCGAAGGCGAAACCGCGGCGGCTGCGGGGGAGGAAGAAAGCCTGCCGGAGTGGCTGGCCGAAACCCCGTCTGAAGCCGCACCCGCTGCCGAAGAAGCCGCGCCTGCGGCGGAAGAAGCCGAAGCGCCGGTGGCGGAAGATGAAGCCCTGGCGTGGCTGGAGAGCCTGGCGGCGAAGCAGGGTGCGGAAGAAGAAGAATTGCTGACCACGCCGGAAGCGCGGGCGGAAACGCCGCCGGAGTGGGTGGCCGAGATGGCCGCAGGCAGCGGTGCCGAAACCGAAGCCGCGCCCGCTGCCGAGGCGCCTGCGGCGGAAGAAGCCGAAGCGCCGGAATGGCTGGCCGGGCTGGGCGAAGGTGAAGGCGAAGGCGAAGGTGAAACCGCGGCGGCTGCGGGGGAAGAAGAAAACCTGCCGGAGTGGCTGGCCGAAACCCCGGCCGAAGCCGCGCCCGCTGCCGAAGAAGCCGCGCCTGCGGCGGAAGAAGCCGAAGCGCCGGTGGCGGAAGATGAAGCCCTGGCGTGGCTGGAGAGCCTGGCGGCGAAGCAGGGTGCGGAAGAAGAAGAATTGCTGACCACGCCGGAAGCGCGGGCGGAGACGCCGCCGGAGTGGGTGGCCGAGATGGCCGCAGGCAGCAGTGCCGAAACCGAAGCCGCGCCCGCTGCCGAAGAAGCCGCGCCTGCATCCGAGACGCCTGTGGCGGAAGAAACCGAAGCGCCGGTGGCGGAAGATGAAGCCCTGGCATGGCTGGAAAGTCTGGCGGCGAAGCAGGGTGCGGAAGAAGAAGAATTGCTGACGACGCCGGAAGCGCGGGCGGAAACGCCGCCGGAGTGGGTGGCCGAGATGGCCGCAGGCAGCGGCGCCGAAGCCGAAGCCGCGCCCGCTGCCGAAGAAGCCGCGCCTGCGGCGGAAGAAGCGGAGGTGCCGGAATGGCTGGCCGGGCTGGGCGAAGGCGAAGGCGAAACCGCGGCGGCTGCGGGGGAAGAAAAAAGCCTGCCGGAGTGGCTGACCGAAACCCCGGCTGAAGCCGCACCCGCTGCCGAAGAAGCCGCGCCTGCGGCGGAAGAAGCCGAGGCGCCGGTGGCGGAAGATGAAGCCCTGGCATGGCTGGAAAGTCTGGCGGCGAAGCAGGGTGCGGAAGAAGAAGAATTGCTGACGACGCCGGAAGCGCGGGCGGAGACGCCGCCGGAGTGGGTGGCCGAGATGGCCGCAGGCGGTGGTGCCGAAGCCGAAGCCGCGCCCACTGCCGAAGAAGCCGCGCCTGCATCCGAGACGCCTGGGGCGGAGGAAGCCGAGGTGCCGGAATGGCTGACCGAAACCCCGGCTGAAGCCGCGCCCGCTGCCAAAGAAGCCGCGCCTGCGGCCGAAGCGCCTGCGCCCCAACCCAAAGCTTCGGGGGAGTGGCTTCCGGAAACTTCCCTGCCACAGACGCCGCCGCTGATGGACGAATCGTCGCGGGCGGCCCCTGCCGCACCCCGAAAGCAGGCTTCCCCGAAACGCCCGCGCGGTGCAGACCGGCTGGAAGCCGCGCGCGCGGCGCTGGCTTCCGGCGAAGTGCCCGCCGCCCTGAAACACTACGCTTACCTGATCCGGCGCCGTGCTTCCCTTGATGAGGTCATCGCCGATTTGGAAGCGGCGCTGGTACGGTATCCTGTCCACGTGGATCTTTTGCAGGCTTTGGGCGATGCCTACATGCGCGCCGACCGCCTCCGCGAGGCGCTGGAAGCCTACAACAAGGCCGAAGCGCTGCTGCGATAGGTTTATCATGCCTCCGAAAACCGCCGACGAAATGACCGTCTTCCATTGCCCGCGTTGCGGCAAACCTGTTTCTGCCGAAGACAGGTATTGCCCTCACTGCGGCGTCAATCTCGGCATTGCCGCGGTGATGGCCGAGCAGATGGTGCATATTCCGGCTCAAACGCCGGCAGCGGAAAACATCGGCACCGAGGCTTTGGTGCCCCGCCTCGGCGAGCGCCTTGTGCAGGCTGGCGTGCTTACCCCCCAGCAGCTGGAAGAAGCCCTCGCGTATCAGAGAAAACAGGCCGAGAAAGGCGCTCCCCCGCCGCGGCTCGGCCAGGTGTTGGTTGAACTGGGGTTTGTGGATCGCGATACCCTTGACCGTGTGATTGCCGAAACTATCCTGCAATTGCAGGAAGCCCTGTATCGCGCCAACCAGCACCTGGAAAAAGAGGTTGCAGAACGCACCCGCCAGTTGCAGGATGCCCTGACCCGCCTTTCCGATTTGCAGCGCGTGAAAGCCAATTTCATCGCCAATATCTCCCACGAACTGCGCACCCCCCTGACGCACATTATCGGCTATCTGGACCTGATGGGCGACGGCACACTGGGGGAACTCAACGAAAATCAGCAGCGGGCGCTGGGCGTCATGCGGCAGGCGGCCGACCGCCTTTACCGGCTGATTGAAGACCTGATCAGCTTTGCCCTGCTGGCCCGCGGCTCGGTTTCGGTCACGATGGGCGTGGTGGAAGTGGATGAACTCGTCACGCGTGTGACGGAACTGATAAAACCGCGCGTGCAGGCCAAAGCCTTGCAATTTCAGCGGGAAATCACCCCCGGTTTGAGTGTGTTTGCCGATGGGGAGAAAATCGGCTGGGCGCTGCATCACTTGCTGGACAATGCGGTCAAGTTTACGCCCGCCGGCGGGCAGGTGACGCTGCGCATCTGGCCTGAAGGCGAGCAGGTGTTCTTTTCGGTAGAAGACACCGGCATTGGCATTGCCGAAGAAGATATGGCGCGCATTTTTGAACCCTTTGTGCAACTGGAAGATTCCGGCGTGCGTCACTACGGCGGCACCGGCCTGGGCCTGGCGCTGGTGCAGCAAATTCTCGGCGCCCACGAAGTGACGCTGGAAGTGGAATCGGAAGTAGGGCGCGGCAGCCGGTTTACCTTTGCCCTGCCCCGCACCTGGAGCAAGCCATAGCACGGTGGGCGGCACCTTTCTGCAAGGAGTTTCTATGGATCAGGCACGAGCCCGTACTTTGCGGATGAAAAAACTCGGCGTGTTGCTGCGCGATGCCCGCCTGGCTTCCGGACACAGCCGCAAGGCGTTGGCCGAGGCGCTGGGCATTTCTTCCGCGCAACTGGCCGCGTATGAACGCGGCGACAAAGCGCCTTCCCTGCCCGAACTGGAAGCCCTGGCTTACCATTTGCGGCTGCCGCTGGAACATTTTTGGGGCAGCGAAGTGCTTTCGGAAAGCCAGCCCGCCCGCCAGCACGCCGACCTTGCCCGGCTGGTGGCGCTGCGGCAGCGCATTGTGGGCGTGACCCTGCGGCAGTACCGCGAGGCTGCAGGCATGACGATGGTTGAGGCTGCCCGCGCCGCGGCCATCCCTGTCAGGCGGCTGCGGGCTTACGAAATGGGCGACCGCCCCATTCCGTTGCCCGAACTGGAAACCCTTGCCGAGGTGCTGGGGGTGCCGGTGCGGGTTTTTATGGATACGGAAGGCCCCGTGGGGCAGTGGCTGGCCGAGCAGCGCCAGGTGGCCGATTTCCTGGAACTGCCGCCCGAACTGCGGGCCTTTGTGGCCCGCCCCGTCAACCGCCCTTACCTTGAACTGGCGCAGCGGTTGAGTGAAATGTCGGTTGAAAAACTGCGGGCTGTTGCCGAAGGTTTGCTGGAGATTACCCTATGAACCCCACGAGCGAAGCAATTTCCCCGAAAAAACTGGCCGCCGAGGCCCAACAGGCTTACGAAGCCGGCGCTTATGCCCGGGCCGCACGGCAATTTGCCGCCGCGGCCGAGGCGTTCCAGGCAGCCGGGCGCACGCTGGACGCCGCAGAGATGCGGAACAACAGCAGCGTGGCGTGGGTGCAGGCGGGGCAGCCCGAAGCCGCCCTGGAGGCCGTGGAGGGCACGCCGGAGATTTTCGCCGCCGCCGGCGATACGCGCCGCGCCGGGCTGGCGTGGGGAAATCGGGGCAGCGCCCTGGAGGGGCTGAAACGGTGGCGGGAAGCCGCCGAGGCCTATACCCGCGCCGCAGAACTTCTGGAAGCCGCAGGCGCGCGCGAAGCCCGGGCTGCCGTGCTGCAGGCGCTTTCGGCGGTGCAACTGCGTCTCAACGAACCGGTGGAAGCGCTGATCGCCATGCAGCAGGCCGTGGATGACCAGCCCCGCTCGCTGAAGCGCGGCCTCCTCAAACGCCTGCTGCGGATGCCCTTCCGGCTGCTGGGAGGTGGGTCATAGCAGGGATGGCTGTGCTGACGGAAGACCGCACGCGGGCCGCCTGGCGGGTACGGGCAAGCCGCCCCGACGACCGCCGCCAACTGGCGGCGCTGGTGCACCTGGAGCCGTTTGCCCACCAACACCCGGCCTGGGAAGCCCCCCTTGAAAAGGCCGGCGCTCCCGGCTTTGTGGTGTGGGAAGACGAAGAAAGCCGGCTTGAGGCCGCCCTGGCCGTGCTGCAAGACACCCCCACGGTGGGCTGGGTGCGGCTGTTTGCCTCGGCCGCGTCTGTGGCGCCCCGCCTGGCCTGGGAAACCCTCTTCCCTGCGGCTTTGGAGGCCTGCCGCGGCAGTGGCATGCGCCGGGTGGCTGCCATGCCTTTTGCTGCCTGGTTTCGGCATCTGCTCGAAGAAAACGGCTTTTATTTCCTGGAAAATGTAGAAGTGCTGATCTGGGAACGGCAGCCGGTTGCACCGCAGCCTGCCCCGGCCGGCTACCGCCTGCGCCCCATGGTGCCGGCCGATCTGGAAGCCGTCTCTCGGGTGGATGCTGCTGCCTTTGGCGATTTCTGGGCAATGTCGCGCCAGGCGCATCGGGTGGGTCTGAGCCGGTCAGTCTGGGCCACGGTGGCCGAAGAAACCGCCACCGGACGCGTGGTGGGCTTCCAGGTGAGCACTTCCAGCCCGCTGGGAGGGCACCTTGCCAGGCTGGCCGTGCTTCCCGAAGCGCAGGGGCGCGGCATTGGCCGTTGGCTGGTGGCCGATGTGTTGACCTTTTTCTGGCGCAACGGCGCGGAACGGGTGACCCTGAACACCCAGGGCAACAACGCCGCAGCGCTCAAACTGTATGCCCGCATGGGCTTTTATCAGACCGAAGAAGTGTATCCGGTGTATCGTTACGACATTCCTGCTTTGTGAGGCCGGGCGATGAATCTGCCGACGGAAACCCCGTTGCGGCTGCCTGCCGACGTGCCTTTGTGGGGGCAGGCCTGGCTGCCCGCGGAAGCGCCGAAGGGCGTGGTTTGCCTGGTGCACGGCCTCGGCGAGCACAGCGGGCGTTATGCGCCCCTGGCGGCTTTCCTGAACGCGGCGGGCTTTGCGGTGCTGGCGTTTGACCTGCGCGGCCACGGGCGCTCGGGCGGCAAGCGCGGCCATTTTGCCTACGAGCAGGCGCTGAATGACATTGCCGCCCTGCTCGCTGAAGCCCGGCAGCGCTTTGGCAATACGCCCCGCTTCCTCTACGGCCATAGTTTGGGGGGGAATTTGGTGCTGAATTACCTTCTTCGCCGCCCTGCGGAAACCCTTCAGGGCGCCGTGGCAACAGGCCCCTGGCTGCGTCTGGCCTTCCAGCCGCCGGCTTATAAAGTGTGGCTGGCGCGGAGCGTGGGAGCGCTGCTGCCGGGGTTGTTGCAGCCAAGCGGCCTGGAAGTGCAGTACCTTTCCCACGACCCGGCGGTGGTGCGGGCTTATGTGGAAGACCCTCTGGTGCACGACCGCATTTCTGCCGGGCTGTTTGTGAGCGCGTATCGGGCCGGGCTTTGGGCGCTGGAGCACGCCGATGCCCTGCGTTTTCCCCTGTTGTTGATGCACGGTGCGGAGGACCATTTGACTTCTGCCGAAGCCAGCCGCGAATTTTGTGCGCGCGCGGGCGAAAAGTGCACCTTGCGTTTGTGGGAAGGCATGTACCACGAGGTTCACAACGAGCCTGACAAGGCCGCGGTGTATCAGACGGTGGTGGAATGGCTTGAAGCGCACGGTTGACAATTTCAGAAAATTGGGTACAATGCAGGTAACAATGCCTGGAGCGCACCGGATGATGATTTGGCCGTTGAACGTTCATGAGCAGATTTGTTGTTGCCAAAGACGGGGCCCGTAGCCGTCTTTGGTGAAGGTCGTTTTAACCGAAGGAGCCTCGCCTGTGCGGCACGGGTTTTTGTGGCAAGAGACCGTGCCGTTTTTGTTTAGGCGAGGCGTTTTGTTTTGGAGCATTCGGGGCGCCAAAGCAACGCATTCTATTTCACAGGAGGCTGTGATGACTTTGCCAATGGTGGAGAAAGTTCCTTCTTTGTCTTGGGCCGACGCTCCTGCCGGAGCAGTGGTTGGAAACACGCCCTTGTTGCCGCTGCGGCGGCTGTTGGAAAAGCAGGGCGTTACCTTGTGGGCCAAAGCGGAGTGGTTCAACGCTTCCGGCTCGGTGAAAGACCGTCCGGCGCAAGAGATCCTTCGGAAAGCATTGCAGGAAGGCCGCCTGCGCGGCCGGCGCCTGGTGGATGCGACTTCCGGCAATATGGGAATTGCCTATGCCACTTTCGCGGCTGCCTGGGGTGTGCCGGTCACGCTGGCGATGCCCGCCAGTGCCAGCCCAGAGCGCATTGCCGTGTTGCGGGGGCTGGGCGCCGAACTGGTGTTGACCGATCCCGAAACAGGCGTGGATGGCGCGATGGCGTGGGTGGCTTCTCAGGTGGAACGGCACCCCGACCGCTACTATTGGGCCAACCAGTACGATAACCCGGCCAACTGGCAGGCGCATTTTCGTACGACCGGGCCGGAAATTGCCCGGCAGACGGCGGGCCGGGTGACGCATGTTGTGGCGGGCACGGGCACCGGCGGCACACTGACGGGGGTGGGGCGTTACCTGCGCTCTGTGCTGCCCGATGTGCGCCTGATCGGGGTGCAGCCGGCAGGAAGTGAAGAGCGCATTCCGGGCTTAAAGCACATGGCAACTTCTCGCCGCCGCCCGGCGGTGTATGACCGCGGCTTGTTGGATGCCGTGCGCTTTGTGCGCGCCCGCGAGGCGCACGAAATGGCGCGCCGCCTCGCGCGCGAGGAAGGCCTGTTTGTGGGGCCTTCTGCGGCGGCCGCGGTTTGGGCGGCGTGCGAAGTTGCCGCCGAAGTGCGGGAGGGGCTGGTAGTGGTGATTTTGCCCGATGCAGGCTACAAATACCTGAGCAGCCCGCTGTGGGCGCCGAAAGAAACGGCTGTTTAGATTTGCCCCTTTTTGGGGAACGCGTGGAAGGCGTTTTGTCTGCAGGGCGGGGCGCCGTTCTGCCATGCGGTTGTGCCCCTCGCCGACGGTCAGCATATTGACAAATTTCTCGTAACTGCCTACGCTGGGGTGCCCTCCATGTGTTTTGATGCGCTGTGCCTTTGCCATACCCCTCCCCTGGCTCCCCTCCCCGCATGCGGGGAGGGGACGGGGGTGGGGTCAACGCAGCGGCAGCGGTGCCAAAGGAAAACGCGGTGTGAAAACAAGCCC
>Ga0256829_1002080_pt1 | contig 15382 bp, 17 predicted proteins | sample 131447metaG_FD_185979 | JGI IMG/M metagenome (GOLD analysis project Ga0256829, IMG submission 185979) | Hydrothermal vent microbial communities from Lau Basin, Pacific Ocean - 131-447 | ecosystem: Environmental > Aquatic > Marine > Hydrothermal vents | place: Pacific Ocean: Lau Basin | collected...
TCAAAACTCCATTCCTTGTTTCACAAATCAGCAGGATAGCTGATTTGAACGAGACGAGCGAAGCGAGCGAGCCCGAAGGGTAAGGGGCATGAATGCCCCGCATAAGCAAGCCAAGCCTAGCAGTTGGGGACTGCTTGGCTTGGTGCGATAGCTCCAAACACAAGGCATTCAGGGATATATTGCAGATATCAAGGAGAATAACAATGACTGAATTGGTTTCAAAACCTTCTAACAGGTCTATTTCCCAAAACCTTCCTGATGGATAAATCCATCAGCACTATCGCACCTTTATAGCAATAATTAATTGCTATAAAGCCTTGCTGGTCTAAGGCATTACTTCAAGCCCTACAGTTTCAAAACCGACAAGCCATTTCTGGCTGCTGGGGGCAGGCAGAAATGGTGCGTCAGTTCAAAATAAAACTAAGGCATTCAGGGATGGTTTACCGCTATACACCCACCCACAAGCTAAGGTTTCAAAACCTTCTAACAGGTCTAAGGCATTCAGGGCGTAGAAAAAATGGAAGCTTTTATAGCATCTATGGTTTCAAAACCTTCTAACAGGAGCAAGCCCCGACAAGCATTTTTTATGCTTGAAGGGGTGCGATAGTACAATGTTGGAACAACATTGGGCATTCAGGGACGTGTAGGTCGTTCAATTAATGCCCATTACCCATTGTTTCAAAACCTTCTAACAGGTCTAAGGCATTCAGGGGAGGATGAGATGGCAATAACAATGAAGTTGGAAGAGTTTCAAAACCTTCTAACAGGTCTATTTCCTCAAAACCTTCCTGATGGATAAATCCATCAGCACTATCGCACCTTTACGACAATAATCAATTGCCGTAAAGCCTTGCTGGTCTAAGGCATTCAGGGCATAAAATCCCATCCATAGCCTTTTTTCCCGGAGCTACAGAATTGCCGTAAAGCCTTGCTGGTCTAAGGCATTCAGGGAGCACCCCTTGCAGCCGTTTATTTCCAACACTTTCCAAGCCCTTACCGGTTTCAGATACCCTGAATGCCTCTTTCCTTATCAAAGCGCATCTCCAAATACGAAAAAACGCTGTGTTTCTTTTTATATCCGCAATTTTCCTAGAAAAAGCTTCAATAAGCATAGTCTAAACCATTAAATTATAAAGAACAATCCAAACTAAGCATCACTAACAATCCATGCTGTGGGTAGCTTTTCTACTCGCCCACCACAACCCAATACAATCGTGCGCCCATCACACTGACCACACAAGGGATAACAATGCACTTTATCTTTCTCTGTATCAAGCACTGATTCTAATGCCATTTGCAGCGCTTTAAGCTGCGATTTACTCAGCCTGCATTCAAACACAGAATATTGCACTGACCGACCATAGCTTTTAAGAATTTTAAACACTTTTCTCCAGCGTTTGGACGATGCAATATCATAGGTAACCACCCATAAACTGCGATTCATGGCATAAATGCTCTATACTCAATGGATTCATCCTGCAAAGCCCTTGCCAACAGGTTGGCTTGCTCTGCAATAATTAAGCGATAACCCAAACGCCGATGATCATATTTAATCGGCGATTGCATCAATGCTTCCCACTGGGCAAAAAACACCTTGCGAATATCTGCTTTTAAATAACAGCCACCATTGGGGGTACGCTCAAAATCCTTTGGCTTATGCTCCCCAGAGAGCAACAAGCGCATCACCAATCTATCCACCAAATAGCGAAATTCTTCCATCAAATCCAAAGCCAACGATGGCTTGCCATAATCGCTATGCTCCTCGCCGCCATGCAGCATGCCTGCATGCACATCCAGCCCAATCATTTCAATGGCTGAAATACATTCATTGAGCAATAAAGTATAACCCAATGACAACATGCCATTGATAGGATCGCGTGGCGGCTGGCGATTGCGCCCTTTCCACGCAAATGGAGAATGCGCAAACAACTGCTCAAAGCCTTGAAAATAATCGCGTGCTGCCATGCCTTCAAAGCCGCGTAATCGCTCCACACTATGCGTACGCCCTGCCGATTCCATCCAGCCTTTCAATGTGTGGCGTAAACCAGAGCTATCATGCCCCGCATCACTAAGCTTGCGGCAAATCAATTCTTTACTGTTTCTGATTTTTCCAATCACAAACCAGCGAGCATAAGGCATGGCTAAAGTGGTTTCGCGTACACATTCATATTGCTTCATGCGCAGCCGCACATTGGCATGAGTGGCAGGATTCAAGCGCCCCCGATAGCGACCTCTGGATGATAAAAAATATACAGGAACACCCTCTTCCAACAAGCTTGCCATCACCTGTGTGGAAAGCTGGATATTGCCCAATAGAATCACCCGCTCGACTTGTGCGGCTGGGAATCGCTGAGATTGATTTTGATGCTGCACAAGATATTCCCCACCATCTTTGCGCAAATATGCGCCTTGGGCATCTAAATATAATGCTGGCATTGTGGCTCCTTAAGGAGGCGCTGATTAACTCTGGATGCGTGAATATGCAATTCAAAATTTTTAACACCAAGACGGCAAACGCAAGTAATAGCAGCGCTATTGCTAAGTTTGCCAACGCAAGTGTTGGTGATTTTGGACGCATAGGCGCCATTCATTACGTTGATCAGTGCCTCCTTAAGCTTCATCTGGCCAATAGGCATCGCTCCAGCAATCTTGCAAATCAGCATCCAAGGGATTGCCCTCAATATCCACTTGTGCATGATTCTGCATGGGTAATCCTGTTGCAGGATTCACCACACAAACAGGCTCACTACCTATAGGTGCATTGGCACTAAGACTTTCATTAAAAAAACTTGCATCCATTGAAATCTCCTTGGAGAGGGCTCTGCACCGCAGCGATTTTTTGAGCGAATCAAGGCAAAAACAACACTGAAACCGCAGTTTGCTATTTGCAAATGAGGCTTGAAGGGCTGTTTTTAACACAGATGTAGCCAAAAAGGTGCGCGGTGCAGAGCTCTCTTTGATTGATGATAGCAACACAACAGCACTCGCATGCCTGAATCGCTACAAAAGAGAATCTTAGTGTTGGATATAAATCAGTGTTATTTCACAAGCTTGGGAAATAAAAGCTTAACCGTGAGGGTCATGATCAAATATCAGCACTTCCCCACTGGCGGGTGAATCATAATAAAGCTTAACAGCCTTACCATGCAACGCGTGTGCAATCTTCAAATACAGCCAAACAGGTCCTGCGCCCGTTAATTTCACCACATTGCCATCGCCAGCCAGCGCTTTGGCTTGAGCTATATAATCAGGCAATTGCGCCAATTTGGCGGTTTCTTCGTATAGTTCTGAAATATCAATGGTAATCATTGCGACACAATATCCCTGCCCATGGTTTTGATTTCGTAATCATACGTTTTTACATCAAAGGGTGCATTGGTTTGCACATATTGCACCTGCCGATTGGCATTGACTAGCGATACCATCATACCTGCAATCGATGCAGGCTTTTGCCCGCCTGTAATATCAATCACCACATCAGATTCATCCATATCTTTGGGTAAGGCTGCTAAAACATCTTCCAATGTTTGCGTTAAAGTCGATATATTTTCAAAGCTGGAAACATCTTGACGAATAAAGGATACATGGGGATAAAGCTTAGAAAAAATTGCCTCAAACCATTTATATTGCTCGCCACTCTCTGGAGAACAAATCACCCATACTGTATTTAACCGTTGCTTGTGTTTGTCTATTCCTCGTTGAATAGGTTTCCATGAACAGCGTTCCTCATTGAGAATATTTTCATCGGATTGCTTTAAGCGCTCAATATAATTTGGATTGTTAATAGCAGAAAGGAATACAATCATGCCAGCATGCGGTGTTATTTCCGATGCTTGTATTTTTAATTTCACACGTTTTCTTTGCGCCAGTTTCCAACGCACCCACCCCACACAAATCACCAACATAAATGGCAACACACCCACAGAAAGCTTGCGCCAGAAGTGATTCTCCACAGCTAAAAAAGTGTGTAGCAGCTCCAACAATGTATCCCCCAACCAACCTAGGGTAATCACAAACAACACCAAAAAAGCCAAGTTAGATAATGTTGGGTTTGCAATCCCAGTCACATCTGCCAAGCGTGATTTGCTTTGTGCCGCCTGCATCAAGCCTTTGTTTATCATAGCTTATTTCCTATTATATTTTTCTTGCAAAGCTTTAAGAGCATCCATGCTCGCCTGCCCTGCTTGTGTTTGATTCGTATTTGCTGCTTGCTGCTTTTTCTTGCCTTGATGTTTGTTTCCCTGTTTCACTTCAGCCTGATGGCTTGATTGATTCACAGGCTTATTCGCCTTTTGTTTCATTTTTTGCTTAGCAATTTCTGCAGGAGTCAGCCCCTTGCGATGATTCCCTATTTTTGTTTGTTGCCTCGCATTCTTTTTTTGCTGCTGTGCTTCTTGTGCTTGCTTTTGCGCAGCCTCCTGCTTCTTCTGATACTCCTTCTCGGTAATCATCCTTCCATAACCCGCAGCCGTTTTCGCGCCTGCACCCAGCCATTGTAAGGCATTGCTTAATGCATCGGTAACTTCTTTAAGCTGAATATCACTGTCTGCACGCTTGGCAACAGCAAACTGAAATAAAGCTCCCTTATCCACCACCAAAAAGGGCACTGGCACTGGATCATGCCAATCCGCAGGCACATTACTGCCATCACGCTTGGGCGCTTTATCTCCTTCGGCATACCAATCACCATAATGCGGGGTCATAATATCGGCTTTGAGTTTTACAGGTGCAGTGGGCACTGCATCAAAGAAAATCAGCTCACCACTTTTCTTGGTATCGCCAAACCATTGCTTTATTCTTTCTTCATCAAACTCCTGCCAAACCTCACACCATGCTCGCACCATGCCTTTCACTGCCGCACCCGTTAAATAAGGCACGCCTAAGGTATGATGCCAAGCAAATCCATTTTCCACAGGGTGATTATTGCCCATGCCTGTAACAAAATGCCAATCGGCGCTCATGACCAGTGATTGACCGCCGTAGGCTTCAAGTAATGCCTGCTGACGCTCAGCAAAAGACTCCAGCTTTTTTTCGTCACCTATTGAGCCTACAACAGTTTTAATCCAGCTTGTTTTACCATCATCACCAACCTTGCAATCACTATCATACTGATTAAAAAACCTGTCATACCATAGCCCCGCGTGGGCTGAATCAGGCACTTTCCCTACATTTGTAAATTCTTGTGCATCACAATGTAACGGCAACATCACTCATCTCCTTTCAGATACGCCCTAGCAAACTTTTTAAGCCAATTCAGGTATTCAAGACTTTCCGCTTCGGCAAGCTGATATTCTTGGGCAGAAGCCTGTGTGATAAAAGTGATAACATCACCTTTGTTTAGCCATGATTGAAGCGCGTCTAAAACAACAGCGTGATTACCACCTTTGGACTTGTAAAATGCGCAGGTCTGCCCAAAGCCGCTCATTAAAATCATGGCTGGCATGCTTACGACATAGGATTTTAATTCTTTTTGATCGCTGGAACTCTTATCTTCCCAGCCTTTAACTGCCGCTAATGCGTGATTGGCTCGCTCTTGAGAAATGGTTTGTAGGCTCATGCAGCCACCTCCTGCACCTTACACCAACCCATACCCACAGTTTCATTGCCGCCCATCTGAATAAAAGGCTTATCGGCTGAGAACATACCTAACACACTATCCACATGCTCATCATCGCCCATAAGCATGGTATAAAGCAAGGCATCTGAAGGCAGTGTTTCTTCATACCAAAGCGCACTGCCCTTCACCGTTTTAGTTTCACTATCAATGGCAATATGCGGTGTGACCGCCGTAGCATTCTTGGTAAACCATGCGAAATCATCATTGTGCATCACAATCAGTTGGTTTTCCAAACTCTCCACACCAAACGATTCTAAAGCTTTAACCAAGCTTTTTGACAACTCTCCACCATATGTAAATTTGAACTCTTCAAGAAAGATGCCTTCTTTACCTATATCCTTGCCAATCACTTTCTGACTATCGAGTTCAGGAATGTCAAAACTCGCTTGCATATCCATCATCTGCATATCCCGCTTCAATCGCTGCAAAATCGCAGGGCAAGTGACCAGCTTAAAATGCCCGGTAAGCGAGCGCACGGGCAACAAAAGTAAACGAGCATCTGTCATACTGATATTGGAAGCATTACCTTCTTCTCCAGCATCACCAAACACCTTCTTAATATTAATATTCAAATCTTTTCGCCGAACTTCAGCATGCGCCCGAAAAGCGCCTTTGACTGCCGAGCCAAACACACATGGGTATCCCGTGTGCGCCTCTCGCATAATCGGCATATCAATCACGCCATTATTCTGCCCCGTGCCTGCGTGAATGGATGTTTCTGCTCGTAAGCCCAAAATAGTTTGCTTCATGATTTATCCTCCCAAGTTCCCACAGCGATTTCGCCATAGCCAAAATTTGTTCGATTTCCGATAGGTGCGCCCAGTCTTGCAATGGCGCCTTTTTCTTTTTCTTTGACAAAATACACGCTGCCCGCAGGCACCAGTGATTTCAGCGGTTTAGGCTTTCTATTTTTGTAATCCCAGCCGCCCTCACGCACGGCTTTACCCACGCAAGCGGATATAATCTCTATACCTTCAAGCTCTGGTTCTGAATTACCACCAAAATCGCCATGCGTTAGCAATATAATCATGGCTGTATCCGAAGTTTCGTCATTCCCGCATAGGCGGGAATCCTCAGCTTTATCGACACTGACATTCGCCATACGTCCTTCACCACCCAAACGCAGCATTTTCGCAGGGCTTACATCATCTGCACCTTCCACATCCATCGCCAGACTTACACCTTCTTTTAAGCGGATATGACGGGTAAAATAAAGCATCCCTTCATTGACCTTACGTTTCGCATTATCCCTGCCAATACCCGTGCGTGCTTCAGCAACAAATAAATCTTCTTCCTTGTAATATTTGCTTGGAAACTCCCCTAGCAGCACTTTTTCAAGCTCTACACCATCCAACCAGGCATTTTCCAAAGGTTTCGCACCTTCCAGCTTATCCACCACTTCAGGCAATCGCTTGTCACCCATATCCGTTTTCAATTCGGCTTTGGATGGTGCTAACTTACACCAAGTATTTTCTTTGCTGCTGTAAAGCAAGTGCAGCGGCATGGAATATAAACGTTCTCCATCCCTGCAAACATAAGACCCACAGAACCTTAGTTTGCCTGCATCATCACTATCTGCACCAATTAAATCAGCAATACTGGGCTGTTCACCATTGCGAAACTTAGCCCAATTCACACCCTTGCTTTCCGCAATCGCCGCACGAATCACACCTGCCATGGTTTGCGCTGTGGGTGGAAACTGCGAATCCAGAAAGCCGCCCTCACCCGAATTAAAAGGCTTTGCGCCTCTGAAAAACAGCGAGTCCAACGCCTCAAATTGCCATGTTTTCATCGCTCCACCCCCTTTTGCGCAAGGAATCGCATTAGCAAAGCACCATTGGCAGTATATTTTCCAGTCGCCTGCTTATTTTTGAATTCTTTGCATTGCTCAAGTAATGGTTTAATCAAGGCTTTGGCTTTACCTTCTTTTTTATCCCTGCCCTTGATACCATCTAAAAGTCCACTACTCATATAATCAGCAACAAGCATCTTTTGGATGGTCTTATTATCGATTTGTGAGCCACCCTGCAATATCTCCAGTGTTTCCCGAATATGATACAATAGCTTACTGGCATAACCAGGTTCACCCTGCTCACCTTCACCCAACTTCTTCGCTAAATCTGCCAAGATAAATGTATCATCTTTAACCGCTTTATCCCACGGCATTGCCCATGTCTGCTGGATACCGCCTGGCTTCCACACACGGCAAGCGATGGCATCACGCCCTGTTGTATCCTTAGCAATATCATCCAATAGCTTATGTGCATCTTTGAGAATCATAGTTAGCGGTAATTTCATGTGTGCATATTCAATGGCAGCAGAAATCGTCGCCTTTTGTTCACCAAATGCGGCTTGATAGGCCTTACGACAAGCTAAGGCGCAATCCATAGCGTCTTCCAATGGCAAAATCGCCAACACATCATCGCCACCTGCATAAACCAAGAAACCATTGTGTTTTTTTACAATATCGGGAACTTGCTTGGTAAAATCTGCCAAAGCATCAGATAGCGCTTTAGCAGGCAAACCCGCTTTTTGCAATTCCTCTTTGGTTTTTCCTAGGTTATCCCCATCCATCATCAAGATGGCGTAAAAAGGGGATAGTGGCGTATTAAAATCCTGCACTGTTTTCAGCATGGCGCGTTTCGCAGCAACAAGTTTCGCATCTTCCGCTTTATCCGAATCAAACAAAGCTCGACCATCCACATCAGCCAAGTTCTTCAAATGCTCCGCAGGATTTTTGCTCAAAACTTCGGAAATAGACTGAATACGGGTTAATCGCTCACCACTGGTCGCTTTTTTCGCAAACTCCAGTGTGGCTTGAGGTTCGGGGTCATCACCAATCAGCTTTTCCAACCAATGCACAGCCGCCATATAGGAGGTGGATGGAACGGATGTCGGAAGCTTCCAACCTTGATGACCCTCAACCTCTTGCCATACATGCACAAATTGCCGTTTTACATAGGCAATAGCACAAAGACGTTCATTCTCGCGCAACTCAATATCTGAAATCTTGGCTTGTTGTTTTAACTGCTGCCAAAACACTTTCTGCTGACTTGGGTTTGGTTTTTCTGCGCCTGATAATTCCTGCCATTCACCCATCATGGTGCATTTATCACCTTCCGTTGCAGGCGGCATATAACTACGCCAGTTTTTACGCTGCGCCAACACTGCGGCATCATCGCTATCAGAAATTACCCATGCCATATCCCAAAAGGATTCAATTTGAGAATCCCATAGCTCTTTGGATACACCCACAGCTTCCAGTCCATCATGATGCCAAACCGCATCCGCTAAAGATTCCCATGCCTTTTGAACTGCTTTTGTTGCAATATTGCCATCAAACCCATCAGGGACTTTGGCAATAAAATTATTGGGCAAAGAACCAACGGTCGGTCCTTCCATTCCTTCCTTGTCCTTTGCTAAACGTACAAGCAGCGCATCGCCCCCCGTAGAAGGCATCACAATCGTGCCGCCCGCATCTTGCACGGCCTTTATGGCATGTGCCGTCAACCAAGATAATAAGAATGAACCTGCCCAGAAATCGCGTGTGCGCCGAGCTTGTGACACAAAACCTTGTACTGGACCAAGTGTGAAATGTAGGAACTTCTGACCATTCATACCGCACCTCCAAACACCGAGACACGATTAGGAAAGCGATCCATGAAATCGTACACAACATCCCAATTTTCCTGATGGATTACTTTCTGTGTAACCACATCACCTCGACCCCGTTTATATTTGAATTTCACCTTATCTCCTTCAGGCAAGAAGATGGCTGGCAGCAAGGTCTGTATTAAAGCGCATTGCTGATTGGGAAACTCATGGATATGCAAGATTAAAGGTGAAGCTCGCCGGGATCTTCCTTTGCCAGATGCTTCAATATCTATTCCCTTCTTGGCAGAAGAGAAAAAGTAATTATGTGGTAACCCAAACACGACACGGTCAGGATGTTTGGAAAGACCTTTACCATTGATAAAATCAAGGACAAGATCATGATCTTTTGCAAAATTTTGTTCAGCATCAACACCATTAATTTTATGCTTGCCGCCCTGCTTTCTCCCATAGCCTCGGTACATTTGCAATTCTCTTCCTGCAATATTCAGGAGTTCCAGAGCCTCATTTCCTGTTTGAGATATATCAATGCGTGAATATATTGAAAATGCAGAGTATGGAGGCAAGCCATCATAGCTATTCATCACGGATTGAAATAATTGCTGTAAATCATCTGTATTTTGTGGTAGTTCTTGTTTATTTTCACCAACTTTTAACGAAACAATGGATAACGAGCCAAAGCCTTTTCTTGATCTACTGCCTAACCCACCTAGACATCCCAAGCAAATGAGAGCTTCTTTAATAGTGTCTATTTTATCACTTTTACGAAATCGTAATGTCACATCAAACTCTCCTGAATAAATGGGCGCGCGTAGCAAGCCTTGCTTAAAATGATATAGACCTTGCCCCAGAAGATATTGATGGCCACTTTCGGGAGATAACTCCTTGTTATTTAATGACTTACTTTCAATTTTTAATAAAAAAGCCCCTTGTCCTCCCTGTTCTGAACTTCCACCAAACAGCTCAACTTCTTTCCTGTGTAGTTCCCCCAAGCTCTCAAACCTTCCCCAATTCAACGCCCGCCACCAAAAGCGCAATGCGCCCTTAAATGATGGCGGACGTATGCCATCATCTGGCTTGTGATCTGCCCCACCAATAAACATGGGCGTCACAATACGATACGTTGCCTTGATTGTTTCCATTTCCCTCACTCCCTTTCGATACGAATCTGTGTTTTATCCGCCAGTAAACCATAAGCCGTAGCATTTCGTTTGCCTATATTTTTAATCAATAGTTTTTCAGCCCGTGGATCAACGGCAAAAACATGCTCCACTTCCTGAGCAATTCTTCTTATTGGCTCTGGCAAACAATCTTGCGCAGCCCGTGGCTCATCCCAAGCCTTTTGGAAACGTTCATAATGCCCCGTATGCATGCCTCCAAACATGGCTCGAATTTGCAGTAAATCATCCTTTTTATCATCCATATCATCGATAGATAAGAAGCAATCATGGCAATCACCACACAAAGCTTGTTCGGGATGCGAACAATGGTGAACTTTCTGCCTAGCAAAGAATAAATAAATCGCAAACTCACGATCAGGCAAAGTAATTTTTTTGCCCAAATACGTGATAGTTTTGCGTTTAATAAAAACACTGATGGGTGCTAATGCCTGAATATCAATCGAGGTTTGCGCCGATTCAACCAAAATGTTTAAATCCATACGCTGGACAGATGCTTTAACATGATTTCTCAAGCGAATAAAAGGCACATCAATCAAAGCAATCTGCTCACTTTGATTCCTATCAGGAAATAAGAATCGCTTATCTTGCTCCCACTCAGGAGGAACCAGCACATGCGTTAACCTATCTTGATTTCGAGCAAACAAACTCATCGCTAAGCCCAAATAGTAACCCATGGTCTTTCGACCTCCAGCAAGGGAGGCATCCAAAAAATCAGAACATTCAATACATTCATTTACCATGGTAAAAATAAGATTGGTCATGTTAATATTTTCAGCATTAGAGCGAATATCATCCACGCCTTCTGGTTTGTGCAGTGAACGCTCATCAAACTGAATATCTTGCATATCAGGCCAAGCTTGGCAGAAATCGCGCCATCCCCCCTCTAAAAATAGGCGTTGCTTGAGCAGTTTTACACCTGTCTCAGTGCTTATCACAATCACTTTATCAGGCAACATTCCATCCAAACTCCGAGCAACCAATGTTTCTAAAATGATAGCTGGCGAATGCCCAATAACAAATAACCCTATCCTTCGCATACTCTCTCCCAAGTGTAAGCATGATAAAAAACGAATGAATTGCAAACACAAGTGAATCATGAATATAAGGAATAGGCATATCTACATTCCCAAGCTTGGGATATGGGAGAATCGTACTTTTTAAACTGCCTACATTTCAGTAGACGTTTGCTATCTTCCAAAAAAAACTTTATGAAATTTGGTAAAGATTTTTTCTATCTCTAGTTCAATCCACTTGGACTCACCTTATTACATACTATCGTTCGTACTTTGCCACCAAGGCTTTTGCGCTTTCATGCAGTTTCTCTCGAAGCTCCTGAGGTTCTAACACCTCAATCTCTTCATCATAACCTCTTAACCAAAAGCGAAGTTCTGATGTTTCCATTACTGTCGTTTCGAGCAACCAAACATCACCCTGTTCCGTCAAGTTTTGATTAACACCTAACTCACATTCACTTAAATGAAACGCAACACTGGGGCTAACCAATGCTTTTAATTGGATCTGATTACCCGTTTCAAAACTCAGTTCCCCTGATGCAATGTATTTATCTAGATTAAACATTTCAGGGATGGTTGCGGGAATATCCAGCTTGGTTGCAGATAGTAATCGATGCAACGTTAGCAGCCTTATATCTGTATAGTCACCAATCGTACAAGGCAGATAAAAGATGCCGTTTTTCAACACCAAACCAAGCGGTGTAATGATGTATTTTTTTAGCTCTTTTGAACCCCTTGCCTTGTATTCAACATCCAAACGACGATTGAGTAATAACGCCGTATAAACCTGATGTTGTACATCAGAGTCAATATCAGGTGTAGATAAGTCAGGCCCTTTCCTTAACACACGCACCTTATCTACCCAAGATGTTGCGCCGCTATTCGATTGAAGCTCATTGAGCACTTTCTGAGCCGTTTTAAAATGCGGTGATAGATGGCTCACTGTTTCATGCGGCAAAATGGGTTCCAAATGTTGCTCAGCCAAATAAAATGCCAAGGCTGTGTGCGAATCCATTCCAGGAATATCTAATGTGGCTGAATCCCTAGACCATGACCAACCAAATGGCTTACTTCTATCGTCGCATTCTAGTGGAAAAATGGTCGCAAACTTTTCTAAATCACGCTGTACTGTTCGCTGCGTCACCACAAAGCTTTCCGAAGCTAGAGCATGCACCAAACTTGTTGTATCAATCTTACTAGGGCTTCTTGGTACAAGCCTAAGCATTTGCCATTGCCGCATTACTGTATCACTCATTTTTGCACACCTCTTTGTTTTACTGACACTTTAATCAATTGCCCCGCTGCATTAGAAAACTCAGCACTTGTGCTACTCGCAACATTTAATATCCATCCATCTCGCGTTTGTTCGCCCACTTTCAACACACGAAAGCCCCGTCCGTTAGGGATAATCACTTTCCCTTCCATAAATCCGTTCACAACTGGTGGCTTGGCCATAACTTGTTTTTTCTTAATAGTTAGCTGTGCTTGAGCAGGCTCATGGCTTGGTTGTATCAAAGCTTGTTTGGGTTGTGATGCAGCAGAAGATTGAACTGGCGCTTTAGAATCATAACCAAACCACATCACCACCAAAACCAAAGATGCCGCTAAGAATGAATTGGCTACGAGCGCTCTCCAACGTCCTCCATACTTGTCTTGCAGCCTACGCACATGCGCTTGATGCTCCGCCTTGTCTGTAATCATAGCCTTTTGTAGTGCATGAAGCTGAGCGCTATGGTCAAAGCTTTTATCCACATTATATTTCAGCAGATACGCCTTCAGCTCTTTGCTGTATAGCACACGATCAATTCTATCGCCTTTAAACTTTCCTTCTGTGAACACAACTAGGCCAACCATCTTTAATCCTTCAAGATGCGGTTCAATCGCTTTGATATGTTTGTAGTTTTGTCGAAGAGGGTTTTGAAATGAAAATCGCGAGCGTTTGTTTAAAGATTGCGTCCACGTTTTTGACTTTTTATTGCCGAATATCCAGCCTGCATAGGCTTTTGTTTCAATCACAAAGCATGTGTCACCAACGATAACAATATGGTCAATTTGTGTGGTGTCTTCACGGGCGGGCAATAAAACATCATGAAAACAAGTGTATGCCTGCTTATTCAAGCTCGATAAAATATTCCGAATTTCTTGCTCACCGATCCAGCCTTTAATTTTAGGCGCATAAAGCTTTAATCCTGTGACAGCAAAGAATACTGCCAATAAAAGAAGCACAGATGGCATGACAGAATCAAAAATTATAGGAATCACATTTCACTTCAATCAAACCATATTAACGACAAAAGTCATAACAATATATGTTTTACCTGTCGTTAAGCAAGCGGGCGGGAACATATGATTGTATTCACCCAATCCAAACAAACAAATAGTCACAACTTGCCCACATTTAGCCATATAATTCAGCTTTCTTAATTTTTTAATAACACTGTACCAAACCAAGAATTTCATGCTCTAATTACCCATCTAATGGTGAAAAAATAGAATCACCCGTAGGCTTTAATTCCCAAAGAGGAGGTGTCCCACATGCCTTTAAAGGCTGTTTCCACCAATCATCCCCACCTCTGTAGCTCTTATCACTACCTGCATACTTATTAAGTATTGGATATCTTCTTACCTCATTATCTAACCCACCATACTGCACCATAAAATACTCAAGCATTAGATGTTCCACATGTTTAAAGTAATCTGGTGTCCCTGCCAGGGCTGGTTTAGCAAAGTGGAAATCAAAGTCTGCCCCATTTAAAGTAAGCATGAAGTCAAATAACTTATTCTCAAAATGAGATTTTATACGGTCTTTAATAGCCCCTCGACCAATATAGATAACCTTTGATTTGCGATGAAAGTATTGAATTGACAAAGGATTTGAGAGTGTAATCACATACACGCCTTTCTTTACACCACTGAAATCAAACCCTTTATCCTCACAGGCATACTCTATCTCCGCCATCGCCTCTTTAACTGCCCTTTTTCTTAGTTCGTCTTGAACATCTTCGGAGTAATCTCGGTACATCGCTAAATCAAACCCAGCATTTCGAGCAAAGACAGCAAGGCTTTGCTCTTTGACACTATGCCATTTGTTGGTTTTCACCTTCATTAACTCTCTCCCAAAAAGACTAATTCAAATCAGTTTCTTTATTTAGACCTGATGCACCTAACTGAAAGTCCGCCCCATTAAAGCATCCATAATCTTTTCCATCGCCATTGTATCAAGCTCACAAAAAACCAATAACTGATCAGCTATCTTCTTCGACACTTCAGTATCAGAACGTATAGCTTTCATCCAAGCTAATTGCGCATCCCCATCATTCTACATACCATCCAAATCGTTATAACTTAGACCCAGACAAGTGTATGAGGCGCAACCATAGTAGTCAAAGCACCTTTTTTTCTTGTAAATAACAGATCAAAAAAGCGTTCATTTAGTTCTTTTCTATCATTGTCCTTTTTAGTAGGTAGAGAGTTACTCGGGATTAAACACCTCATACATCTCACCAACCATAGGCATATGAATGAGCGTTTTGAGCACTGGTTTGCCTGTCGCAAGCTCAACGGCTTGTTTATACACTGCCAATTGCGGCGCATATTGCTTGCAATGCTCCCCAGCATCTCCCCCTGAATAACTCTTATGGTCAATAACAACATATCCATCAGGTAATTCAAGCAACATATCCAACCAGCCCTGCATCTGCTGTTGATTTGGCATACGCATGATAAGCGGCCATTCGGTTAATACTTTGGCATCTGCATAATGCTCGCTGATATAAGTATTCAGCCTATCACTTGCTTGAAGCATAAACTCAGGCGCAATAGATCCAGCTTCGCCCCAATCGGTTAACAGCTTGGCTGCTTGGGCAAGCCTTGCATCTGTATCATTGCCAATATCTGCACCCAAAAAGCCATGAATCGCATTACCAAATGCAGCGCTATCATTCGCTTTGCTTACCGCA
>Ga0256829_1002081_pt1 | contig 15381 bp, 13 predicted proteins | sample 131447metaG_FD_185979 | JGI IMG/M metagenome (GOLD analysis project Ga0256829, IMG submission 185979) | Hydrothermal vent microbial communities from Lau Basin, Pacific Ocean - 131-447 | ecosystem: Environmental > Aquatic > Marine > Hydrothermal vents | place: Pacific Ocean: Lau Basin | collected...
TCTTGCATAACATTCCGCCCTATTTGGACATGCCGCTGCTTCACAAACTGTCGTTAAAGAGTTTACATGTAGAATATTTTGCATCTTTTGTGCAAGCTGGGGATGAAGAGCTTTAACCTTTGGTTTATATTGCATCTTCAAAACTTTTTTGTAAATAAGCAACTATCTCTTCATTAGCCATTTTTTGAGTAAGCATAATACCCTCCTTATGAAGTGATGTAGATACAATGCCTTCTAAACCACAAGGATTAATTTGTGAGTGAAAAGCTAAATCAACATCCACATTCAAAGCAACGCCATGTAGAGAAACCCCTTGTGAGTAGCGAAAACCTAAAGAGGCAATCTTACGGTTTTGAATATAAAAACCCGCCTGCTTTTTATTATAGTTAACTTCAGGCAGGTATTTCATAAAAAAATCTTCAAAAGCAGACAAAACTTTTTTATAAAATCGTGCAGGATTTCTCACCCCAAAACAAAAATAGTAAACATTTTGACCTGGAGAGTGGCAGGTAATGGAACCGCCTCTGTCACTCTTAATAACATCCACATCAAAACTCTTTTTTTCTGCTGTGCCAATAGTAAAAACATTTGGATGTGAGCAGAGAATAAGATGGTTTTGTCCATCTTTTAAAGCCAAGGAGTGAATATTTTGCATCATTTCTCTTGCCTTGAGATAATCTACTTCTCCCCAATTATGCACAATCATAATTTATAAAATGTTCTTTCTAAAGCTTCTGAAAATGTCGGATGTCCAAAAATAGTGCGTTTTGCCTGTGAAATATCCATTTCACCTGCCAAACTCATACCGACAATAGCAGCAAGTTCTTCAGCATTTGGTGCCAAAATCTCAGCACCAATAATGAAGCCTTCGCTATCTGCATAACTTATCATAATCCCTTTTGTCGCATGATTTTGCACAGAATAAGTAAACTGACTTAAAGGAACAACACTCAATTTTTCACCATCAGTCTTGCCCACCACCGCATAGCTCATTGGTAGTGTATGAATGAATTTTATAACATTATCTAAAGGAACTGGACGCGGATTTTTCCCTAAAATTCGTTCTGTAACATTCAGCACTTCCGCTCTTGCGGCATGAGCGAGTTGCAGTTTGCCGTTACAATCCCCTATGGCATAATGATTTTTTAGTGTTGTTTCAAAAAACCTATCTGTAATAATTCCTTTGCCTACTTGTATATCTTTACATGTAAGAAAATCCATATTTGCTCTGCGTCCTGCAGCTACAAGTAAAAGAGGCACATAATTGCTACTTTTATCTGCATAAGTTACATGTACGCCTTTTTTTGTGCTTTTTGCTGTTTGTATCGTATGGTTTTCTAAGATTGTAACGCCGATTTTTTCCAGTTGACTTTTTATCTCTTTTTGAATCAAAGGATTTGCATGTTTTAAAATCCTGTCGCTATGATTTATCAGCGTCACCTCCGTGCCTGCCGTTGCAAAAAAACTTGCCATTTCAAGCCCTATAGCACCTGCACCGTAAATAGCAATTTTTTCAGGAAGCTCTTGCATCATCAAAACCTCATCACTTACGATAATATCTTTGCCGTTATACACAATGCCCTCAGGAATAAACGAGTGAGATCCCGTTCCCATCACAATATGTTGTGCTTCTAAAGTTTTGCCGTTAACCTCTACTTTGTACGGCTCTTTAAGCTTTGCTTCACCTTCTATCAAGTCTACATGTGAACACTGCTTTGTTACTGCTTTTGTAGATTTTTCTATCAAATCTGTTTTTTTCTGAAAAAGTGTTTGCATATTTAAAGTCGTTTGCCCTTGCAAAATCTCACTTTTACTCTCATAGACCAAAGAGGAGTAGTGCAAAAACATTTTTGAAGGAATACACCCCTTATGCAGACAAACACCGCCAAGCTGACTCATATCTTTTTCAATCAAAGCCACTTTTTTACCGTTTTTTGCCGCAACAATAGCTCCAGCATAATTCAGCCCGCCGCCAATGTAAATAATGTCATAATCATACATATTTTATTCCTTTTCATAAAGTAAATTTAACTTCTTTCGTTTATACTATTTCTTGAAGACTCTGTTCATCATAACCCTGTAATAATGCCCAAGACTTCGCATACTTTCCTATAATTTCTACAAAACCTTTTGCCTCTGTGAGATTCATCTCTTGATTCGCCACACTTTGTTTAATAAGTGCAAGAGTTTTATCTAGTTCATCTAATTTTTGTTCCTGAAGTTTTTTTTGATTGAGAACGTAGCCTTTTATAAGGTATTCTTTTAAAACTTTTGTTGCCCAGATGCGAAATTGTGTCCCTTCTTTTGATTTCACTCTATATCCAACTGAAATAATCACATCTAAGTTATAAAATAAAACATCGTAATTTTTTCCATCAGTAGCAGTTGTCCGGAAATTCCGGACAACTAAATCTTTTTCAAGTTCTCCCTCCTTAAAAACATTTCCAATATGTTCAGAAATCGTTTTGTTACTTTTTCCAAACAGTGCCGCCATCTGCTTTTGATTCAACCAAATTGTTTCATTCTCAAGTGTAGCTTTTAGCTCAACTTTCCCATCTTCATAAATAACAATATCACTCACAAAACTACTCCTTAAAATTCAAAGGTTCAATTGCTTCTTTCTTCACATCACGCATAAAAAGTGCCGCTTCATAACCGTTTATAAGTCTGTGGTCTACTGTAAGTGTTATGGCAATTTTATTATCACTTATACCGGCTATGGCTGCAACGGCGGCATCTTCTTTGTTTATCATCGCATCAAAACTCTCCACTCCGAGCATGCCAAGATTTGAGATGCCAAAACTTGAACCCTGCATCTCTTTTGCACTAAAAGAATTATCTTGAAGTTTTTTCTTAAAACCATTGAGCTCTTTTGCAATCTCACTTATTGAACGGCTATTTGCATCTTTTACAACAGGCATATAAAGATTTTTATCATTTGCCACTGCAATAGAAATAGAAGCATTCGAAGCAGTAAAAAGTGCTTCATTTTTTAAAGAGGAACGAAAAGCTTCATGCTCCATCATCACTTTTGAAAAAATCTTAATCAGCCATGCCGTAATACTATAATGTTCATGTTCTAAAAAAAGTGTAGCGTCTATATGTTCATAGAGATGAAAAACAGGTTTGCGTACCGATTGAGTTACATTACTTATAATTGCTTTTTGCATTTGAGTCAATGCTTTTGGCAGAGGTTTTTCATGCTGGGCAATAAAATCTTTCACTTGTGCTTCATCTATTTTATGATTGAGCGTAAATTCTGAAATATCCAAGGCATATGCATCTAAAAGTTTTAAAGCCTTTGGTGTAAAATAATGTTCTCTTACATACTCCTGCACCCCATCTACATGTAACACGCTTGCAGAGCTCTTTTGCAAAGCTTTTTTTACATCAACACCGTAAATCGCCGCTTTTGCTCTGGCTTTTGGAGAAACTCCGCTTGTAGATTCTTTAGATAAATGCTTGGCAACAGTTTTGTGTATTTTGGATTCTGGCTTTGGTTGTTCTACAACTTTTTCTTCGACTACAGCTTTTTGTTCTTTGGAAACTTCTTTTTTTTCTTTTGGAGCTGCTTTTTTCTCAATTGTTGTGCTATTTTGTGTCTCGATTTTAGCTATGACCTCGCCCACAGACACAACATCCTCCTCTTTTACCAACAGCTCGGAAACACTACCGCTTTTAAAACTCTGCACTTCCATAATGGCTTTATCACTTTCAACTTCGGCAATAACGTCACCCGTATTAACAACATCTCCCACACTCTTTTTCCAAGATATTAATTTTCCCTCATCCATAGAGTCTGAGAGTTGCGGCATTACTATTTCATACATTGTTCTGCTGCCCCCATGCTATAATATCACGTGCAATAGAATCAGGTGTAGGAATACTTGAGAGTTCTAAACTTCTATTGTAAGGTATCGGTACATCTTCTCCCGCCAAACGTAAAGGCGGAGCATCTAAGGTATAAAACATCTCCTCAACAGCCCATGAAACTATTTGATTACCATATCCCCCTGTTTTATGATTTTCTTCAACCATAACAAGACGAGATGTTTTTTCTATAGACTTGCTTAGTGTTTCATAATCTACCGGATTTAACGAACATAAATCTATCACTTCACAAGATTGTCCTAGTGCTTTTTCTATTTCGGGAACAGCCAGCATTACATCATCAACCATCTTCAAATAACTTACTATTGTAATATCCTTGCCTTCTTTTACAATTATTGCTTTAAAAGGGTCTAAATCTTCATCAAAATTCACCTCTCCTTTTTTATTGTAAAGGAGTTCATGTTCTATAAAGATGAAAGGGTCATCAGATAAAACAGCATGTTTGAGTGCATGGTAGGCGTAATTTACATTATTGACACTTAGTACTTTTAAGCCCGGAACCGCACAAAGCATCTGCTCATAGCTTTCACTGTGCTGTGCTGCAAGTTGCTTACTCACCCCTTGAGGAAAACGCACTACCATAGGCAGTGTAACCTTGCCATTGCTCATATAACGTAATTTTGACATATGATTAATAATTTGATCAAAAGCAAGTAATAAAAAATTTCCTGTCATTATTTCAGCTACAGGACGCAATCCTCCAATAGCCATACCAACAGCATTCCCAACTATACTTAACTCTGCTATAGGTGTATCTATAACTCTTTTTTCGCCGTATTTTTCTACCAAACCTTCCGTCACTCGAAAACTTCCACCATAAAGTCCAACATCTTCACCCAAAACGACCATGCTTTCATCATTTTGCATCACTTCATCAAGTGCTTTATTTAATGCTTCTCTATACAACATTTTATGCCTCCTCACAAAAAACATGCTCATAAAGAGCTTTACTGTCAGGTTCATCCGATTCTATTGCAAAAGTAACAGCTTCTTCGACAACACTTTGTGCTTTTGTTTGAAAAGCTGCTATCTCATCATCATTTAAAAGATAACTATCCCTAAGAACTTGTTGAAAATGTTTTATAGGGTCTTTTGCTTTACAATGCTGCATTTCTTGTGCACTTCTGTAACTATTTGCATCACTCACAGAGTGTCCTTCAAATCTACATGTAAAGGCTTCAACAAAAACTGGGCCATGTCCTTCTTGTATTTGTATTTGGGCTTCTCGAATTACTTTATAGACAGCTTCAACATCCATCCCATCTACACTATATGTAAGCATATACGGCTCTGCTTTTTTTGCCTGTTCTTTAAAAGGAGCGGCTCGTGTTATTTTTGTCCCTATTGCATACTGATTGTTTTCACATAAAAAAAGAAGAGGAAGTTTGTGTGTTGCAGCGATATTAAGTGATTCAAAAAATGCACCGCCATTTGTAGCACCGTCACCAAAAATGACCATGACTCCATCTTCTTTTCCTTGTAAAGCTCTCGCATAGGCACAACCAACTGCATTTGGAATTTGTCCTCCTACAATAGCATCTCCTCCATAAAAGAAGCGAGAAGGTTCAAAAAGATGCATTGAACCGCCTTTTCCACCGCTTACACCCGTACTTTTTCCAAAAAGCTCTGCCATTACGGCTTTTGGTTGTAATCCACGGCTTATTGCTATAATATGCTCACGGTATCCTGAAAAAATATCTCCCTTTTCAAATGCTTTCACTGCACCGACACTTAAAGCTTCCTGCCCTATATCTAAATGTAAAAATCCCGATACATTACCATTCATATAATTTTCTTTAGCAGCATATTCAAATGCACGTCCTAAAACCATTAAAGAGTACATCTCTTCTGCAAGTAATTTATTCATTTTTCATCCTTAAAAAGTGGATTACCTCGTTTTTTGTGCCATGAAAGTATATAATTCCACGCCTCATCCGCATTGTCTGCAAATTTAAATATATCTAAATCTTGCGGTGCTATCACACCCTCTTGTTGTAAAAATTCAAAATCTATGGCCTTTTGCCAATACCCTTTTCCTACTAAAACAACAGGCATATCCTGCGTTTTTCTTGTTTGCATTAAAGTAAGCGTCTCAAAAAGCTCATCAAATGTTCCAAAACCACCCGGATACACAATAAGTGCTTTGGCACGATTTAAGAAATGCATCTTTCTAACTGCAAAATAGTGAAACTGGAAACAAAGTTCAGGCGTTATATAGGGATTTGGAAACTGCTCATTTGGTAGATGAATGTTTAGTCCTATTGTTTTTGCCCCAACATCATAAGAACCACGATTAGCAGCTTCCATAATACCTGGACCCCCGCCTGTCATAACAACAACCTTACAATCATCCGGATTTTTTCCGCTCTCACCTACAAGCCGACCCAATCTACGAGCATCTTCATAATAAATACTCTTGCCTACCATACGTTCTGCAATATAAAATTCACGTAAAAGTTCTCTGTCCTGGGGGTTTTTATCAAGCTGTTCTTGTATGGCTTTTAACTCCTGCATAGCCGTTTGTTGTTCCATAATACGGGCACTTCCAAAGACAACTATGGTCTGTTCTATGCCATGTTTTTCTATTTCAAGTTCAGCTTTGAGATAGTCAAGTTCCAAACGCACGCCTCTGGCTTCGTTGGATTCCAAAAAATCTCTATCTTCTACCGCGAGTTTGTAGCTCGCACTCTTCTCAATTGCACTAATAAGCTCAAACGATTTTGGTTCTTCATTTTCAAGTTTTGGATGTTCCCATGGAAGCTGTATACTTCTTTTTCTTTTTTTCATCAAGCCCTGCCTTGTGCATATCTGGTAAATTCTACTGCGTTTCATCTTAAAATAATATATTTTTTAACAAATAACGTGCTAAAATAATGCATACGAGAAGTATTATTTTATTAGTAGGTATGTATTATGAATAATTCAAATTTACAAGGTTTAAGTGAAGCAGAGGTTCAAGAACGATTAAACAAGTATGGCTATAACGAACTCAATGAAAAAGAAGAGAGTTGGTATCATCGACTTTTTAAAAAGTTTTGGGGACCTATTCCTTGGATGATAGAAATTGCAGCAATTCTTTCAGCAGTAGCACAGAGATGGGAAGATTTCTCTGTTATTATGCTTATGCTTTTAGTCAATGCTTTTGTGGATTTTTATCAAGAGTCCAAAGCTTTAAGTGCTATTTCTGTACTGAAGAAAAAGCTTGCTCGCAAAGCACTTGTACTGCGTGAGGGTGAGTGGAAAAATATAAATGCAAAAGAGGTTGTTCCTGATGATATTATTAAGATAAAAATTGGGGATGTTGTCTCTGCTGATTGTACCCTTCTTGGTGGTGGAGATTTCTTACAAGTTGACCAATCTGCACTTACAGGCGAATCCCTTCCTGTAAATAAACAAGTAGGAGAGACTCTCTATGCAAATGCCATTATAAAACAGGGTGAGATGATAGCAAAAGTAACGGCTACAGCACTCAATACCTACTTTGGAAAAACTGTCGGTCTTGTTGCAAAGGCAGAAAAAGAGGAGAGTGGGCATTTCCAAAAAATGGTCATTAAAGTGGGTGATTTTCTTATTTTTATGACAATTTTCCTTATTGCTATTATTATTTGGCATGGCGTATCAAAAGGAGAACCACTTTTAGATTTACTCATTTTTGCACTTATTTTGACTATCTCTGCCATTCCTGTGGCAATGCCAGCAGTGCTTACTGTTACTATGGCTCTTGGTGCTAGGGTTTTAGCTTCAAAAGAGGCTATTGTTACGAAGCTCTCTGCCATTGAAGAGGCAGCAGGTATGGACATACTCTGTTCAGACAAAACAGGAACGCTCACACAAAACAAAATGAGCCTCGCCGAGCCTTATCTGGCAAATAATTATAATGCTGATGAGCTTATGACTTATGCAGCCTTGGCAAGTAAAGAAGAGAATAAAGACCCTATAGAAAAACCTATTTTTGATTATATCCATCAAAATAAATTAGATGAGAAACTTCATACTAATAAGTTGAAAAAATTTCTTCCTTTTGATCCTGTTCATAAAAGAACAGAGGGAATTTACGAGGGAGATGATTGTGAATTAATCTACACCAAAGGTGCTCCACAGGTCATTTTGGAACAAAGTGATGACAAAGAATTTGATAAAGAAGCGGCATACAAAGAGGTTGAACAATTTGCATCAAAAGGTTTCAGAACTCTGGGCGTGGCTTTTAGAAAATGTGAAGAAGATACATACCATTTTGTGGGGCTTATGCCTCTTTTTGACCCTCCTCGTGAAGACTCAAAACAAGCAATAGCTGAAGCAAACAGTAAAGGTGTTTCCGTTAAGATGGTAACAGGTGATAATATCGCCGTAGCAAAATATATCTCTGGCATTTTAGAGATAGGGCAAGATATAGAGGACATCAAAGAGCTTAAAGGGCAAAGTACAAAAGAGTATGTTTTTCTCTCTGAAATCATCTCTCGTTCTATCTTAAAAACCGTACAAACTGGGATAGATGAAGATACCATCAACAAAGAAGTTGCTAAGATTGTAAGTAATGTACAAAAAGAACTGAATTCACAACCGCTTCCAGCAGGAAGTGTCAAACAACATGAGTCTGAAATAGTAAAAGTGATAGAAAAGGCGAATGGTTTTGCACAGGTATTTCCAGAAGATAAATACTTTATAGTAGATAAACTCCAAAAAGCTGACCATATTGTCGGTATGACGGGAGATGGTGTCAATGATGCACCAGCACTCAAAAAAGCAGATTGTGGCATTGCGGTAAGTGGTGCAACTGATGCAGCAAGAGCAGCAGCAGACATCGTGCTAATGGCTCCAGGATTGCGTGTAATTGTCGATGCCATCGAGCAGGCACGTATCGTTTTTGAGCGAATGAAAAGTTATGTAATCTATAGAATTGCAGAGACAGTTCGTATTTTAATATTTATGACACTCTCTATTGTAATCTTTGACTTTTATCCTATTACGGCTATTATGATTATTCTTTTGGCACTACTCAATGATATTCCTATTATGACAATTGCTTACGATAACACAAAAGTTGAGGCGAAGCCTGTGCGTTGGAATATGAAGAGTGTTTTTGTCCTTTCAACTTGGCTTGGCGTTGCTGGAGTGCTTAGTTCTTTTACTATTTTTTATATTGTTATGATTTACCTTAAATCACATCCTGATTCGGCAATGTTTTTACCAGAGATACCTTCTTGGGTAGATATGAAAGATGATAAATCTTTTCTTGGATTTGTTCAGACACTTTTCTTTGTAAAGCTTATCATTGCAGGACACTATACAATTTTTAATACTCGTATAGCAGATTGGTTCTTTAAAAAACCATATCCATCATGGCCACTTGTAACTGCTTCACTCTTTACAGCACTTGTTGGAACAGCCATAGGGCTTTACAGTTTTGGACTTATCCCTCGTATCAATTGGCAATGGGCACTTTTCTTGTGGGGATATGTAACTACATGGTTTGTATTTAATGACATTGTAAAAATGGCTGTTATTAAATACTACAAAAAAAGATATGGCGAAGAGGCACTATAAAAAAAGAATACAAACAAAAGCTCAAAACAATAAGCTTAATAGAAGGAGAGCTTTTATACTCTCCTTTGTTATCAACTTCCATTAGAATTTTCAATATTTGGTCTGAGGTTTACTGTTATTAGAAATATTTTAAGTATTATTTTTGCAATTATTATTTCATGGGCAACAGTATATACACTCAACTTTATAGAAAAAGTTTTTACATGAGTAACAAAAAACAGCCAAAGAACAGAAGCGGCATAGTTATGTTTGGTATAGTAAGCATTCTCTATACTATACTCTATTTTTATAACTCTGAGAAAGTTTTTATATCTTTTAAAGCAAGCCTTGATGTTTTAAAAATGATAGCACCAATTTTGCTCATTGTCTTTTTTCTAATGGCACTGCTCAATACCTTCTTTAATGAAAAAAGTATTACAAAACATTTAGGCAAAGAAAGCGGATTTAAAGGCTGGTTTATCGCTCTTCTAGGAGGTATTTTAAGTCATGGTCCGGGCTATATCTGGTACCCTATGCTCCAGGAACTGCGAAAAAAAGGAGCGCTTGACGGACTTATAGTTGCATTTTTATATGCTCGTTCCATCAAACTCCCATGGCTCCCTTTAATGGTAAGCTATTTTGGTTTGGATTTTACCATAGTGCTCAGTATTTATGTTATTTTAGGTGCTTCTATTCAGGGACTTATTACAAATAAATTTGAAAAATCATATACACCTAAAACATAAGTTTGTCTAAGAAATTTAAAATGCCTCTACGCTGTATACACGACCATTATGTTTTACGATACGCACCTGTTGACCGACATGAAAAATTTTTCCTTTTGCAAGCACAACAACATTACCCCCATTATTAAGAGCTACACTTAACTCCTGAGCATTGGCTTTTCCTATTTGATTACCAACATAAGCACCACCTAGACCACCGCCCAATGTTGCGAGTGTACTTCCTTTGCCTTTGCCTATTAAAGAACCAAGTATCGCACCGGTAATTGCTCCAATAAATGTACCCGCTCCATTATCTTTTACAACAACAGGTTTAATATGCTTCACAATTCCAACCTGATAACTCATCTCATAATTTACAGAATTGGCATCCATCTCCTGCAACCCACGTGTTGCACATCCGCTAAAAAACAAACTCCCGACTAAAACACTCATGAAAAACTTTTTCATAATTACACCCTCTCTTTTTATAATTTTGAAGCCATATAATCAGCTACTTCAAGCAGCCTTTGTGAATACCCGTATTCATTATCATACCACGCCATTACTTTAACCATTCTTCCTCCGACAACAGATGTTGAAAGTCCATCCACAATAGATGAATGACGATTTCCTAAAATGTCTGAAGAGACTATTTCATCTTTCGTAAATTCTAAAATACCCTGCAATTCATCTTGTGATGCTTTAAGAAATGCACCATTTATATCATCAATACTCACTTCTTTGTTCAACAGTGCAACAACTTCAGTGATTGCACCATCTGGAACAGGAACCCGCAATGCCATCGCTTCCATTTTACCCTCAAGGGAGGGAATAACCTCAACAGTAGCAATAGCTGCACCCGTAGTTGTCGGAATGATATTTACAGCTGCCGCACGCCCACGTCTGCGTTTTTTAGCACGTTTATCTACCGTAACCTGTGAAGATGTATAAGCATGCGTTGTTGTTATCATGGCATTTTGCACACCAAATGCTTCTTCGAGTACTTTCATAACGGGAGCCAGAGAATTGGTTGTACATGATGCGTTTGAGACAATATGATGTTTCGTCGTGTCGTACTCTTTATGGTTCACTCCTTTTACTATTGTTAAGTCCACATTTTTTCCCGGTGCAGAAATAAGCACTTTTTTGGCACCTGCCTGAATATGTCCCACGGCAAGTGTTCCATCTGTAAAACGTCCTGTACAGTCTATGACAATATCAATATTTAACTCTTTCCAAGGCAGTTCAAGCGGATTGTGACTGCTTACTATTGTTATTTCATGACCATCAATGATGAGTTTATTTTCTTGTGTTTGTATATCAAAATCTGCTCGTCCATGAATAGAGTCATACTTTAGCAAGTAGGCTGCATCTTCTACACTTGAAGTATTTGCCGCGACTATCTCACAATTTTTTGGTAAGTTGTTAATATAATGTCTAAGTACCTGATTTCCTATACGTCCTAAACCATTAATCGCTATACGTTTTTTCATAATTTTTTTCCTGTTTGTTGTAAATTTTTTGAAATTGGAATGTAGAATTTTTTAAGATAATCTTTCATCATTCTTCTTGCACTAAATTCCGGCGGTATGCTCAGCATCGCCTCTTTCATTTTTGCTATCCAGTTACTTGGCACTCCTTTATTATCTACATCATAATAAAGCGGTACTATTTCATTTTCAAGAATATTATATAATGCCTCCGCATCTTTTTCATCGTTTGAAGGTTCCTCTCCAAAAGCCCAGCCATTTTTACCATTGTATCCTTCCGGCCACCAACCGTCTAAAACGGACAAATGTAGGGTACCGTTGAGTGAAGCTTTCATTCCACTAGTTCCACAGGCTTCCATCGGAATTTGAGGATTGTTCAACCAGACATCTACACCATGAAGCAGATACTTTGCAACATTTTCACCATAATCTTCAACAAATGCTATTCTACCTCTACACTTAGAATCTTGAGCTATTTTAAATATATGCTGCAGTATTTTTTTCCCTGCCATATCAGAAGGATGTGCTTTTCCTGCAAAAATAATTTGCACAGGTTTATCTTTATTGTTTAAAATCTTTTCCAGTCTTTGTAAATCAGTTAATATCAAATCAGGGCGTTTGTATTGTGCCATACGACGGGCAAATCCTATTGTTAAAATATCCGGATCAAGTAATACCCCTTCTGCCATGGCAACAACAGGGTCTATTCCGTCATCAGCATATTTAATGCGAACACGTTCTCTTATATGATTAACCATAGTAACTTTACTTCTTTGTGAAATTTTCCAAAGTTTTTTATTCCCTATTTCCTTTACAAAACCCCATAATTCAGCATCATCTTGTATTAAATGCCATTTATCACCTAAAGCATTCACTAATACCTCAGCAAGTTCATCACCAATCCATGTCGGAAGATGCACACCGTTTGTCACATAATTCATACTTAGTTTCGCATCTTTTTTCTTTGGCAGGACATGTTCCCATATTTTTGTGGCTACCTCGCAATGCTTTTTACTGACCGCATTTCTGTTATCACACATATTTAAGCCAAAAACTGTCATATTAAAGCCTGCATTTTGATTATCAGGATTCAACCCAAAACTCATAAACTGTTCTTTATTCATGCCTAGTTTGTCCCAGTAATCTTTAAAAGAAGCACTCATCATGTCAAAATTATAAACATCAGTTGCGGCCTGCAGCGGTGTATGTGTTGTAAATACAGATGTTTGTTTCACTTTTGCAATCGCTTCATCTAAATTTAACTGTTCATTTTCCATAAAACTACGTATTCTTTCAAACAGAGCAAATGCAGGGTGCCCTTCATTGAGATGTAATATAGAATATTCAATGCCAAGTTCTTCAAGAACTCTGTAGCCGCCTATACCGAGTACAATCTGCTGCCGCAGTCTTTGATTGATATCTGAAGTGTAAAGCCGTGAAGAAATTTGTCTGTCCCAAGGGTCATTTTTTTCAATATCGGTATCAAGCAGATAAAGCGTCACCCGTCCGACATTTATTTTCCATACACTCGCATATACAGGCGGGTCAATAAAGGGAACTTGAATTGTAAAATGGTTTTTATCTTCATCTAACACCCTCTCTATCGGGGCCACATCTTTATCTATTGGCTCTTCTGTACCATTTTGCCATCCATCTGTTCCGATAAATTGGCGTACATAACCCTCTGGATACATAAACCCTATACCCACCATTGGCAATCCCATATCACTCGATTCTTTTAAAATATCTCCTGCTAAAAACCCCAAACCGCCCGAATATATAGGCACAGAGTGATGCAGTCCGTATTCTGCACAGAAGTAGGCAATAGGAAGCGGTTCATCTGCATACACATTGTTATCATCCATATAAACTTTAAACATATCATAAACATAACGATATTCACGCATAAAATACTCATTTAAGCAAGCTTTATCCAGCTCATCCTGTGACATGTTTTTAAGCATTAAAATCGGATTATGATTACTCTCTTTCCATAAATACCTATTCAATAATTTAAAAAGATTTTTTCCACGCGGATTCCATGTCCACCATAAATTTAACGAAATTTCTTTGAGTCCGCTCAAAGCATCCGGAAGTTTGGGTATTGCAACATTGATAGAAGGGTCTTTATTCATAATTTATCCTTAATAAACTATTTCCATGTATATATGGCTTCATCTTCAAGCATCATTTCTATCTCAAGCAGACGATTATATTTTGCCAATCGTTCACTTCTTGAGGCTGAACCGGTTTTGAGGTGTCCTCCATCCATCGCTACTGCAAAATCTGCTAAAAAAGTATCTGCTGTTTCGCCTGAACGGTGAGAGAGTAAGTATCTCCAACCATTGTCACGACACATTCGCACCGCATCAACAGTTTCAGTTACTGTTCCGATTTGGTTGAGTTTGATAAGTGAAGAGTTTGCTGTGTGCTCTTTAATGCCTCGTGCAATAAATTTGGTATTTGTTACAAAAATATCATCGCCAATGACCTCTATTTTATCGCCGAGTTCTGCAGTAAATTTTGCGAAACCTTCCCAATCCTCTTCAGCCAATGGGTCTTCCCAAAAGATAATAGGATATTTTTCAACCCACTCTTTTGCCAAGGCTATTAAGTCATCACTTGTCTTTTTACCAGCTCCCGACCATTTAAGGTCATAATTGCCTTTTTTATCTGTACAAAAAGAAGTTGCCGCACTATCTATGCCTATCATAATATCTTTACCCGGTTCAAATCCAGCGGCTTTTACAGCCTCTATAATAAGTTCCATTGCCTCTTCATTGCTTTTTAAATCTGGTGCGAAACCACCCTCATCGCCTACAGATGTTGCAAGTCTACGCGCAGCTAAAATCTTTTTAAGTGCATGAAAAGTCTCTGCCACATAACGAAGACCTTCACTAAAAGTTGGTGCACCAAGTGGCACTGCCATAAACTCTTGAAAATCAACACTGTTGTCTGCATGCTCTCCACCGTTTAAAATGTTCATACATGGTACAGGAATGCGTCTTGCATCTGCGCCGCCGAGGTATTGATAGAGTTCAAGACCACTTGAAGCTGCTGCTGCTTTTGCTGCTGCCATTGAAACACCTAAAATCGCATTTGCACCTAAGTTTGACTTATTTTCAGTGCCATCGAGTGTTATCATTGCTCTGTCTATTTTTGCCTGTTCTTTTGCGTCCATACCTACAACAAGAGATGCTATTTTATTATTGACATTTGCCACTGCGTTTAAAACACCTTTTCCACCGTAGCGAGAAGCATCGCCATCTCGAAGTTCTACTGCTTCATACTCTCCTGTACTTGCACCTGATGGTACAGAAGCAGAGACCTTTGTACCATCTTCAAGTTCCATTAAAACGCGTACTGTAGGATTGCCGCGTGAGTCAAGTATTTCTAATGCTTTTATGCTTTTAATTATTGAATTTGCCATTCTTTTATCCTCTTTTCATCATACTTTTAAAAAATATCTGCTGTGCTAATTTTCCAAACGACTCTGTAAGTGTTGGATGTGGATGGATGGCTTTCATAACATCCATAGCACTCATTTCATTTGCAACTATGAGTGCTGCTTCTCCAATGAGAGAAGAAGCATCTTCACTGACAATCTCTATGCCGAGTATCACTTTTGATTTTTTATCTATGATAAATTTCACATACCCCTCAGCCTCTTTGTCTATTTGAGAGCGTGCATCTTGTGCAAAATTATAAAGCTCAATATCTACATCAAGCTCACGCTTGCTTACCTGCTCTTC
>Ga0256829_1002082_pt1 | contig 15368 bp, 11 predicted proteins | sample 131447metaG_FD_185979 | JGI IMG/M metagenome (GOLD analysis project Ga0256829, IMG submission 185979) | Hydrothermal vent microbial communities from Lau Basin, Pacific Ocean - 131-447 | ecosystem: Environmental > Aquatic > Marine > Hydrothermal vents | place: Pacific Ocean: Lau Basin | collected...
TTGATCATCGCCGCGCAAGCGGCCACTGTGCGTGGCACATCAGGCACATGCTCGAGCACCTCCAGACAGGTCACCGCATCGTAACAAGCACAGTGATCAGCCGCCCACGACTCGGCATCGTTCTCCTCATACTGCACGGCGACACCCGATTGCTGGCTATGCAGGCGCGCCACTGCCAGCGCCTTGGGCGAGCGGTCCAGCCCCGTCACGGTCGCGCCGCGTGCCGCCATCCCCTCCGCCAACAGACCACCGCCGCAGCCGACATCCAGTATATTGCTGGAACCCAGATCAAGCTGGCTGGCGATATAATCCAAGCGCAGTGGATTGATGCGGTGCAACGGTTTGAACTTGCCGTGCGGATCCCACCACTGCTCAGCCATCGCCTCGAACTTAGCGACTTCGTGGGGGTCAAAATGGGGAGCGTTCTGCATGATCGGAAGCATGTCCACCAACCCGCGCTTAAGCAAGTCCCGAGCCCACACAGTTACGTTTTGCTGAAATTGGTCTATACTGATCTCGCGAGGGCTGGAGGGACGTATGAGCAAGCATTCGATTACACTCAATCACGCGCCGATCAGCTGGGCACTGGATGAAGGTTGGATGCGCTTTTTCGATATCCCCGCCGCCACTTTCTGGCTGAATCCTTCTCTTCTACACATTCTGCAGCCGCTGCGTGCCGAAGTTGGCGCACAGCTCTATCGTTTGCTGGTTGCCTACCACGCCAGTCAGGGCACAGCCGAGGATTATCACCAGATGGTAACAAAACTCGGCGACAATTTCCGCGATGGCTTTTTGGCATGGGGTCGGGCTGTCTCGGCGGCAGGCTGGGGTCATTTTGAGATCAAATCCATGGATATGGCGCAATCTACCGCTGTGGTGCGTGTGCAAAATCCATGGGAGCTGCGCATGCTTACAGCGGAGATGGATGCCGAGCAGTGGGGCTGTCCATTCCTGCTGGGCAAAATGATCGGCATCTTTTCCCACGCCTTCGGAGAGAACTGCTGGGCAGACGAGCGGCATATCTGCCATGCTCCGGATCAGAGCAGCATTGAATTTCATCTCTATGCCAGCGACATCAGCTGCGCGGAGGAGTTGCAACGCCTGCGGCAGGCTCGCCAGCAGGCGAAAGAGGCAAAGCTGCAGCGCATCGTCCAGATGCAGCAGCAAACACTGAAACAACTGAAGCGCTCAGAAGCCGCTTCGCGGACACTCTCATCGGCGCTGGAGCAAGCTGGTGAGTCGATCATGATTACGGATCACCACGGCGTGATCGAATATGTGAACCCGGCGTTCACACAGATTACCGGATACAGCGCCGCCGAGGCGACCGGACAGACTCCGCGCATCCTCAATAGCGGCAATCAGCCGCCGCACTTCTACCAGCAGATGTGGGGCACCATTACCCAAGGAAAAATCTGGCGTGGCAAGGTGATCAACAAAAAACGCGACGGCACTTGCTACCCGGTCATCCTCACCATATCACCGATTGTCGATGAGCAGGGCGTCATCACCCACTACATCGGCTTGCATGCCGATCTGACAGTTCAAACGCAGTTGGAGAAGAAGCTCTATCAGGCTCAGAAGATGGAGGCGATCAGCATCATGATCGGCGGCATTGCGCACAACTTTAACAACCTGCTGGCAGGCATCACCGGCAACCTCTATCTGGCGCAGCAGAGCGGCGCGGACGATGAGCGTCTGCATCAGCGTCTGCACAACATCGAATCGCTCACCAGTCGGGCGGCTGAAATCATCCAGCAGATGCTGACATTCTCACGCCAGGGCATCATGCAGCGGCAACGCTTCTCGTTCACTGCCCTGCTGGAGGAGACCATGAGCATCATCTGCGCCACTAGGCCTGACCATCATGCGCAAATCCGCCGCTACATCTGCGCCAACACCCTGCCTATCGAGGGCGACGCCAACCAATTGAAGCAGGTGATCATCCATCTGTTGCAAAATGCCAGCCACGCTGTGGAGGGGGCAAGCGATGCCGCAATCACCGTGCGCCTTGAGCCGCTGCAGACGAACGCAACATTTTTTGCGACCCACCCCACCTTGCAGCGTGGCGACTATCTCCATCTCAGCGTAGAGGATAATGGTCATGGGATCGACGAATCGGAAAAGCCCCACCTATTTGAGCCCTTCTTCACCACCAAGCCGCCGGATAAAGGAACCGGCCTCGGACTGTCGATGGCCTTCGGAGCGGTGCAGTCGCATCGCGGCGGTATCGAATTTGAGAGCGCACCGGGTCAGGGCGCGACCTTTCACGTCTATCTGCCGTTAGTCGCTGAGCCGCAGAGTGCGGCGGCGCAGGCGGAAGCGGCTCCGATTGCGGGCGGCAATGAATGGATTCTGCTGGCTGATGATGAACCATCCGTGCGCGAGACCTGCACGATTATTCTGGAGGATATGGGCTACAGGATAGTCGCTGCGGCGGATGGACGACAGGCAGAAGCGCTGTTTGAAGCCAATCAGGAAAAAATCGCGCTGGCCATTCTGGATGTCGTGATGCCCTACTGTTGCGGCACAAAACTGGCTGTCAAACTCCGCCGTCTCAAGCCAGCGCTGCCGGTGATCTTCATGACTGGCTACGATCGTCAACAGATTATCGGCGAAGACGATGGATTGCGCGACAGTGAAATCTGCACCAAGCCGGTCGATTACGATGCGCTCAACCGCACCATTCGCCGCATGCTCGCATCGGATCAAGAAGGAGATCAAACAAGAACGTAATTATTCAGCTACATACTGGAACTGTTCAGGTCGCCCATGGTGTGTTCGATAGCAAGGCGAAAAGGCGCAGTGTGCTATTGCACATGAGCATGTTCAACGCAGCTAGCGGGCAAACCGTGGGATGAGCTGAACAGTTACACAGGCGCGTAACTATTCGTCGCCCCAATCATCATCGCTCCAGCCGTCATCCTGCTGGAGCGGGTTGGCCGGGGGGTGACCGTCGTAGATCAGATATTCACGATTCTGACGCCACGCTTCGCGTGTGAACACATACGGATCCAGCGCCAACTCATCCCGCATATTTGAGGCCTCCAGCAATCGCGCACGCTTATCGACATAATTCAGCGCCGTGAGCGGTATGGCGACATAGGGCGCCAGTGTCAGGCCGATCCAGAAGAGCGGATTGGTCACCGTACTGGTGACCAAGTCAGGTGTATCACGCACCGAGTTGGGCCCCAATAGCGGATAGACAATATATGCCCCCTGCCCGGCACCCCAGACGCCCAGCGTTTGACCAAAATCCTCATTGTGGCGCGGCAAGCCCATCGATGAGGCGACATCCACCAAACCGCCGATACCGAGCGTGGTATTGATAAAGAAGCGGCCGAGATCCTGAAATCCCTGTCCACCCTTACCCTGCAGGAAATCATTGAGCACGGTGTTCAGCTCTTTGGCGTTATCGAAAAAGTTGGAGACCATGGTGCGCGCCGGCTTCGGCACCACGTAATTATAGCCCTGTGCAACCGGTTTCAGCGTCACCCGGTCGATGCTGTCATTGACCTTGTCGGTGACCCGGTTGACCGGCTCCAGCGGATCATAGTGATTCTCCTGTGTGGCGCAGCCACCCAGCATCATCAACGCCAGCACTATCCAGAGGGTTCGTCTCATGCGCGGCAATTATGCATAAGCCCGCCGCGTTTGCATTGAACAATTGCCCTCACGGGCAGGGATTGGGAAAGCGGCGGTGGATCGCCTCGATCTGTTCCACACAGGCATCTGGCAACTGTAGCTCGACGCTGGCCAGATTGGATTGCAACTGCGCCATGCTGGTCGCGCCGATGATGGTGGCGGTGACAAACGGCTGCTGGCGGATGAAGGCGAGCGCCATCTGTGCCGGATCGAGCGCAAACTCCGCTGCCAACGCCACATAGGCGACTGTCGCCTGCTCCGCCTGTGCGTTGCTATAGCGGGTGTAGTGCGGAAACAGCGTCAAGCGCGCGCCGGCCGGCTGCCGGCCATGCAGATATTTGCCCGCCAACACGCCGAACGCCAGCGGCGAATAGGCCAGCAGTCCGACCGCTTCGCGGCACGCCACCTCCGCCAGCCCGATCTCAAATGAGCGGTTGAGCAGATTGTAGGGGTTCTGAATCGAGACGATGCGCGGCAGACTCTGTTGCTCCGCCAGACGCAGATGCTGCATCACGCCCCAAGCTGTCTCATTCGACACACCGACCGCGCGCACTTTGCCGCTCTCCACCAATATCTCCATGGCGCGCAGCGTCTCCTCGATCGGCGCGCCCGCCGCCTCGCGCGCATCCTGATGCTGATAGCCGAGTTTACCGAAAAAATTGGTGCTGCGATCCGGCCAGTGGGTCTGGTAGAGGTCGAGATAATCGGTCTGCAGCCGGCGCAGCGAATCTTCACAGGCGCGGATGATATTGTGGCGATCCAGATGCGCCTTACCATCGCGGATATGCGGACACCAGTCAGTCGGCCCGCACACCTTGGAGGCCAACACTACATCATCCCGCCGGCCGCTCTGCGCCAGCCATGCACCGATAATCTCCTCGGTGCGCCCATAGGTCTCCGCGCGCGGCGGAATGGCGTACAGCTCCGCCGTATCGAGGAAATTCACCCCGTGATCGAGCGCGCAATCGATCTGCGCGAACGCCTCCTGCGGCGTGTTCTGCTCACCCCAGGTCATCGTACCGAGGGCAATCTCAGAGACTTGAATATCCGAACGCCCCAGCGCGTGATACTTCATACCGCACCGCCGTTGTAGATCGCGCCCTGGCGCGCCGCATAATCGCGCAACACGGCTACCGCCGCCGCCCGCTGCAGACCGCTCGCCACCGCAATCCCGCGCGCCCGCAGCGCCGCCTGCCAGTCGGTCGGCTTCGCTCCCTCATCAAATCCGATGGCGCGCGCATCGGCATCGCACGCCGCCGAGACCAGCCGATTCACTCCCGACCACGGAATCGCACCGGCACACATCGCGCACGGCTCACAGCTGCTCACCAACTCAAAGCCGGCATCGCTTGCCTGCGCCAGATCAAAGCAGCCCAGCGCTGCCTGCGCCATACTCAGTGCCACCATCTCGGCATGCGCCAGCGAACAGTGGCTGGTCACCACCAGATTCACACCGACCGCCACCAGCCGATGATCCGCCCGGTCAAACAGCGCCGCACCAAACGGCCCGCCGCTCCCCTGCTCGACATTCATGCGCGACAACTCGATCGCCAGATCGACCCGCGCGCTCTGTGCCGGAAAGCAGTCCGGCAGATCGGCCTGCCACGCTGCCACCCAATCCGGCAGCGCAATCGCAAATGTTGTCGGCAGCGCGCACGATGTCGGCACAGCCGCCATCTACCCCAGACCAGCGCAGCAGCCACCACTGCCACAGGCCGGCGCACTATCGCAGGGCGCCGCACCACAAGCGGTATCGGCCATCCCCGAACCCACAGCATGGGCGGAGATCAATTTCTGCAGCTGTTCACTGCCACAGTGCGGGCAAACCACCTGCTCTCCGCGCCGCACCAATGTCTCAAACTCTGTGTCACACTGATCACAACGATATTCATAGATCGGCATCGCAACCTCCTTCACGTTTTGCTCGCACATTCACGTCAGCGGCCTCCAACTGTATCGCTGCCCATTGTGACTTCAACCACGCCGGTGAACATGTCAGAGTCGGCGCATGATCACTTCTGCAACACAATCTTCTGACACACAATCCTACCGCGTCGATCTTGGCGCACGCAGCTACGATATTCACATTGAAGCCGGCTGCTTGGACACCATCGGCGCGGCCATGCAGCCGCTCTTCAGCGCGCCTGCGCGCTGCATGGTGGTCAGCAACGAGACGATCGCGCCGCTCTATCTGGATCGCGTGGAGGCGAGCCTCAGCGCCGCCGGCTGGCGGTGCAGCTGCTGCATCCTCCCCGATGGTGAACAGTTCAAGACGATGGCGAGCTTTGCGACGATTCTCGATAGCCTCATGGATGCCCGCCTCTCCCGCAATGAGCCGGTGATTGCGCTTGGCGGTGGCGTGGTGGGCGACATGACCGGTTTCGCGGCCGCCTGCTACCGGCGCGGTATCCCCTTCATCCAAATACCCACCACCCTGTTGGCGCAGGTCGATTCCAGCGTCGGCGGCAAGACAGCGATCAACCATCCCCACGGCAAGAATATGATCGGTGCTTTCTATCAGCCGAAGCTGGTCTGGATCGATCCGCAGGTGCTCCATACACTGGAGCCGCGCCAGCTGCGTGCCGGTCTGGCCGAGGCGATCAAATATGGGCTCATTCGCGATGTCGGCCTCTTTGTCTGGATGGCTGCGCACCTGCAGGCCGCCCTGCAACTCGATACCGCCGCGCTGGCTGAGGTGATCCATAGCTCTTGCCGTCATAAGGCGGAGGTGGTGATGGCTGATGAGACCGAACAGGGCAACCGCGCGCTGCTCAATCTCGGTCACACCTTCGGCCACGCCATCGAAGCGATGACCCACTACACCCGCTACCTGCACGGCGAAGCGGTGGCGCTCGGCACACTGATGGCGGCGCGCCTCTCCGAACAACTCGGCTACGCGCCGGCCGGCACCGAGGCGCAGATCCACGCCTGCTACAGCGCCGCCAATTTACCGACCGACATCCCCGAGTTCCCCGCTGACGCCTGGCTCGATGCTATGGGGCATGATAAAAAGAACGTCGGCAGCCGCATTCGTTATGTGTTGCTGCACGCCATCGGCGATGCCTTCGTGGGCGAAGATGTGCCGCCGCAAGCGGTGCGCCGGATGATCGCCTCCTACCAAGCAGATCGCTGAAGGCGTGCTATACTGATGTGCAACACCTGCTTGCGGCGCATATCTCTTGTGTCATTGCAGTAAACAGCGGAGAGATGTGATGCAGATTCCGATGATTCACCCCGAACAGAACCAGCCCTGCGCACTGCTGCAACCCTCCGGCTGTGGCGGACAGATGGAGGCTATCGCACGCTGGTTTGCACAGCGCCAGAACAGCGCACAAGCCGAAGCTTTGCACCCTGCGACCATTCTCTTCGCTGCCGACCACGGCGTGTATCTGGCCAAGCCGGAGCGCATCAGCACACGTATGCTGCTGGAGCGTGCCGTGGCACCCGATTCACTCATTCGCGAGCTGGCCATGCAAGCCGATTGCGCGCTCCATTTTGTCGATGTCGGCGTTAAAGGCAGCCTAGCCGCGCTGGATGCCGTGGAGCACGCCAAGGTGCGCCGCGCCGGTAGTGCCGACATCCGCAGCGCAGCAGCCATGACGCAAGCCGACTACTGGGAAGCGGTGGGCATTGGCGAGACCATGGCCAAGCGCGCCATTCACAACGGAGCCAATCTGCTCGTCGCCGGCACTTTGGCGAGCGGCGACCGCGTCGCCGTGGCCGCACTGAGCGCCGCGTTGACCGGCCTGCCGCCGGAGGCAGTGCTTACCCCCGATGCAACAGATAGCACCAGCGACTACACACAGGATCTGATCGCTGTCGAACAGGCTCTCCAGCGCGCACAAGGCACCCCTTCGCACGATCTGCTGATGGCGCTGGGCGGTCTGGAGCTGGCAGCCGTGGCGGGTCTCTACCGCGCTGCGGCGCAGAGTGGTGTCCCGATATTGATCGACGGCCTTGCATCGGCAGCGGCCGCACTGGCGGCCAGCGCTTGGGATGTACGCATCACCGGCTGGATGCTGGCCAGCCATCTCTCCAATGACGGCGCGCATCGTGCGCTGCTTGATGAATTGGGCTTGGAGGCACTTGTGGAGTTGAAACATAGCGTCGATGGCGGCAAGGTCGCCACCCTGCTGCTGCCGATGTTACAGTCGGCCATTGCGCTACAGCACGGCTTAACCCGCATCGAAGCGCAGGCGACGTAGTCGCTTTGCGAACACCCAACGATTGAGTGACAAAACAGTTAGGATACCTATGGATCATACCGCTATTGTCACAGGTTGGAGCTGCCTTGTGCTCACGCTGGCCACACTGGCCACGCTGATCGGACTCCACCTGAACCGGCGCCAACAGCGCGCGGTGATGGATCACCGCAACGCGGTGCCACACCCCTTTGTCGAGCAGATTTCACTGGCGGCACACCAGAAAGCAGCCGATTATACACACGCGAAACTGGCCGTGGATCACCGCGAACAGCTGCTTTCGCTGGCACTCTTGTATGCTTGGACACTGGGCGGCGGCCTTGAGTTGCTCGATCATCTGCTTGCCAGATGGGCGTTACCGCTGCCGTGGCACGGCGTGCTGTTCCTGCTGCTCTTTTTCATCATCCAACAGCTGCTGGAGCTGCCGCTGGATCTCTATCGCACTTTCCGCGTCGAGGCGCGCTTCGGATTCAACAAGATGACCCTGCCGCTCTATTGCAGCGATATGTTCAAACAACTGCTGTTGATGATCCTCTTCGGAGCGCCGTTGGCGTGGGTAATGTTGACACTGATGCAGCGCGCCGGCGCCTACTGGTGGCTGGATGCGTGGCTGGTCTGGAGCGCCTTCAGCCTGCTGATGATCTGGCTCTTTCCAACATGGATCGCGCCGCTGTTCAACACCTTCTCACCACTGCCGGCGGGCGAAATGAAAACACGCATTGAGGCGCTGTTGGCGCGCTGTGGCTTTGAGAGCAATGGTCTGTTTGTGATGGACGGCTCCCGTCGTTCCAGCCACGGCAACGCCTACTTTACCGGTCTTGGCCGTGCCAAACGGATTGTCTTTTTTGATACACTGCTTAAGCAGTTGACGCCCCTCGAGGCCGAGGCGGTGCTGGCTCATGAACTGGGGCATTTTCATCATGGCCATGTCAAAAAGCGGATCGTGGTGATGCTGCTTGCTTCTCTGCTCGGCTTTATGCTGCTGGGTTGGCTGACGACGACCACGTGGTTTTATACGGGGCTTGGACTCTCTACTCCCTCACCGCATGCAGCACTGGCGCTCTTTATGTTGGTACTGCCTGTCTTCACCTTCATCCTGCATCCGCTGATGAACTATTTTTCGCGTCAAAATGAGTTTGAGGCCGATGCGTATGCCATCGCACATAGCAGTGGCGATGCACTCGTCTCGGCGCTGGTGAAGCTGTATGCAGACAACGCCAGCACCCTCACGCCCGATCCGCTCTACTCCGCCTGGCACGATTCACACCCGCCGGCATCAGTGCGCATTCGGCATATCCAAGACAACCCACATGTGCCCGCAAGGACAGCTTAATATGCGACGACTATTTTCGATGATTCTACAAGCCTTTACTCTGTTGCGACGTTTTACACTGAATCTGATCTTTGTGGCGCTGTTGCTGGTCGGTGTGTCACTGTTGATGAGTGAGCAGGTGGATGTGCCGGCGCAGGCTGTGCTGGTGGTGGCGCCCCACGGCGCGCTGGTCGAACAGCTGGAGCTGCCATCCCCCGCCTCGCTGCCCGCGCTCAATCTGAACGCTCCGCAGCAGACCGATCTGCACCGCCTGATCCGCACCATTCACACGGCTGCCAACGATCCGCGCATTCGTATGATGTTGCTGAAACCGGGCGATATGGCCGACAGTTCGCTGACCAAGCTGCAGATGGTACGTCGCGCACTGGCTGACTTTCGCGCCACCGGTAAGCCGGTGCTGGCGGTGGGCGACAACTACAGCCAGTCGCAATACTATCTGGCCGCGGCAGCCAATCGCGTGCTGCTCTCGCCGATGGGCGTGGTGGAGCTGAAGGGCTTTGCCATCTATCGCCACTACATCAAAGATGCACTCGACAAGCTGGGCATCGAGATGGCGGTATTTCGCGCCGGCAAATACAAGTCGGCCATTGAGCCGTTGCTGCGCAATGATATGTCGCCGGCTGACCGCGAAGCGAATCGTGCGCTGCTCGATGTGCTCTGGTCTGCCTACAAGCGGGATGTTGCCGCCATGCGAGGCTTGAACAGCGACCGCATCCAGACACTCAGTGATCATCCGGATAGCTATATCCAGCGCTACCTCGGAGATACCGCGGCAGCGGCCAAGGCGGTCGGGTTGGTCGATGATGTGGTGGATAGCGATGCCATCGACACACAGATCAACGCCATGTTGAACAGCAAACAAGGCACAGGCTGGCAAAAAATAGCGCTCGCCGACTACGCGCGCGCAGTTGCAGCAGATCATTCGGCAGCGCAGACGCAAGAGGATGCGATTGGCATCATCACCGCCACGGGTGTCATCGCCGGCGGCAAACAACCGGCCGGCGCCATCGGCAGCAGCACCATGATCGATCTGCTGCAGCAGGCTGAAACTGATGACCATATCAAGGCGGTGGTGCTGCGCATCGACAGCCCCGGCGGCAGCGCACAGGCCTCGGATAAGATTCGTCGCGCCCTCATGCATCTGCGCCAAGCCGGCAAGCCGGTGGTGGTCTCCATGGGGAGCATGGCGGCATCCGGCGGCTATTGGATCGCCTCAGCCGCTGACCAGATCTGGGCCGCACCGACAACCATCACCGGCTCGATCGGCGCCTTCGGCGTGCTGCCACAACTGCACCGTGGCCTGGAAAAACTCGGTATCCATAGCGATGGCGTAGCCACCGCGGCGCTCGCCGGCGGTATCCAGCCGGACCGCCCGCTGCCGCCAGCTTTGCACAAGGTTTTGCGTCTGGCGATGGATCACATCTACCACCGTTTTCTTCAGGTGGTCGCTGAGGGACGCCATCTGCCGATGCAGCAGGTGGCGGAGATTGCCCAGGGGCGCGTCTGGTCGGGATGGGATGCCAAACGTCTGGGCTTGGTCGATCAACTGGGCACACTGGATCAAGCGGTGGCGGCAGCAGCAAAACTGGCAGGGGTGGCGCCACACTTCCAGCGTCGCACACTGCAGCCGGAACGGACACTCAAAGAGCAGCTGTTGCAGGAGCTGCTTGGCAGTCGTGAAACGCGCCTCGCGATCCAGCAGTTCACCATGCTGATGGGCAACACGCCCCGCTCCGGTCTGGCGCTGGCCAGTCAGACGCTGAAACGCGCGATACCTGCGCTCAGCACGCTGTTTATGCCGGGGCAGAAGCAGCTCCAACTGCTGACCCTCTGTGACTTGATGGTGGTGGAGTAACCACTGCATGGTTCCATCGGAGAGGACCATTTGCTACTCAATCGTTGGGTGTTCGCAATGCGACCTGAGTCGCTATTCAGATCACCATGGTTTGTTCGATAGATGAACAGCCGTGGCGCTGCTTGGATTTGGCAGCACGCTTGTTAGTATCCGCACATGCAAGATTCTGTCTTCGACCGCGACTCCACCATCGAGCTGCTGAAATTCAGCGATGACCTGCCGTCACTACCCGATCGATTCATCAAAATCCAGAATATTGTGCAGGATCCCAACGCTGGTGCAGATGACCTGACTGCCGTTATTCGCAGCGATCAAGCCACCTCCGCGATGATCCTGAAGATTGCCAACTCCGCCGCCTACAACCCTACCCACACCCCCATCGGCGAACTCTCCAAAGCCATTGCCCGTCTCGGCTCCAAAGAGACAACCCATATCGCCAGCGCCATGTCGCTGATGTACGGGCTGGTACTGCCCACCGGCATGGCCAATATCCGTGCCTTCTGGACGCACGCCTTCGCTGTCGCCACTGTCGCCGAGACACTGGCCAAGCAGATTGATCCGGCGCAGCAACAGTGCCGCCATGAGCGCATCTTTATGATGGGGCTGCTGCACGATATCGGACGCGCCGCGCTCGGCATGCGCGTTGATTTCTCCTACTTTGAACATGAGACGGGTCACCTGCGTGGCGACGAACTGATCGCTGCAGAACGCGAACGCTACGGCCTCGACCATGCGGAGGCCGGCGCCATGCTGCTGCAACTGTGGCTCTTCCCCGACGATCTCTGCGAGGGTGTCGCCAACCACCATAAGGAGGATGCAGAGAGTCTGTTGGCGCGCGCCTGTTTCCTTGCCAACGAGTTCGCCAACGCACACATCTCCAATCAAACACCGTTTGACCAGATCCCTGAAACCGTAAAGCAGGCGCTCACTGAGCACCCTGTTGACTCCGCCCGACTCATCCTGTGATCGCCCGCCGCGTGTGGGTTGACGCTGTGTATGACAGTTGGCCGATCGCATACGGTAAACGCCCATGCTGAGCCGCCTGCGCGACAGCCACACCCGGGCACTGGCCTGGACACGCGAGCAGGATACGCTCTACATGGTGCTGCTGGCGGTGGTGGTGGGTGTGCTCTCCGGTTATGTGGCACTGCTGCTGCGTTTTATGATCGAGTGGGTGAGCCTCTTCTGGACCGGTGAGCGGCGCTGGGAATTGGTGATGACTACCCTGCCTTGGTATATCTATCTGCTTGCACCGACATTGACTGGTCTGCTGGTCGGCTGGATCGCCATGCGCTGCCTGCCCAACGGTGAGCTGCGCGATGTCGCCGGTGTGCTGGCCGATATGGTGCAGCGCAAAGGGCGCATCCACCCCCGCCAACTCGGCACCGAAACAGTCGGTTCGGCACTGGCGATGGGCGGTGGCGCCAGTCTCGGGCGCGAGGGGCCGACGGTGGCGCTCGGTGCGCTGCTCGCCTCGGAGATCGGCCAGCGGCTCGGTTTGACCGAACAGCAGCTGCGCATTTTGATCGGCTGTGGCGCGGCGGCCGGTATCGCCGCCTCCTTCAATACGCCGATGGCCGGCGCCCTGTTCGCGCTGGAGGTGATCCTCGCCGACTACGCCATCGCCACCTTCAGCCCGATTGTGATCGCCTCGGTCTTGGCCACGGTGATCGCCCGCTCCGAGCTGGGCAACTACCCCGCTTTTACCGTGCCGGAGTACCATCTGATCAGCGCCTGGGAGATCCCCTCCTATGTGATCATCGGTGCCATCTGCGGTTTGGTGGCCACTCTGTTGATCAAAATGCTCACCCCCACACGCCACTGGCTGAGCGCGCTGATCCCCGATCGGCGATTGCGTCCGGCGGCGGTCGGTTTTGTGGTCGGCTTGATCGGCATGGTGTTGCCGCAGGTGATGTCGATCGGTTACGGCATTGTCGAAGATATGATGCTCGAACGCATTCAGCCGCAAGTGCTCGATATGATGCTGCCAATGGCGCTCTTTCTGGCGTTGATTCTGGTCGGCAAATTCCTTGCCACGCTGCTCTGCTCGGCCGGCGGTTTTCCCGGTGGCCTGTTTGGCCCGGTGATGTTTCTCGGCGCGGTGGTGGGCGCTTTTTTCGGCGATATTGCGCATGCGATCTCGCCGGCATATTCCGAAAGTTACGGCGCCTACGCGCTGGTCGCCTGCGGCGCCTTGACGGCGGCTGCGCTGCAGGCACCGCTGACGGTGATGTTGATCGTCTTCGAGATGACCGGCGATTACCACATCATGCTGCCGCTGATGGTCGCCTGCAGTGTGGCGACGCTGGTGACGCGTGGCTTTGGCCGCACCTCCGTCTTCACCGAGGCGCTGGAGGAGCGCGGCATCGATGCGCAGTGGGGGCTGGAGCAGGCGTGGATGCGGGCGGTGTCGATTCGCAATATCCCGTGGCGCTCTATTCCGGCGGTGCCGGCGCAGGCGCGGCTGAAAGAGCTGAAGGCGACCTACACCGCCTCCGGCAAGGGGTGCGTGCAGGTGGTCGATGACGAGGGGATGATGATCGGCATCGTCACTTTCGCCGACCTGCAGGAGTATCTGATCGATCCGGCGCTCGATCAGATTGTCGTCGCCAGCGAGGTGGCCAACCGCCGGGTAAGAACCATCGCGGAAACGGATAACCTGCTCACCGCCATCCATATCTTCGACCGCGAAGAGTTCGAGCAGATGCCGGTGGTGGCCAGCGATAACCCGCGCAAAGTGCTCGGCATGCTCTCGCGCAACGCGGTCTTTTCGACCTACCACAAGCTGATTGTGAAACATGGCGAGGCGGCGCGTGCCTGATCTCAACCCCGCCCAGCAGCAGGCCGCCACCGCCGGCGACGGGCCGCAGCTGATTCTCGCCGGTGCCGGCTCCGGCAAGACACGTACTGTCATCCACCGTATCGGTCACCTGATCGCGCAGCAGGGCGTGGCGCCGCACCGGATTCTGGCGGTGACCTTCACCAACAAGGCGGCCGCCGAGCTGAAGCAGCGTCTGGCCGATCTCATCGGTGACGGCGGCGGTGGCGTGGTCTCCGGCACTTTTCATGCGATTTCGCTGCGCTTTTTGCGCCGCTATGCCGATGCGCTCGGCTATCCGCGCGATTTTCAGGTGATCGATGCCGATGATCAGCGGGCGCTGGTCAAACGCATCCTCAAAGAGCGCAATATCGCCAAGGATCGCCTGCACCCCAACTACCTGATGCACTGGATCGAGCACCAGAAACATGCCGGCCGCACCCCGGCGCAGTGCGATGCGTTTGACTGGAACGGCATCAACATGACCGATCTCTACAGCAGTTATCAGCTGCAATTGCAACGCTACGAGCGGATGGATTTCTCCGATCTGATTCTCAATGTGGTACTGCTGATGCGCGACCACCCCGATATTGCCATCGCCCTGAAGAGCCGCTTCGATCACCTGCTGGTCGATGAGTATCAGGACACCAATCCGGTGCAGCATGAGTGGTTGCTGCATCTCTGCAGTGAGCACCGCAATTTGACGGTAGTCGGCGACGATGACCAGAGCATCTACGGCTGGCGCGGCGCCGATGTGAGCCATATCCTCGATTTTGAACGCATCTGGCCGGGCGCGACGCTGCACCGGCTGGAGGAGAATTACCGTTCGACGGCGGCAATCCTCGCACTCGCCAATGCGGTGATCGCCCAGAACGATACCCGTCACGCCAAGCAGCTGCGCGCCACCCGTGGCACGGGCGAGAAACCGCGCTGGCTGGTCTGCAATGATGAGTATGATGAGGCGCGGCAGGTGCTCAAACAGATCGAGGCGTGGCACCGGGCAGGCTATGCCTACAGCGAAATCGCCATCCTCTACCGCTCCAACCGCCAATCACTGCCGTTGGAGCAGCTCTGTCGCGAGCTGGGCATCCCCTATCGGATGGTCGGCGGCGTCGGCTTTTTCGAGCGCATGGAGATCAAAGACGCGCTTGCCTACTGGGCGCTGCTCAACCACTGCGGTGACAGTTTGCAACTGCTGCGCATCTGCAACAAACCGAAGCGCGGCCTCGGTGTGAAGGGGCAGGAGCAGGTGGTGGAGCAGCTGGCCGCCTCCGGCATGCGCGCCGCCGAGTGGCTGGAGTTTTTGCGCCAATCCGCCCAACAGCAGAAGCTCACCGGCGCGCTGGCCAAACTGCTGCCGCTGGCCGAACTGCTGCACACCATTCGCAATGAAGGGCTGGATGCGATGCCCGATCGCGGTCTGGCGCGCCTGATGCAGGCCAGCGGTTATCTGGAGAGCCTCAAGGCGCTCGGCGAGATCGAGTCGGCGGCGCGGCTGGAGAACATCCGCACCCT
>Ga0256829_1002083_pt1 | contig 15368 bp, 18 predicted proteins | sample 131447metaG_FD_185979 | JGI IMG/M metagenome (GOLD analysis project Ga0256829, IMG submission 185979) | Hydrothermal vent microbial communities from Lau Basin, Pacific Ocean - 131-447 | ecosystem: Environmental > Aquatic > Marine > Hydrothermal vents | place: Pacific Ocean: Lau Basin | collected...
CCTCTTCTGTTAATGTGCGGAGCGTGTCCCAATCGGCGTAATCATGCTGCGTGGCAAAATCATCGAGCGATTCATAGCCTGCAGTTATCGCATCATGATCCGTGAGTGAGCGCACATATTCCCGCACCATAGTTGGCTGATACAGGTTTAAATCAAAACTGCGGTTATATTCTTTGTGCAGACGCGCAAGTTTCCCCCATGATCCGCTCTCTACGATGTCGGCCTTCATCTTTTGCCAGTCTTCGCCGAACGGATCTTTATAACCGTTTTTACGGGCGAAGAGGTTCAGATTATAGGTAAAAACCTCGGGGCGTTCCTCATAATCAATGACGCCGGATTTAATTTCACTTTCCACGGAGAGAAGGGGATTACGCACCGCGACAACATGGCTGGAGACAACGGCGTCATAGGCGTCATATTGCGCGCCGATGCCAAGATTTCTGGCCATTTCCTTCACCACCATTGTGACCTGCCCGTCAGGCTTTTGCGTGCGCGCCTCATCATAGGCATTCAGAATATTTTGATAGGCCTGCTCTTCGCGCTCTTCCTCACTTGGCGGGGTGTAGGGCGCTTCATAGGCCAAGTGAAAGGGCTGGTTCACGCCGATATCAATGGTCGGGCTGGTCGCGATGATATTTTTTAATATGGTACTGCCCGCGCGCGATGGGCCCATGATGCTGATAATCTCAAGCTCACCCTGATCGACTAGATGTTTGACTGTGTTGTAGGCACCCATGCCCAACCTCGCTTTGATTATTTTTCATAAGCTATTATAGCGTTTTATCGGAATAAGCAAACATATATCATGATGTAGAATGTTATGATTCTATAACCATGCATTAAAATAGAGAGAGGAAGAAATTATCATGAAAATCAGACATGTTGTGTTCGCGTTATGCGCGTTTTTAGGCGGAATGGCGGGATCGATTGTGATAACCGCAGGCACATCATTTGCCGCGAAGGAGCAGAGCTTTTATACGACGAATTTTTTTAATGAGAAGGGCAAGCGCATCGGGGTGATCGGATCGCATCCTTCGGGAGAGGGGAGCTTTTTCCTCTTTGATGGCAAAGATAATATCGAAATTATGATGGGGGCGTACCCGTCAGGCGCGGAGAAGGGGCAGAGCATGTTCGGCATGCATGATCGCGCGAATAAGCTACGGTTTTTAATGCGTATGCACGGCAGCAAAGATTCACCGACCGTCATCATGAAAGATTCCGCAGGGCGTGATAAAATTGTCTTCGGCCTTGATGCATCGACTGAGGTTCCCTATTTCCGTTACACGGATCAAAACGGCAAATGGCAGGATTTGATCAAATAGGGCATTAAAATATCTTTCTTTTTTCTGAGTGATGGTATAACTAGGCGTTGCGATAGAAATTATAGAAAACACGCATGAAAAGCACAGGCTCGAGAATTTTAAACGGCTTTTTTATCGGCGCTTTTATTTTGGCGTTGATCTCGCCTGCCTGTGCTTTTGTTTCAGGGAAGAGCGGCTATATCGAAATTTGTGCCTCTGACGGATCATCCCAAAAAATTGAAATATCTGAAGATGACGCGGCATATGCCCTTTATGCGTTGTTGAATGAAACACAAGACACGCAAGAAAACCTTCCGTCTGAAGGGGATGCCAATAAAGGCGATTGCGGTTTTTGTTTCGCGCAGTCCCATATCACCAAAGATATGCCATCCGCCGATAATATATTATTCATGCAGCGCGGCGATGTGCTGGCTGTTGGCTCCGGCACTATCGCGTTCAAAGCTGCTGCCATCGTTGCATATGACTCTCGCGGGCCCCCCTTATTCATTTAAAACACACATTTTTTTAAGGGAGCTTATCCCTTTGTTTTATTTGAATAAGGAGAAAGAATATGGCCGCACGAGCATCAGACGTGGATGGCGTTTCGAATCTAACACATGACTATAATCACCATTCAATCGGCACGACGATCAGTCACGTCGTGAAACATGTCGTCGTTATGGGGGCGATGATGGGCGTTATCGGCTTGGCATCACCTGCCTTTGCCGCAGTGCCGGGGCTGGACCCGCTATCGATGGATTTCACAGGCAGCGCAGGCGGCGGAGGCGTCACCGCGGGGGACTTGATTGTTCAAACCACCCACGGCGCGGGGGAAATGCTGAATATGATCGTTGATACATTCAGTGGTCTTATGTCTATCGGGGAATCCCTGATCACCAACACATTAGAGGGGAACTTCGCCCCCAGCACATGGGATTCTGTTGTGATGTCTCATGGCGGGGAACATATGGCAGGTCATGCGATGGCGGAACATACCGCGATGGAACATGCCGCAGGTCACGGCGCGGCGCATATTGCAGGCGGCGCAGAGCACGGCATCAATTTTGATGAATGGCTGCGTAACGCCCATGCATCAGGGGAATTGCCATACGCGCTGGAGGATTCAGAGGCCATGGGCATCACCCTTGAAGAACATATTATGAATGAATACGGACATGAAGGACATTAACAATGAAAAGACGTGATTTTTTAAAAGGTGGTTTGGCCGCAGGTGTAACAGCAGCATTCAGCCCCCTTGAGGCACTGGCACAAGTCGGGCAAGAGCGTGATTATATCGAATATTACCGCGATGTATGCGATCGGTTGGATGAATTGGTTGATTACAGAACAGGCGAACCGTATGAACCAAAAGGCTTTGCGATTGCATATTTCAGCACACCTTATAATGCCTATCCGGGGCAGGGCTGTGAGACAGATGCGCTGAATATTTTCCAGTCAAAAGCCATGGCGGAGATGATATCAGGCGAAAAGATTGAGGCCATCATGGTCTTAAGTCCGCTGGAGGCAGGTGACCCTGAACCGCGCTTTGCCGACGGATATACAAACCCCGACCCATCGCGCGGTAATTTTTATTTTACGGGGCTGACGGGGGATAAGGATCAAATCCTCAGTACGGCGCAAAATTATCGCTCTTCTTTTGATGTGGATCGTCATTCGGGTAAAATTGTCGGGCATAATCGCTCTGCTGTTTTGATATCACCTGAGGGCGAATTGCTCGTAAAATACTCTCCGTCTCATCTGGGGAATATGGACAGCGATATTGTGCAGCATATTCAGGAATATAAAGACCGCACGATCCGCGCCGCGCGTGGCTGCGCCCCTGATTAGGGTATATAGAAGGTTTTCCGCAAGGGGATGCGTATTATGGGTAACTATCGCTTTGCGCCGATGCGCGGAGTTGATAGGATCAAATTCTGATTCAAAATAGGATATATAATATGCGATCTTATACTTTGCGGGTTTTCTTGTTTCTTGGTGCGTTTATGTTTGCGCTTCCTGCTGTGGCGGCGGATAAGCCCGTCGATGCGTCTGTTCAGGACATCGAAAAAGCAGAGCAATATCTGCAAAACATGAAAACGGCCAAAGCGCGTTTCGTGCAAACCACACATGACGGCACGCAGTTGGTGGGGACATTCTATTTAAACCGCCCGGGTAAGCTCCGTTTTGATTATGATCCGCCTGTCGATAATTTTGTCGTGGCCGATGGTATCTTTGTTTATTTCTATGACGCGGAGCTGGAGGAGCAAACAAACGCCCCGATCAAGGCGTCTTTGGCGAATTTCTTCCTGCGTGAGGATTTCTCGCTTTCTGATGATTTAATCGTGAAGGATGCGAAATGGGCGGCGGGGTTGCTACAGCTTAAGGTCGTTCAGGCCGAAGAACCCGAGGCAGGATCTGTGACCTTTGCCTTCAGTAAAAAACCGTTTGAGCTCAAGAAATGGCGCGTCATTGATGCGCAGGGCATGATCACAGAAGTTGAGCTGTTTTATCTGGAGGTTGGCGTAAAGCACCCCAAGAACCTGTTCGTTTATGTTGACCCGAAAAAGAAAGACGGGAAGGCGAGCTATAATGACTGAGGGGCCGCTTGAAAATCTCATCCGTATGCTCTCCGGTTTGCCCGGTTTGGGTAATCGCTCGGCGCGGCGTATCGCGCTGCATTTACTCTCAAAGCGCGGCAGTTTAATGATGCCACTGGCGCATGCTTTGTCAGATGCTGCGGAAAACGTCAAAAGCTGCGGCACCTGTGGCAACCTGGATATGGCCGATCCGTGTCATATTTGCCGTGATGAACGCCGTAATAAGGCACAAATTTGTGTGGTTGCGCAGGTCAGTGATGTTTGGGCGATTGATCGCACAGGGTCATATAAAGGCCAGTATCATGTGCTTGGTGGCCTCCTCAGTGCGCTTGATGGGATCGGGCCGGAGGATTTGCGCATTAATCAGCTGATTGATCGTGTGCGCGAACAAAGCGATAGCGTGGATGAAGTGATCTTGGCGCTGAGTGCAACCGTGGACGGGCAATCAACGGCGCATTATATCTCTGATCATATCAAACCGCTGGGGGTCAAAGTCTCTCACCTTGCGCATGGTATGCCTGTGGGCGGGGATCTGGATTATCTGGATGACGGCACCATCACCACCGCCCTCAGAGCGCGTGCGTAGAGGCACAATACTTCTATTCCTTTTCAGAAATATAAAGCGTGCCTGCACCGCTAGCTTGGAGCGCAGCAATATGCGTGTAGTGATTGCTGTGGTCGCCGCCGATTGATACATCATAATATAGGCCCGCAGGCAGGAAATGATCGCTGGCGCTGGCGGTGACAGAGGCATCACCAAATGCAATATAGGTCGGGACATCGGCATAAAGGCTGATGATTTGTGTGCCTGCATCAAATGCCGAGGCATTGCGCGCAGAGGATGCCCCGACAGATATTGTATGCGCACCGCCTGATTTCATGCGCAGGGCGGGGATCGGGTTATCGTTTAAATCTTGAGGTAATAAAGTGCTCATATTCATGCTCCTATATATAAAAAACTCTGCGCGAGCGATCGGCAGAGTTTAGACGTAATTGTGGGTATTTGATTAATTTATAGGATTATTTTCCTTTAATGTCAAGTTATTCGCACTGATAAAGCACATAACGCTTTTGCTGCGTACCATAAGAGCGCACCCAAAACACCGAAAACAGACCCCAACCGGAAAGCCATAATGCGGTGGTCGCCGTTGAAGGGATGAGCAGGATATGACACGCCGCCATGATACAGACAAGCGCAAGGCCAACGACAATATTGGCGGGGCTGTTCTTTTGTTCAACCAGCGCGAAGAGCAAAATGGCGATGCTATATAGCATTAAAATCAGCAAAAGGATCTCAGGCTGCCCTAGATTGAGGATCCCGCTTTGTGCCAAGCCGCTATCCAGTACGCTTAAATTTATTGATGCCCTGAGCTTGAAAAGGCTCATGACGAATAATACGCCGAAAAGAGCGCTGAGTGCGCGTGCGACGCGTTTGCTGTGGGCGTAGCTTTGCCCTGCCCAAAAGGCGGCGCCGATCATAAACAGAGTGCACATAGTTTCCATCAATGCGGCCTTACTTTGTACCACAGAGGCTGTATGCAGATGGTACGCAGTGTAGAGGAGCGCAAGCATAAACCATAAGATGGTGCGTTCATGCAGGCAATAAAGCGCAAGCATACCGCGTTTCATGTTGCGGCCGCGATTCATACGATTCATCAGATCATAGGCAAGGGAGGAGGTTTGCGCATTGTTGTTTTTGGATGGATCTTGCATAGAGGCATAGGCTTCGTAATGCTCACTCATTTCAAAAAGGCTAAGCGCGCGCATGGCGGTATAAATTCCCCAAATCACGGAGAGGATACCAATAAAAAATGAACCCATATTAAAAAATAAGAAGCCAATCACTGTGATGCTGACCAGTATCATATAGATAAACAAGCCGGGGTGTTTCGATGAGTAGTAAGACATTACTGTTCTCCGGAATCCTTGGTGGATAAGGTTGTCAGGGCTTCGATAAGTTTTTGGTTGATGATATCTTGGTCTTCTTCTTGGGGGAGGGCATCAGAAAGTGATGCATCGGTAGGAAAGCCGGCTGCGGGCTCTATGGAGGATACGCCAAGGGTAAATTGTTCCATTTCGTCAAGGGTGGGTGCTTCGGCGTAGGTCGCAGGAGTATCAATTTGTGCGGACAATACAGAATCGTGGCCGGTTCCGTTGATAAGGAAAAAGCCAAGAGTGATTTGTAGGCATGAAAACAGGGCAACGAAAAGAAACGCCCCGCGCCTCGAGATTTGAGGTTCAGCGATTCGCATGCCAATATAATATGCGATTTTTAGGCCGGTTGGTATGTGCCATAATCGCTAACAACGCTTCCGAAGCCATATTGAACGTGTTTTTTCACGTCAACCTTGCTCAAAACCGTTGCTATTTCTTGGTTTTCGGATTTTGTAAATTGTGAAATTCCGTTGTGGACAACTTCATGTCTGGTCTTATGCCAGGCCACTAAATACAAGAGCAAGTCACAATTTTTCTGAATAGCACGCGCATCACTGAGCGCCATAGAGGCAGGCGTATCGATAATGACAAGGTCATATTCGCTGCGTACGGCCATTATCAGCTTGTCCATTTTGCGAGACGATAAGAAATCCAGCGCGCTGTAAGGGACGGCGTGAGAGTAAATTACATGCATGCCGGAGGGGTCCTTGGTGTCGATGATTTCTTCGGGCTTGCTTTTTCCTGACAGGAAATCGACCAGTGAATTGGGGTGCTTTCTTCCTGTTGTTTTATGTACAGACGGTGTTCTCAGGTCCGCATCAATTAACAAAACGCGTTCGCCCGTGCGCGCGGCAGAGCGCGCGAGCATCGTAGAAAGTGTGGTTTTCCCTTCGTTTGTATAAGAAGAGGTCAGTGCGATAACACGGCCGCTATGTCTTTTTTCTTTTACGCCCAGTTTGATGCTGGTACGTAGGGCGCGGACGGCTTCGGCCAGATCAGAGCCCGGATTTTCCATGATGTAATCTGCAGGTTGCTTGCCCTTGGCTGTTTTTAAGTCAGGGATAAGCGCGTAACAAGGCATATCCAGATCGGTTTCAAGTTGGCGCCCACTGATATAGGTTTTGCGCCCGCGTTCTATCAGGACGACGATCAATGCGGAGAGCAAACCGGAAATGAGGAGGGCAAAGGCAGTAAACACAACTTTGTTTGGAAATACAGGAGCCAGTGGCGCTGTTGCCGGGCTGATTATTTTCGGCATCAAGGATGCGGATGATGTGGTTACGCTTACGAGGCTTGGCGCGTAATTTATGTCGTGCATTACGTCTTCCAAGCCTGAGAGGCTTGTTTCAATTTGATTGAAGGTCTCAGCATGTCGCAGCATCTCATTACTTTGCGCAGCATAACGCTCTTCTTTGTGTGATTGTGCTGCGGTTTTTGCTTTTGCGTAATCGCGGTCAATCTGCAGCATTATGGCATTCGCTTCGTCATAAATTTGAATATCAAGCGCCGAGATATCTGCCTTTAATGCTTTGATTTTTGGATGCTTTTTTCCGTACTTCCCCAGGGTGGCGGTTAGATTTTTTAAAGTCTCTCTTTTGTCTTTTTGTAATGATTGGATCGTTGATGACCCAGTCACTGCGGGAGCGCGCATATTAACAAAAAGCGCGCCGTTTTCCATGACGAACGGGGCGCGTAGTTCCTCCAGTTGAGTGAGTTTTTTCACACTGTCTGCTGAGGCTTCGTCTTGTATGTATTTTTCAGTTGCGAAAGCAGGGCTTTGATGTGTTTGCAAATTCACCAAAGTGGCATTGACTTGATCAAGGCTGTTTTTTACAGATGAATAAAGCGCGGAGTTATTTTGCGGTATGCCCTGTGGTGTATAAACGGCTTTATCTTGTTGTTCTGCGCTGTAATGGCGAATAACAGAAGATAAAATGCGCGCGGCTTTTTCAGGGTCTGTGTCGGAATAGGATAATGTTAAAACCTGTGAGTTTTCAGGATGAGAGATTGTTAACGGCGCCAGTACATTATGTATCAGGGCCGCATGCTCTTTTGATACCATATCTGTGGCATCAATATTGCTTGTAGTGCCTGCTAAATTTAAGGCTCTGAACTTCGGATCATCGGGCAATTTAATTTTAGCGAATTGCGGGTCTTCGTAGAGATTTAAACCCTCAACAACTTTGCGCCCGATATCGAGTGATTTTATGACGTGCTTTTGGGTGTTAACGTAGGCGATATCTTGGTTTTCAAAGGAGATCGCCGCTGTGGCCTCGTACACAGGTTTTATGTTTTGGATAGCAACCGCAGATGCAGAAAAGCAAAGCAGAAACAGCCCGGTGACAGCCATTTTCCTTCTGTGCAGAATGGTTGAAATCTGTTGGGTTTTATCTGATGTTTTGATGTGTCTTAATTGTGTCATGGAGCCTGTCTATCGTTTAAAAACGCTCCTTTATGATGATGATATCGCCATCGACATATTCGATTGCACCAACCTGCGCGGTTTTTCTGTAATGCTTTCCGTCAATGTTACGAACGATATCAAATTCTTTTGAATTGGCTTTGTCTGTATACCCGCCGGCAATCGCGATAACGCTTAAAAGGTGATGCGCATTTTCCGGCAGAGTGTAATAGCCGGGCTTTTTAACCGCGCCGATGATATAAACTGTTTTTTCATTCGGGGCTTTTTTTGTTGGTTTAATGCTGGTTGTTTGAATTAAAGCGGGGGTCTTTACGGTGACTATGGGGTTGTTTATGTACCCGTCTTTTAATTTTTTGGTGATTTCATTTTGTATGGCCGCAGAGGTTTTGTTTAAGACATTAACCTCACCGATCAGCGGGATCTGAACGATGCCTTCATTTGTAATATAGTAGGTGTTAGTCAGGGCATCTTCATCTTGTACGGTTATTTCGATTGTGCCGCCTTTTTGAAAATGACCCGAAGCCTTGTTAGCCGTAGTTTTTGCAACAGCATCAGAAATGCCATGGTGACTCATGACCGTAAAAAGGGCTAGGGTGGAAATAAATCCTGCTTTTAAAGCCTTGAAAAACATGTATTTTTACAAAGGTTCCTGATGGGGTTGGTGACCAATTTTGTATAAAAACATGATAGTGTCTTTGCTGTGGGCGAGCAAGCAAAGACCAATTGAAAATCGGGAAATTTACCGAAATTGTGAATTAAATATCAAAAATTATGTGGTTAAAGTGTGCGCCGAGCAAAATTTAAGTGCCGCGAACGTGATCCTTGGTTATGTCGTGACGAATGATTCGTGAACCGACGGGAAGGTCGATCAGCTGTACATAAATTTCAGGGGCTTCACCATCCGTTTTAAACATGTCCGGAAAATCAGTGATGGCTTCGGCAAAACGGTTGGCTGCCTCTAACGGCTCGGTTTCATATAATGGGCGTTGCAACAGCAATGCATATTCGAAACTTTCTGTTTGCGCGATAATGTCTGATTGACGGCGTAGGCGAACCAAATATTTTGAGAGTTTTGCAACGAGGTAATCCGCGGCATACGGGCCTTCATTCTCATAAATATTGTGATAGTTTTTCATGCCAATGAAAACGATAAATGTACGTTCACCATAGCGATCCGCACGATCAATCGCAGATAAGAAAAGTTGGTTGAAGGCTGATTTCGCAATAATACCACCCGCACTTGGGAAGTCTTCGCTATCATCACCAATTCTTCGGATGAGGGATAAGAGATAGCCTGCATTTTCTATTGATGTATCAAGCAAATCCGGGTCAATAGGTTTGTGGATCGCATCGTTTGCGCCGCTTTGAATGGCTTCTGTTTGTGGGGTTTCTGCGCCCATCTGCACTATATAAGAGTAACGTGCGGTGGCGCGTCGTAAGTTCAAAATAACCGGCTGTGCGCTTGTCAGGGGGGCGGGGTCAATAAATATAATGTCGTATTCTTCTTTGGCCAGTCGATCAACAGCATTGTTTTTAACCGGTTCTGCCGTGATTTTATGTCCGAGGGGATCAAGGCGGCTGCTCATGAGTTCGGATGTAATGTCTTCTCTGTCAACGACGAGGATTTTCATAGTAATGTGCCCTTATATTTGTCCCTGTTGCGATGCGCATGGTTTTTTATAGAATAACAAAAATTATAATACCTTAGTATAATCCATATTGATAATGACAAAAAAATCTTTAAAAAAACACTAATAAATAAAGTGAAAAATCCTTTGTTTATTTAATCTTAAGTTTCCTCTAGGATAGCAGGCGCTTGGAAACGGAAACTATATACGGATTTTATAATTGTTATGAGTATTACATTACATAAGAATGATTTACCTGATGACCTGGATTTAGGAAAGGTCGTCGCGATTGATACAGAAACGCTTGGTCTTAACCCAAAACGAGACAGGCTCTGTCTTGTGCAGATCTCAAGTGGTGATGGAAATGCACATTTGGTGCAAATGACCGACAGCACCTTTGATGCACCGAATTTAAAGAAGTTGGTTGCGGATGAGTCTGTACAAAAACTTTTCCATTTTGCGCGCTTTGATGTGGCGATATTGAAATATTCTTTGGGCGTAGAGTGCCCGAACGTGTATTGCACGAAAATCGCATCAAAATTAGTGCGTACTTATACCGATAAACATAGCCTGAGGCACTTGTGCCGTGAATTGATTGGCGTTGAATTGAATAAACAGCACCAATCATCTGATTGGGGTGCGGCGGAATTAAGCTCAGAGCAGCTAAGCTATGCGGCGAATGATGTCTATTATCTGCATCAGCTAAAGAAGAAACTTGATGCAATGCTGGAGAGAGAAGGGCGCACAGCGCTTGCTCAGAACTGTTTTGATTTCGTAACGACCCGTGCAGATTTGGATCTGAGCGGATGGTATTACGATATTTTTGAACATTAATTTCTTTTGAAGGTAAAAACGTGAACGTGGCAAAAAAAATAGAAGAAAAGCCGAAAAACGCAGATGTTGAGCGCAAAGATATAAAGTGCGCCGTGGATGTGTTGGAAGCAGAGGCCAAGGCACTGCAGACTTTGGCCTCCGGTATTGATGCTTCTTTTTATAAGGCTGTTGACGCGATTAACTCTATGAAAGAGGTTGAGCACGTTTCAGGCAGGTTAATCGTTGCCGGTATCGGTAAAAGCGGTCACGTGGCGCGAAAAATTGCCGCGACAATGGCATCGACGGGAACGCCGTCTTATTTCGTTCATCCGGGCGAGGCCAGTCATGGTGATATGGGGATGATCACGGAAAATGACGTGGTTTTGATGTTATCGAATTCAGGTGAGAATTCGGAGCTGTCTGATCTCATTCATTATACGCGCAGATACGATATCACACTGATCGCGATGACGAGTAAGCCGGAATCAACCTTGGCGAAGCATGCGGACATTACATTATTGTTACCGCAAGTTGGGGAAGTGTGCCCGAACGGTTTGGCGCCGACAACCTCTACCACCATGATGATCGCCTATGGTGATGCGCTGGCTATTGCATTACTGGAGCGTATGGGCCTCACGCCGGAGCAGTATAAAGTCTTTCATCCGGGCGGTAAGCTTGGGCAAAAGCTACTGACTGTTGCTGAGCTTATGGTCTCAGGTGATAGGCTGCCTAAGGTTTCTGTCAGCGCTATGATGGATGAGGCGCTTATCGTTCTAACGGAAAAGAACCTTGGTTCTGTGATGGTTTTTGACGGTGATGTGTTGCAAGGTATTGTAACGGACGGCGATTTAAAGCGTCATATGTCTGCGGACTTATTGCAACAGCCTGTCACGAAAATCATGAGCGGAAGCCCCAAGTCGATTTCAAAAGACGCGCTTGCGGTTGAGGCGCTCGATGTGATGACAAAAACGCAAGGACAGTACATCACTAGCCTTATTGTCACAGATGACGCAGGAAAGGCGTGCGGGATGATCCGTTTACAAGATTGCCTGCAGGCGGGCGTCGCGTAAAAAGTCGGAATACAGGATTTTACGTCTTTTACTTTCAAACTTCTTAGTGATACGCTCTATCTCCACAATTCCTTAACCCATGGGAAGCCTGCGATGGAAGATTATAACGACAGTTCTGAGTTGGTAGAGCAATCTGATCGTATGGATCGGTTAAGCCGCCGTGATCGTGATACTGAAATTTCCAGAACATATACCAATTTTGTTCGTTTGATGAGGTTGGCTTTGCCGTTGGCCGCGGTCGTCGTGATTGCGATTTTATTTATTAGTCCCGGGCTTGAGGAACAGGTTGTGGTGAATGCCGAGGAAACGACAAGGACGCCTGATTTACAGGATCAAAAAATTGCGAAGAATGAGCTATTGAATCCTAAGTTTGAAAGCACGGATAATAACAACCTGCCGTATCAAATTATTGCTGAACGCGCGATACAGGGGGAGTTGAATAAAGATCTGATTATGCTGGATCGTCCTGTTGGCATGATGACAATGAAGGATGGGGTTAAGGTGACGATGACCTCTGAAAAAGGGGCTTACCGTCAGGATACTGAGCGTTTCTTTCTGGAGGGGGATGTAATGCTTGAGCATGGTCAGGGCTATAGCATTCAAAGCAGTGAAGCGCATATTGATATGAAAAAGAATTTGGCATGGTCTGAAAAAAACGTAAGTGGTAGTGGCCCTGATTTATCCATCGCGGCCAGTGGTGTGCAGGCAAATGGAGAGACAGGAGAGATTATTTTCTCAGGCCCTGCGAAACTAACGCTTGATAAGGGGTTTGAAGGTATAGAGTAATGGTATTTCGCGTCGTTTCGTTCTTAATATTTTTAGGTGTTTTGTTGCCTGTTACAGGCCATGCACAAAGCAATCCTGATAAAAATAAGCCGCTTGAAATCACGGCAGATGACAGTCTGGAATGGCATAGAAACGAATTATATTTTAAGGCAAAAAAAAATGTAAAGGCAAAGCAGGGCGATACAACGCTGTTGTCTGATCTTTTGGTTGCCAAGTATCGTGAAGGCAAGACCAGCAATATTGATATTTACTTAATTCAGGCGACAGGTCGTGTGAAAATCAAAACATCCAGTAGCACGGCATATGGTGACAAGGCGGTTTACGATGTCGATAAAGCCTTTGCGGTGATGACGGGGCGTAATCTGAAGTTGGTATCAGAAGATCAAACCGTGACGGCCAAGGATAAAATGCAATATTGGGTTAATCAGGGACGGCTGGAGGCGATAGGGAATGCTGTTGCCATTCGCGAGGGCGATAAGCTGGAAGCTGATAAAATGATTGCGATTTTTGTAGAAGACAAAAACGGAAAGCGCGTTTTGAAGTCATTAGAGGGCATTGGTAATGTTGTGATTACAACGCCGACTGAGGTGCTCAACGGGGATCGTGCCGTGTATAAGGCCGATACAAGTATGGCAGAATTAATAGATAACGTTAAAATTACGCGTGGCCCGAATGTTCTGGAAGGTGCGCGCGCGGAGCTTAATCTCAAAACAAACGTGAGTAAGATATTCGGCTCAAGCGAAAGTTCTTCAGGCCGTGTGAAGGGTGTTTTCTTTCCTAAGTCGGAAAACAAGCCGTAGATTTATTTGCCTGCGCTTGAAAATCGGGCTATAGACAATAGATAAACCTTAATTTTATTGGTCTGTTTTGTAATGGAATATTTATCTGAATGGGTGTTGCTTGTTGTGGTTTTCGGCTTTGCGGTGATTGCGCCGGGGCCTGACTTTGTTATGGCTGTGCGTAATTCAATCGTGTTTTCACGCAAAGCAGGGCTTTATACGGCGGCGGGATTTGCGCTGGGTGTTTGTGTGCATGTGGTTTATTCCATCATCGGACTTAGTGTGGTGATCGCGCAATCGGCGTTCTTATTCTCTGTTATCAAATATATCGGGGCGGGGTATTTGCTCTATGTCGGGGTAAAGTCCCTGCGTTCAAAGGGGCACTCATTGCTCAGTGATGATGTTGATATGCCAAAGCCGCATGCGGCAAAAAATATGACGCCGTTTCAGGCATTGCGCTGCGGGTTTATTACCAATGTGTTTAACCCCAAGGCGATTATGTTTTTTCTGGCCCTGTTTACACAAATCCTCAGCCCGGATTTACCGTTATCCGTGCAGATGGTGTTCGGAATGACATGTGCCGTTATGGTGTGGGCGTGGTTTAGTTTTGTGGCGCTTGTTTTAACCCATCAACGGGTCAGATCGGTATTTTTAGGGGTTTCTAAATGGATTGATCGTGTTTGTGGTGGATTGATGATCGGACTTGGCGTAAAATTGGCTCTGACAAAGTAAGTAACTAGAACTCTATGAATATAAAATCTAAAACACTTCGTAAGCCGAGACTGCAGTCCGTCCCCAAGGGATTGTCAGTTGTGCATTTATCTAAGGCCTATAAAAAGAGGCCGATATTACGTGATGTTAGTTTGAATGTTGAGCGCGGTGAGGCTGTCGCATTGCTTGGCCCGAATGGTGCGGGTAAGACAACATGTTTTCACATTATTACAGGCCTTATCGGCGCGGATGGCGGCGCGATTATGCTTGATGGTAAGGATATCGCAAATTTACCGATGTATCGCCGTTCCCGTATGGGGCTTGGGTATTTGCCGCAAGAGGCATCAGTTTTCAGAGGATTGTCGGTAGAGGATAATTTGCGCGCGGTTATTGAATTGCAGGATCTTAGTAAAGAAGATCAGGATTTGATGCTTGAAGATTTGCTCGCCGAATTTAGCGTGGAGCATCTAAGGCGCACGCCGTCGCTTGCTTTATCAGGCGGAGAGCGCCGCCGCGTTGAGATTGCACGCGCATTGGCTGCGCGTCCTGATTTTATGCTTCTTGATGAACCGTTGGCCGGCGTTGATCCGATTGCCGTGAATGATATTCGTAACTTGATCTCGCAGCTTAAAAACCGCGGTATCGGTGTTTTGATTACTGATCATAATGTGCGTGATTGTCTTGGTATTGTTGATCGCGCATTTATATTACATGACGGTAAAGTCTTGATGGAAGGCTCGCCGGAGGATATTGTCGATAATGATGATGTTCGCCGTGTTTATCTTGGTGAAGGCTTCTCTCTTTAATTCTCGTAATGCATACGTATTTGTAATGCACTTTTTCTCTGTACATGGTAAAATGATGCTATGAACACATTATCGCAAAAGCTCGACTTAAAACAGTCGCAACAGCTTGTGATGACACCACAGCTGCAGCAAGCGATTAAGCTTTTACAACTCAATAATGTTGAGTTGGGTGAGTATATTGAAGAAGAGCTTGAAAAAAACCCTCTTCTTGAAAAAGCAGACAATTCCAATGACAGTATAGAAGCCGAGCAAGAGCCTGAAAAAAGTGAAGGCAAGGATGATGTCGATTCAGCCTTTGAGCAGCAACAACAATCGGGTGAGTATGATGCATCATCATCCTCTATGATGGATGTAGGGGCAGGGGGGAGTGCGAGTTTCGATCCCATGGATGACTCATTTGAAAACAGAATGAGCGCCGAAAAAACTCTGCGGGAACATTTAACAGATCAATTGAATATTTCATTTTCAGATCAAAGGGATCGCGCGATTGGGGCGTTCTTGATTGATCGTTTGGATGAGA
>Ga0256829_1002084_pt1 | contig 15357 bp, 12 predicted proteins | sample 131447metaG_FD_185979 | JGI IMG/M metagenome (GOLD analysis project Ga0256829, IMG submission 185979) | Hydrothermal vent microbial communities from Lau Basin, Pacific Ocean - 131-447 | ecosystem: Environmental > Aquatic > Marine > Hydrothermal vents | place: Pacific Ocean: Lau Basin | collected...
TTTAATGATGATTATGCCTTGTTTTATCGGAGTGTAGAGATTTTTATCTACCTCTATCCAGTTTTGGCTTTTTTTATAATTTTTCATTTTTGAACTAAAGAGTGAAGATTTTGCTATAAAACCTATATCAGTGGCTGTCATAGCATACTGAACTGTTTGCGAAATACTCTGTGCATAAGCAAATTTATCTTTAATCTTTTTGTATATCTTAGCACTTTTCAAAGCCTCAACTGTAGCTTTTCCATAAGGAGCAATATTTGGATTTGCTATGGCAATTCTTGAGATAGTTTTATCTTGTGCTATATCTATACCCCTTGAAAAGTCCCTTTTTTTAACACTAAAAATAGCCAAACTGCCTTGTGCATAAACTTTTGCAGGAGCCAATGCTAGATGATTATCAAACAGATTTTGAGGATATCTCATATTTGCTGACATAAACAGATCAAATGGGGCTCCCTCTTTGATTTGCGTATTTAGCTTACCGCTACCACCCAAAATCACACTCACTTTTACATTTGGATATCTTACATGAAAAGCAGAAATAAGGTCATGGATAGCAAAACTGACATTTGCTGCAACTGCAACTTTAATCTGCGAAGCACTGGCAAAAACAGCTAAAAATAGAAGTAAAAATAGTTTTTTCAACAAGAGTCTCTCCAATTTCGTTATATTTTTTTATATATAACGAAATTATATCATAAAAATATAGCAGACATCAACATTGGTACACTATTTGCTGGTATAGAGTTATAAGATTTGTGAAAAGGAGTCAAATATGTCAGAAAAATTAATTTTGCTCGACAAATATGCACACTACTTTATCATAGCATCATTTTTATTGATTGTTTTGCTGTAGAAGTTATAGAATTAATAAACCTCTTTATGCTTTCCAATATCTAGCAATATTATCTCTTCATCTGTTATTATCAGCTCCAAAACTACCCTATAAGCCATAGATATTGAAACAGAGTCATAATCTTTGAGAGTTCCTTTTAGCTTGTGTAGTCTTAGTGAAGGATGGTGTGGGTTTGCTTTCAAAAATCTGATGGTTTTTTATATCTTTCTTTTAGCTCTGGGTGTTTTTTGATAAAGATTTTTTCTTTTTTGATATACTTATCACTTAAGATGAGTCTGTACATCATAAATCTTTTAAGTGTTCCTCTAAATCATCATCTGTTGAGATAATTTTGTATTTCTCATCTTTTATCTCTTGCATAGTTTCAAGATAGATTTTGTCTAATTCCAAAGCTCTTAGTTCATCATACTTATCAAAATCAATCACTATGTATCTAGGTTTTCCGCGAAATGAGATTATAGCCTCGTCATTTTCACTCATCTCTTGGTGTATAGTCTTGATGCCTTTAACTTTTAAATCATTTGCAGTTATCATATCTATCCTTAATCGTGTTGTTTATAGCATTGTAACACAATTTAATTAATCTAAAGTTGGCAGAGAGGAAGGGATTCGAACCCTCGGTGAGTTGCCCCACACACGCTTTCCAAGCGTGCTCCTTAAACCACTCGGACACCTCTCTACATTGGAAAGAATAGGAAGTGAGAGTATATCTACTTTGGGCTTAGACAATCTTTACAAATCACATCAAAAGATATAGTGTTTGCAAGCACTTTATCGCCTGTTTGCTCCTCTATTTGTCTTGAAATTTCATCTGTTTTTATCTCAAAATCCTCAATTTTTTTGCATTTTTGGCAAACTAGGTGGACATGTTTCTCTTTTGCTATCTCAAAATAGTCTTTTTTATTTGCAAATTTTACTTCACTAACCATATCTTTTTGTATCATCTCATTTAGATTTCTATATATGGTCGATAGCGATAGTGTAGGAAACTTAGCACTTATGATTTTTTGTATATCTTCAAGAGTGGCATGACCGCACTCTCTTAGTGTATCTAGGATGCATAACCTCTGCGGAGTTGCTTTTAATTCATTTGTTTTTAATAATTTTATATGTGACATAATAGTGCCTTTTTTATATAATATACTATATTATAACATAAATAGTAATTTTTAGCAAATGATAATTTTATTTTGGTATAATGTTTACTATGAATAAAAAATACAGATACTTTTACATGCGCCTGATAATCGGCGGGGCTTTTATATTGGCTATCCTCATTAGCAGTATATATAATGCATTAAACTAACAAACAATTTTAGAACTATTTCTTAGAGACAAATCCTCCCTTTGGTCTGAGTTCCACAAAATAGCTCTAAAAATTGTTTGAAACATAGTTAATAGTACCCAACGCACATTCCTCCGCACAATTTTATCTTCTTTTCTAGCGGAGATGGTCCAAAGTACTTGCACTTTTCTATATAGATTTGATAGTTATAATCTAGCCCTAAATCATCATAAAATTTTTTTAGATTTACAAGTTTTACCATGCCGATTTGCAGTATGTCTAACAGATGGTAAATTTTTGAGTTATTGCTTTTGGTTAGATGGGAAGGGGCGAGACCTGTGTATTTGCAAAATGCCTGTGCCTGTACATATCCATCTAGATTGGTACAAGTGCTAGCCAAATCTCTGTGAACAGAGGGAATAGAGTCGATTTGGAGATAAACTACTCTTGATTCATCATATTTAACAGCCTTGACTCCTTTCCAAAATCTATATGCGTTTGATGATATGCCTAGTATTTTCGATAATTCTATGTTTAGTACATAATTGTTTAGCATTGTATTATGAGAAATTTTGTTCATAATCATTTTTTTACCACTTTTAACTAAAATAGTTTCAAAAGAAGCTGGGCTAGAACAATAGCTAGAACCAACGCCATTGGGTAAACTGCAGCGTATGAGACAGATGGATAGTCTGATTTTGTTATATTGTTTGACATAGTCAGCGTTGGAGTTGAAGTCATACCACCAGAAAGAAGTCCTAAGATATTTAAAAAATTCATCTTTAAAAATACTCTACATATAAAAGCGACTAAAAGCAGAGAAAATATAAGCGAAAAGAGAGCTATATAGATAGGCATTAGCCCATTTTCTGATAAGCCTTGAAGTAGGTATTTTCCAGCATTTGTTCCGATGGCCGCCATAAATATAAGCTGTCCCAATGTTTTCATCAAGGTGTTTGAGTGGGGTGAGAGTTGCCAAACTATCGGTCCAATCCTGCCAAATCTTCCTAGTATAAGCGCTGTGATTAGGATGCCTCCTACGAAACTTAACTTTATATTTCCCACAAAAGGAAGATCAAATGGGACACTTCCCAAAAGGATACCAAACACAATTCCTATAGATATAGGAAGAAAGTCAGCTGCAGGGTATTTTAAAAGATCATTTCCTATGATGTCAGTTACTCTATCGCTATATTTTTTTGGAGTTACCACATATAACTTATCACCCAACATCAAAGCGAGAGAGGGGTGAGGGGTTATGTCTATGCCAGCTCTTCTGACTTTTGTCACGACTGCACGAAGGGATTTTAACTCTTTTATACCTGCGATTTTTTTACCCACAATCTCTTTGGATGTCACTAGAAGTCGTAAAACTTTCATATCATCATGAAATTTATAAGCATCTCCTATATCGTCACCCAACATCACACTGAGGGTTTCTAGTTGCTCTTTTGTACCCGAAACTCTGATGATATCGTTGTAGTGCAGCAGTTTACAGGCATTTTCATCTAAATCGCACTTATCTACTGCTTCGATTCTCTCTATCAAGGTAGATGTTATCTTCTCTATTTGAGATTTTTTTATAGGGTGATTTTTAAAATTCTCATTTGTGATTTTAAAATTTTTTGTGATGATTACAGGGTATTTTTGTCTCTTTTCCTCTTCATAATTTTCGACCTCTTTTTTTAAATTTACACGAAAAATTATAGGTAAAATTCTTATAAATAAGATAGTCGCAAATATACCAAAAGGATAAACTACTCCAAAAATAACAGATATTATAGGGTCATTTTTTACCTCAATCGCAGCTGCTAGTGATGGAACACTTGTGAGCGAGCCTGTAAAGATACCAGCTATTATGCTTCTGCTTAACCCAAAGTATGTGCCCAAAATATAGATACAAGAAAAGATACTAAGCAAAAGGAATATCGCAAGTAAATTTAATTTAATACCATCATTTTTGATAGTTTCAAAAAATCCTGGACCTGATTGGAGTCCTACTGCATAGATAAAGATGGCAAGTCCAAATAGTTTGAAATTATCCGAGATAACCATGCCAAAATGCCCAGCTATGAGAGCAACTAGGAGCATAGCAGTTATATCAAGGGAGAATCCCCGTATCTTTATATTGCCCAATATATACCCAACAGATATAATTGAAAAGAGATAAAATATCTCACTGTTAATCATGTAAACCACCAATTTTTTCGCAATTTTAACATTTAAAACTTTTATTTAAGCAAAATAGGGTATAATTTTGTCCGCTCTCCTTTAGACCTGTGCAATATTTTCTAAGAACAATGCTTCAGGGTGGGAACACAGCAGAGCACTCTTTTAAAGTGTGTGCCGCAGTAATCTGGAGGAGGGTTTTTAACCCTCTACAAAATTTTCAATCTCTTTGGCTAAATCATAAAAATTAACAACTCCATTTTGAGACTTTTCTTTTAAACTTTTAAGTATGTGCTCTTTACCCTGAACTAGCTCTTTTGATTTTACGCCATGTGAAATTGAGAGAGTTGCCTCTATAAAAGCAGAGAGTCTATCACAATTTTTAAGGGCAATTCCATCTATCGCACAGTCTCTGTTTTCATTGTAATTCTCTATATTTTGTACTATTTTTATCTTACCTTCATCTTGGATTTTATCTAAAAATTCATTTTTTTTGCCATCATATAACCCTAAAAGATACTGAAACTCTTTTAAAAATTTATTTGGTATGTATGGAAATATTTCATCTTCCATCACTTTTACTTCATACTCACTGATGATATCATCTAGTCCACTTACAGAGTATTTTACAGGTGAAATGATATCTCTTGTTAGGGCTTCTGGTAAGTCATGAAACAGGGCACAATAAAAGTTATTTTCCACTCTTTTATCACATGCTCCGACTTTCAAAGAGTAAAAATATCCCAATAACGCAACTATGAGCATATGCCCTAAAACTGAAGTTTCAGGAACTCTTGGAGTTTGTGCCCATCTCTTCTGAAATCTCAATCTTCCACTCAAATCTATAATTTTTGAAATTTTCTTGTTTAGAGAGATTTTTCTGACACTTACCAACTCATAATAGTCCTCAATCTCCTCTTCGACTGCCTCTTTTACCCGCTCTATTCCACTTAGAAACTGACTCGTCTGATAGACTATAGAAAACTCCCATTTAGTAGAAAGATATGATGCGGCTTTTAGTATAAATCTCTCTTTTTTATACATATTTGAATCTTTTAGATACTTTTCAAATCTCTTCAGAAACTCTCCATCTTCTATATCCGACAGTGAATCACTAAGTTTTGAAAGCACCCACTCGTTTATCTCTTTCTCTTTTTTTTGCAGAGCCTTTCTAAAAACATCTGGTCTTATATCAGTCACTACAACTCGTCGTAAAAATTCAAAAATTCCAGCCTCTATCAGATGAACTTTATCTACATCTTCCTCGATATTTGCCATAAAATAAGCGATGATAAATTTATGTGCCTGTTTATCAAGTTCAACGAGTTCTACCATCCTTGGATAGTCATTCCATCTCTGTATCGAAGCTGCTGCGAAAAGATACTCTATGAGTTTTGGACTTAACATTTTTTTATCTTATCGCTATCGATTTCTATCGTTGTGTGAACATTTCCTCTTGGATTAAAGTCTGCGAAGATTTTCAGCCACTTTGGTTTTAGTTTTGAGTAGAGTGTGTCATATATCTCATTTACACTATCTTCATGAGATATATGGCGATATAAAAAACTGTTTATATATAGTTTTATCGCCTTTAACTCCACTACAAACTCATCTGGAGTGTACTCTATATATACAGTTGCAAAGTCAGGATATCCACTTCTTGGACACAAACATACAAACTCAGGAAGTGTTATCTTTATGATGTAATCTTTTTTATTTTTGTTTGGCCAAATCTCCAAATCTCTATCTATATCAAACTCTACAATCTCTTTTTCACCATATTTCATCTGATTATCTCCTCTATATTTTTTACACTTTTAGGTTTTGAAACTAAAAACCCCTGAATATAATCTGGTTTAAACCTATCTATCTTTTTATAAGTATCTACTTTGTCTATAAATTTTACCATACTCTTAACACCAATATCCCTTAAAAAATTGATATGTGATTTTAACACTTTTGAAAAGAGTTCATCATCTATATTCTTTGTAAATATGATGTCAAATTTCACTATATCTATGGGTAAATATCTTATATACTTTAGACTACAATTATCACCTCCAAAGTTATCTATACAAATCTTAAAGCCCATCTTTTTATATTGATTTAAAATCTCTTTAAATCTCTGTATCTCTTGATATGCTCTTCTTTCTGTAAATTCTATGATAAAATTCTCTGGTTTTAGACTGTTTTTATAAAAAAGTTCACTCAGATACTCTCTAAATTTACTGTTTCTAAGGCTAACAGGTGAAATTTTGATACTGAAAAAAGTCTCTTCAAACTTTACATCTTTTAACTCTTTTAGAAGTAAATTTAAAATCTTTTTATCAAAGAGTGTCTCATATCCTAAGTGATTTATCACCCTTTGTATCTGAGTTCTTGAGAGCATGCCTTCACTCTTTGAATAAATCTTTGTTAAAACCTCTAAAATCTTTATCTTTTTTGTACTTATCTCTTGTGATGGTTGATATTTGAAGATAAATTTTTCACTTTTAATAGCTTCGTAAATTATCTTTTCAAACTCATTTGGTTTTATGCTTGTATCTACTTCTTCCCTATTTTCTAACAGATATAGAAGTCTTTTAATGATATTGTTTACATTTCCATCATATTTTGAATCAAGCAGTGAAAATTCTATCTTTATCTCTATATCATTTATACCTATATTTCTCAACTCTTTTGAAAATATGGTGAGTAGATGTTTTATCTCTTTTGGTCTGCCTTTTAGTATGAGTAAAAAATGACCACCACTATATCTGCCTATCGGTATATCTTTAAAATTATAGTTTTTTAAAAACTCATCTAATCTAATCGTAAAAGTTTTTAGTAGTTTATCGGCATTTGATATACCATATCTATCATTTATATCTACTATGTTTTCAATTTTTATGAGTACAACTGTGGAGTTATATTTTTTATCTTTTATCGTCTCTATTTTATCAATAATCTCTTTTCTATTAAATGTTTTTGTGATTGGATCTATCAGAGTTGTTTTAAATTCATTGTAGATGAGATATAAGATATAGTAGATATATATAGGAATGAGAAGTATTAAAAGTATAAAACTCTCTATATCATTTTGAATAAATCTAAAAGATAAAAAGATAAAAAGAGTCAAAATGAGAAAAGGGAAACCAATCTTTAAAGAGGTTATAAAACGGTTATTTCTCTCTTTTGACTCTGAATACAGCATCTATTTAAACATCTAGATGTTTTACATCTTTTGCATGAGCTTGTATATAATTTCTTCTAGGCTCAACTTCATCACCCATAAATAGAGAAAAAGTTTCACTTGCAATCTCAAAGTTATCTGCATTCACTTTAAGAAGTCTTCTGTTTTCTGGATTCATCGTAGTCTCCCAAAGTTGCTCTGGATTCATCTCACCTAAACCTTTATATCTTTGGATATAAGCACCTTTTTTTGCAAATTTTTCTATCTTTTCAAGAAGTTCAACTGGGTCTTTGTCACCCAAATTCAAATCTCTCTCTAATATCTTTTTCCTGATATATAGAGCCTCTTCATATAGTGGATTTGTAAAAAAATCATCATTTAACTGTAACTCTTCAAGACCATCATTTGTCTGTATATAAAGATGAATATTTTCTTCATCAACACTCTTATTGAGAATATTATAACCAATCTCTTTTATATAAGTCTCTATCGCTTTGAGCATCTTTTTATTACCAAGTGAGATTACATCTGGATTTTCAATCAAAAATCTAATAATTTTAATCACAGAGTATCTTTTTTCCAACTCTTTTAAGATATTTCGATAGGCTGCTACAATTTTAAAGAAATCTACTAAATCATTTTTGCCAATCCCTTCAAAATCCATACTATCTATGCCATTATCAATCAAAAGAGCATTTAACTCTGTATCATCTTTTATATATATCTCTTTTTTTCCTTTTTTATATCTATACAAAGGGGGCTGGGCTAGATATACATATCCTTTTTCAACAACAGGTCTTAAAAATCTAAATAAAAATGTCAAAAGTAGAGTCTGTATATGACTACCATCTACATCGGCATCTGTCATGATGATTAATTTATGATATCTCAATTTTTCTTCATTTAACTCTTCACCAATTCCACATCCTAGAGCTGTTATCATATTTTTAATTTCATCAGATTTTAAAATTTTGTCGATTCTGCTCTTTTCAACATTTAAAATCTTTCCTTTTAGAGGTAAAATCGCTTGAAAAACTCTATCACGTCCTTGTTTTGCACTACCACCTGCACTATCTCCCTCCACTAGGTAAAGTTCACTGATACTTGCATCTTTGCTTTGACAATCAGCTAATTTTCCAGGTAGTGTCCCTATGCTCATAGAGTCTTTTCTTCTTGTTAAATCTCTTGCTTTTTTAGCAGCTTCTCTACCGCGAGCCGCTCCTAAAGCTTTGTTCATGATAGCTCTTGCTTCGATAGGATTCTCTTCAAAATATTTTACAAGTTTTTCAAAAGTGAGTCTTTGGACTATTGGTTTTACATATGTATTTCCAAGTTTTCCTTTTGTTTGACCTTCAAATTGTGGTTCAGGAACTTTTACACTAACCACAGATATTAAACCCTCTCTTACATCATCGCCTGTTATCTTTACATCTTTTTCCCTTGCCGCTGCATTTGCATTTATATAGTTGACAATTGCTCTCGTAAGCCCTGCACGAAATCCACTCTCATGAGTTCCACCCTCAGGAGTTTTTATATTATTTACAAAAGATAGAAGAGTTTCACTATAGGCTGAGTTATACATAAGAGCGATGTCAACTTCTACACCATTTACACTATCATTGTAGTGATATGAACTAGAGATTTGCTCTTTTTTATTTAAATCTTCTACAAACTGCTTTAAACCACCTTCAAAATGAAAAACATCACTTCTTCCATCTCTATTATCTTTAAATTCTATAGTTACTTTTGGGTTTAAGTAGGCAATTTCGCGAAATCTTTTAGCTAAAGTGTCATAAATAAAATCTGTAGTTTCAAATATATCTTTATCAGGCCAAAACTCTATAGTAGTACCTCTTTTTCTACTATTTTTTACAATTTCCAATTCACTAGTAGGGATACCACAAGAGAACTCTTGGCGATGCTCTTTTCCATCTCTTTTTATGGTAGCAACAAGTTTAGAAGAGAGTGCATTTACAACTGAAACCCCAACTCCATGGAGTCCTCCACTTACTTTATAAGTATCCTTATCAAATTTTCCACCAGCATGAAGTACGGTCAAAACAACAGTAGCAGCTGAAATTTTTTCAGTAGGGTGAAGAGCAACAGGGATACCACGACCGTTATCACTGATTATTGCACTTCCTTCAGTTGTAATTTCTACTGTTATCTTATCACAATATCCTGCCATCGCCTCATCTATAGAGTTATCAACAACCTCATATATAAGATGATGAAGTCCGTTTATATTTGTATCACCTATATACATGCCAGGTCGTTTTCTAACTGCTTCTAAACCTTTTAGTACTTTTATATTTGACGCACCGTATCCACTCATATAATCATCTCCTTTAAATCATTATTGGCATAACAATTGTTATAAAATCTTCATCTTCCAATGTAAATGGGAGAGAACTGTCATTAAATCCTAGTGTAAAATCACTATTTTCTATATTTGATAAAAAGTCTATAAAATATCTACTATTTATCGCTAAATATATATCATTGTCTAAACCTGTTTTATACTCTATCTCTGTTTTTGCTTCTATATTTTCATCATTTAGACTCTCAAATACTATCTTTTCGCTTTTAAAAGTAACTTTCATCTCATTTGAGATTATAGATATCTGTTTTATAGCATCTATGATTTTTGCTCTATTTAAAAGTAGTCTATAATTTTTCTCTTTTGGGATAATTCTCTCATAATCTGGAAATTTTCCATTTATCAGTTTTGTAAAGAATTGAAAGTTAGAAGATTTTGCTATCAAAGTAACTTCATCAAAAAATATCTCTATATCATCAAAAAAGAGCTTCTGAATCTCTCCAATGGCCTTTTTTGGAATGATAAGAGAAAAGTTATGTTCTGTATCATTTTGTAGTTTAACGATGGCTAATCTTCTTGTATCTGTTGCTACTAGATTTATAAAATTGTCTTTTATGTCTATTAAAGCTCCATTTAATTCAAACTTTGGATTGTTACTGTCGATAGCAGGTGCTATTTTTTTGATTGATCTTACAAACAAAGAGCTGTTTATATCAAACTTTGGTTTATCTTCTATCTTTGGAAAAGATGGAAATTCACTTGAGTTAAACATAGGAAGTTTGAATTTTGAACTATTTTGTTTTATGTATAGATTGTCATTTATAGTTTCAAGTATAATATCTTCATCTTTTAATATTTTAATAATATCAAGAAGTTTTTTACCATTTGCTGTAGCATCTCCATGGTCTAAGATTTTTACACTTTTAGTGTTATAGCTGAGCCCTATTTCAAAATCAGTAGCTTTTATTATAAATTCATCTTCTATCGTATTTATAAGTATATGAGATGTTATTTGGCTTAGATCTTTTTTTTCTAAATATGGTTGTGTATTTATAAGTATTGTCTCCAACACACCTTTATTTATAGAAACTTTCATATGCTTTCTCCTTTTTATTATTAAATATCAATAGAAGTAGTAGTAGCTTTGGTTGAAATTGTGAAAATTTCATTTAAACTACCAAAATATAGCGAATTATTAGTGAAAAAACTTATATATTTTTTTCACATATTTCACATATTATTTAGTCTCTTTTATCAATATTTTGTTTTTTAACTCTTCAACTCTTAATTTAAATGTCTCATTTGTCTCTATTATCTCATTTATCTTTTTCATGTTGTGAGAAACTGCTGTATGATCTTTCATACTAAAAAATGATGCAAGTTGGGGCATAGAGTTTGGAGTTAATGTTCTTGCTAAGTATATACCTATCCTTCTTGCTTCTACTATGTTTTTATTTCTCTTTTTTGATTTTATTTCACTTGGTTTCATATTTAACTCTCTTGAGATTACTTTTATGATATCTTCTAGTGTTATATGATTTTTCTTCTCTTTTATCTGTGCTTTCATGACATTTTTTGCAAACTCTATGGTGATCTCTTGTCTCATTAAGGTAGCATATGCATTTAGATTTATAATTGCACCCTCTATCTCTCTTATATTATCTCCCATATTTACAGCTATATAGTTTGCTACTTCATTGTTTAGATCAATACCATCTAATTCACACTTCTTTTTTATGATTGCGATTTTTGTCTCGAGTTCAGGCAATCCAATATCTGCGATAGTTCCCCACTCAAATCTACTCTTTAGTCTCTCTTCAAGACCATTTATAGTTTTTGGTGGTTTATCACTTGTTAAAACTATCTGTTTTCCTGCAGAGTGGAGTTCATTAAAAGTGTGAAAAAACTCCTCTTGAGTTTGAATTTTATTTGATAAAAACTGAGTATCATCAATTAGAAGTATATCACATTTTCTATATTTGTCTCGAAATCTATCCATAGTTTGATTTTTTAGATTATATGTGAAGTCATTCATAAACTGCTCTACAGTAGCATATATTACATTTTTACCATTTGCTTGCGAATAGTTTCCGATAGCATGAATCAGATGAGTTTTACCAAGTCCTGTCGGAGCATAAATAAAGACAGGATTATAGACGATACCTGGTTTTTTGGCAACAGATTTTGCTATGGAGTAGGCATACTGGTTTGAGCTGCCTATCACAAAACTCTCAAAAGTATAAGATGGATTTAGTATTGTATTTGCTGTTGGTTTATTTAATTCTAGTGATTTTTTCGGATTTATACTTTTTTTACTCTTTATGATGTTGTCTTTTAATGTTATAAAAATTTCTGGTTTTTTACCAGTTTTTACCTCAAAAAGATGTGAAATTTTTTCGCTGTATTTTGTCTGTATCCAATTTTTTATCAAGATATTTGGAGCAATAAAAACTTTTTGGTCAGAGTGTGAGTTTTTTTCATCAAACTCTATCTGTTTTATATATCTCTCATACTCCTGTTCAGATATCTCATTTTTTAAAAGTTCCAATACATTATCCGCTAACAAAAATACCCCTTTACTATAATGTGTCTATTTTACCTAAAAATTTATTAGTTATATGTTAAAATGTATGTATAATTTTAAAACTATTTCGTGAGGCTCAGACCAACGGGAGGATTTGTCCTCTAAGAAATAGTTTTAAAATTAGACTTGTTTAAAGTCTATTAATGGTGTATCCTTATACTGTAACAAGTCTATTATACATGTCGTTATGTGAAAAAGATTTTCACTATGTGAATAAATATGTGAATAAAGGCTGTCAAATGACCATTTTAGGGATAGACCCTGGTACTAAAAACTGTGGATATGCGATAATCGAAAAAGAAAAAAATAACACAAAACTTATAGAGGCAGGTCTCATAAAAATCAAAGAAAAAATCCTCCAACATCAGATAGTTGAACTAACAGAAGGCTTGGATATCATCTTTAAAAATCATAAAATTGATGAAGTTGTCATCGAAGATATATTTTTTGCTTATAATCCCAAAACTGTCCTCAAACTCGCCCAGTTTAGGGGTGCTTTGAGTTTGAAGATACTTCAGGTTATAGGAAATTTTCACGAGTTTACACCTCTTCAAGTCAAAAAAGCGGTAACAGGAAATGGAAAGGCAAAGAAGGAACAGGTGGCGTTTATGGTCAAGAGAATTTTGGGTATAAAACAGGAGATTAAACCTCTTGATATAACTGATGCTATAGCTATAGCTTTAACTTATGCAAATGGTGTGAAAGTTAATCACATGTAAAAAGGTACTGGTGCTCAAATGGCAGGTTTTCATAGAGTTTGTGAGCTAAAATCTGTATCTCCCAAAGGGCTGATTTGCTACTTCTTAGGGTTAAAAAGTTTTGCAAACTTCTTGCATTTATAGTCCAAGTAAGCTCAGTTTTATAACTCTCAGGCAGACAATATTTTGCTTTGTCATTGCTTATGCCATCTTTTAAGATAAGCCTTAAATTTTCTAAAGCTTTTATACTCATCTCATCTACTTTTTCTTGTCCTGTCATCACAAGGTATTTGCTAGCTTTTTCAAAATCTAAAGATGAAAAACTCTCTTCATTTTTTAACTCTTTTAGAGTATATCTTGTACTTTTTACAGAGAGTGATGCAACTCTATGTCTTGCTAGTTCTTGCAGAAGTGCTCGGCTGATACCTTGTATATAAAATGTATATACTAAGTGTTCAAGTGTAGAGGCATGTTTAAATTTATTGCCAACTCTATCTATGAGTTCTTTGTCTTTTTCACCGCCACCATCACTTTTGTCAAAACTTTGCCAACAAGTTCGTATGGCACTAGCACAAACTTCTAAAGATGTATGTTGTAAGAGAGTGATTTTCATAAATTAGCCCTATTTTTTAATTAGGGCTAATTATATCAAAATTATCGTTTTAGTTGAAGTAGAGTATTTAAAATTTGATCTGAAGTTGTGATAGTTTTAGCATTTGCCTGAAAACCTCTTTGGTCAATGATAAGTTGGGTTAAAGAGTGGGATAAATCTACATTACTCATTTCAAGTGCACTTGCTTGTATAAAACCTCTTCCACCAACAGCGGCTTGACCTATAAGAGGATTTCCAGAGTTTGATGTCTGAATAAAAGTATTTCCACCATCACTCTCTAAGGCATTATTATTTGTAAATTTTGCCATAGATACTTGAGCTAATCCAAAACTTCTACCATTTGTAAAACTTCCTATAAGTGTTCCTGTTTCATCAACTCTTATACCAGATAAATCTCCACCTGGAAAACCATCTTGGCTTATATTTGAAGTTTTTGATGCAGAATCATAACTTGTCATACCATCAAATTGACCAGCTGTCCCAAAGTTTAAAGATATACTTTGATTTGGAGTTGCTCCATTGTTTGGTGTGTATCTAAGGGTTGGAGGAGAATAAGAAGATATAGAACCATCACTTCCAAATGTGATTTGTCCAGTTATAATATTGTCTGGAAAACCAGCATCATTTATAACCCCAGGTTGTGGGACAGATATGATCATATTCCATCTTGTTCCACCATCAGCGGTTGTTCCTACTTTTCTAAATTCGAGTCTTACCGTATGTTTGGAACCTAATGAGTCAAAAACATCTATACTAGAGGCATGACTAGCTGCATAAATAGCTTGAGATGTCCTTATATTGTTTCCAGTAGGAAGAGCACCTTGTAAAGTTTTCATAGTTGTTGCAAATACTGTATTTTCACTTACTTTATTTGCAGCATCACTATATCCTGTGATCGTTAGATTTATATTTTGATCATTTTTCTTGAGAGTATTAGTTCCTATATCTGCTTTTGTATTTGGATTTGAAAAAGTTGTTCCAGCAGGCAAAGTTAATGCAGTCGAACCAAGTGTAACTGCTGTTAAAACAGTACCAGCAGGCAATGTCACAGCTGATGTGATAGGGTTTGGAGTAGGGGCAACACCATTTGCAGTATATGTCGTTCCTATTGGTATAACAGTAGAGGCACTAAGAGTTATTGTATCAGTGCCTGTTGCCAAAACAGAAGCAGGCGGAAAAGATGTATCAACATTTAAGGCCCCAGATGTACCACCTAATAGTGTATATGTTGAATTATTTGGTAAAAAAGTATCTCTAACACCAGCTGTTGTTACAGCATCACTAGCAGTGCCAGTTCCAGACATAACAATTGTATCAGTAAAACTTTCTCCTGTGGCTGCTCCAGTAACATCAACATTATTTCCATTAACAGCAGCTGAGTATCCAGCTAAAGCGTTAATAGCATTTTTGACTTTTGTTGCCCAAGCTGCTGCATTATCACCGGTATTCCAAGTAGCAGTAGCTGTATTTCCTTGATTGTCTGTCCAAGTAAGTGTGTCTCCATTAACAGTTGGTAGGGTAGTGAGTGATACTTTATGAACTTCAGCAGTTACTCCATTTGATACACCAGTTAAATCGATTTGGTTTAATGTCGTGCCAGAAGCTAGTTTATCAGTTGCTAAACCTTTAGATGTATTGGTTACACCATTTACAGTATATT
>Ga0256829_1002085_pt1 | contig 15354 bp, 27 predicted proteins | sample 131447metaG_FD_185979 | JGI IMG/M metagenome (GOLD analysis project Ga0256829, IMG submission 185979) | Hydrothermal vent microbial communities from Lau Basin, Pacific Ocean - 131-447 | ecosystem: Environmental > Aquatic > Marine > Hydrothermal vents | place: Pacific Ocean: Lau Basin | collected...
GCGGAATGGCATTGGCATATCAATTCCTGCTCTATCCGTTGATTGTATGGGGATGGGTAGCCTTGGGCAATAACCTGCAAGACGCGCCGCCTGTTGTTGATGCCAGTGCATTATATCCGGTACTATTAGCTATGCTTGGTATGGGCAGTCTGCGCTCGCTGGATAAACACTTGGGCACTGATACAAAGAGGACTGGCAGATGAACTGGCAGAAAGCTGGCGCAATCCTAGCAGTGATATTGCCTCTGGTGTCTGCTGTATGGTGGGCAAGTACCAATGTCGTATTCGCTAGCGACTATCACCACTACCAATCACAGCAGAAACTACGCTGGATGATGTACGATCAGAACCAACTCTGGCGTGACTATCAAGACGTGAGGCGTATACCACACAAGACACCGACTGACGTGGAAAGGATGCAGCAGCTTGAGCATGACATGAAGCTGAAGCGCGATGAAATCAATGCGGCCAGAATGCGTTAGGTCGCTTCCAAAGATTTCAATTCAGCCTCAATCTTTTTAATCAACTCCGGTATTGGCTTCTCTGCCAACTCATGCTGTTTGATCTTGCGAAGAGCAAAGCGTAGCCCTGACTCATAGCCAGAGTTGTATGCCGTCACTGCGCAAAAGCCTAGGTTGCTCATTCCTTCACTTTCCTCATGGCATGAGCAATATCGTATGCCTTACTCGCTATCTCTGACGGACTGTCAAATGAGAACCCATTTCTGCCAGCGTTTACACATATCGCGTGCATTGCTACCTTAGCCAAGTCATCAAGAATAGCTTTCTCTTTCTCGGCAATACGCTTGTCATTTTCTGCCTGACTATCTTTCCAGTTGATTGGTTTATTCATCTGCTTCAACTATATACCCAGTAAACTCAAGGTAAGAGTCTAAGAGCGTTACTTGTGTAAACTTTATTTGGTTGTTATCCATATGCCGCAAAACACGATTAGTTAAAGCACCGTCGTAAACCATGATCGAGGCGAATTGAGCAAGACCGTTTATCGTCTTTGCGTAAGGATCAAAGACAGACATGTATAGCTGAGCATCGCCGCACCCAACAACTATATCTTGGTACTTGTGGTGTATTTCCCACCCCATCAATTCAGCCAATTTCAAGGCTTTCTCTTGTTCATTCATTTCTTATTCCTCCATACCATTAAATCTGCCAGCCCCGTCTTTATCAGTTTTATATTCGCGAGTTCACCTACGGTTGCGCTCACTTCTGATGGTAGCTACTGGCAAAGCTATTTATGCGGCTGGCATTGGCATTGGCGTTGCAACCTTGCGTACCGGGTACCTCAGCCATTTAATCCGTAGAACCACATTTGTTATTTTTCTTATTCTTAATTTCCCGCAACTCACGCTCTGCTTTCTTGATGCAATCTCTATGATAGTCAATTACATCAAGCCAGTATTCTTTAGTTGGACTCACCTAACACCTCCTTTGTTTCGTCTACGCTCCGGCAGACATACACCTCCGCACCGTGGGCACGCATGGCGGCTATGACAAGGTCTTGCAGTTTGGTCGTTCGTCCCTTCGCGGTCTTGTATTCGATGAACACCACCCGTCCGCCTTTGATGAACACCCGATCGGGTACGCCACGTTGCGCTGGGCTGGTGAACTTGTACGTCAGCCAGTCGTTGCGCTTCGCCCACTGTGCGCTCTTTCGCTCGATGTCCTTCTCAAGCATCTCGAATCACCTTCGCTGCGCTTCCGCTAATCGCATCCAGTATCTTCTGCGCACGGTATTCGGGCATGCCGGGCATCACCATGGTGATGGTCTTGCTCCCGCGATTAACCTCCAGCCTGATGTTAAGCCCCACCGTGGTCGGCGTGATCTGTATGTTTATCTCGTCAAAGCCTGTCTGTATACTCATGCCTTGCACCCACACCACTTGACCACACCGTTGCCTTTCTCGCAGGCCGGGCAGTCTACCGCGCCGAGTATGAACCCGGCTCTGCTGCGCAGCATCTCTCCGATGAAGCCATCATACGCTATCGTCTGCACCGCGATGGCTGATGTATCCTTGTTATAGGCTATGATCTGTACCGCATCCGCCTTCTCGTAATGTGCGTATATCATAGCTTGGCAGTAGTACTTCCAGTGGCTCGACTTCACCCCGAGCTTGTTGAACAGCCCGAAGTTGTAGTTGTTCATCGTCTTAACGTCCGACACAACTTTCTTGCCTTCGCTTGTTCGATACACCAAGTCAGAATGCCCTCGCAGTCTGTCGTCGAAATCCGAGTATGCGGCTTGCGTGGAAACTATATCTACCCCAGCGGCCTCGATGTACTCCATCACAACGTCTTCAAGCGCATGGCCGAGGTCAAACACGCGTTGCAGCTTGGGTTCGATGTTCTCCCCATGCGTGTTCTCGTGGTGATACCGCCGCCACTGTTCTGCTGCGCACCCTCCGATGCCGCTCATGCCGAGGTAGTGATCTCGCCCCGGTCGCGGAGCCTTCATCGTACCACTGTCGATATGCCCCAGCATCTCCATGCTGGTCTGCGCCCATATTACGTCTTTGAAATTCATCCCCACTCCTGGTTGATCTCTATGTGTACCTGCCCCGTTGCCACCCGTCGTAGCACACGGTCTTTTGATATTCTGAGTTGCCCTTGCGGCAGGGTTATCTTGCCGAGGCTCGCGTATTCTAATGCCTGCTGAATAGTCAGTCGTCGAAGCACGTCCACCTGTGCGTTCTCCCCCAACCGCGTCTCCACGATCTCGTCATCTTCAAGTACCTCGCCCAATGGTACGGTTAAACCTATCGCGTATGTTGTCATTTCGTCCTCTCCTTTTGCACTATGTGCGGCACACGTGTGACCTTATCTTGGGCTATGGCCTCGCGGTAACGCACGGGGCGGAAAACTCGGGCTCTCGCGTTCTCACCAAGCAATACCTCCTCTACCTCATCGTCTTCCATAACTTCTGACAATGGCACAGTCATTGATACGTCCGTCCACCATTCAACGTCCTCGCTTTCTATCCGCGTCATTTCCTGTACCTCTCTCCCGACCATCCCTCTGCCGCAAGGGGCAGCCCCTCCGCCCACGCGGGCGGCTCACACAGCGTTGCGTTCAAGTCCTCAAGCTCTAAGCTGCTAGACTCTATCACCACCTCGTCGTGTACGTGCATGATGGGCGTGTGGCCTTGCATCACCAGTCGGTGCATCGCGTCGTACAGAATGTCCCGCGCCGTAGCTTGGGTGACGTTCTCCGCCAGCTTGCCGCCATGTGTGCTACACCGCCCCCACTGCTGCGTGTAGGTGTTCTTACCATAGAACGTCACTGCTCGCTGCGTCCCCCACTTAGATTCAACCGGCTCAATCCTCGCGTATGGGTAGCACAAGCGACGACCGCTCGGCAGCGTGGCATACAGGTGGCTGCCCTCCATGCTGAAGGACAGCTTATCGTTCACTTCCATCTTCATGCGGTACTGCACTGCGAGCTTGGCCTTGTTGCCTAGCTCCGCCCACATCTTAACCACCTTCAGATGCGCGGCTCTCCACTCGTTGATGGCTTTCTGCGCATCCGCGTCGCTAACTTCCACCCCGTATATCTCCGCCATGTTCGAGAAGGCACCGAGTCCGCCCGCGAAACCGCAGGCGAGTTCCACCACCTTGCCCATCTGCCTGCCCGCCGAGTCAATCTTGCTCGGCTCGCAGTGGTACAGTTTACCTGCTGCGATCTTGTAAATGTCCTCGCCGTGCCCTGCGTCAAACTCTTTGAACGCGTCCAGCTTCCACTGCTCTCCTGCCAGCCACGGGAGCACCCGCCCCTCGATGTTCGACCAATCGCTGCACACCAGTCTTGGTGCCGCGATCATCCCGCGAAGGCACGAGGATATGTCCGCCATCGTGGCGTTCTCGAAGTGCTCGACGAAATGCCGGTCAATCGCGTCCTGCTTTATGTGGGGGCGAGGGAGGTTCTGAGTCTGCACCAGTCTGCCCCCCGCCCTGCCTGTCGTAGCTGCGTGGTGCTGATGGCAGCCCATCACTCTGGCTCCCACACTACAGTCGCGCATCTTCACCAGCTTTGCCACCGATGACTTGGCCGTGTCGCGACGGATAGTGAGCACCTCTCTAATCGCCGGAGGCAGAGCTTCATCCTCCAGCATGGCCGCGAGGTTGGCCTTCGCCAAACTGTCACACGGATACCCCGCGTCATTTATCCACTGCACGGTGGCCTTCACCTGCGTTGGTCGGAGTCCGCCCGTCAGCGCGGCAAACGTATCTTCCGCCGCATGTGTGAGCACACTTGCGCGCTCCATTGCGTCGATGACCGCAGGGTAATCCACTGGGAGCCCTCGATCATTCACATACATATCCGTGTGAAGGTTGCGAAGCTCCCCCTTGGTCAGTTTATCAAGTGTCTGGTGCATCGTAACCAGCGCATCCGTATCGCGAACGGCGTACTCTTTGAACGCTCCCCAATCCGCGCCGCGCCTGTCTGCGAACGGCGGGCAGCAGAACCGTTTGATAAGCAACGCCCCTCGTCTGTCCTTGGCGACTTCCTCACTCAGTCCAATGGCATCGCCGCACTTACCCAGCGACAACGGCAGCCCCATGATCGCGGCCTGCGACATGACATCGTAGCACTTGCGAACCGGCAGCTTGTACGCCTCACCGAATGCGCTGTTGTTCCACACCCAGCGGTCAAACTGAATGTTCCAAGCGGCCACCCGTGCGCCTTTCAGCTTCACTGCGTCCAGCAGTTCCTTCGGAAGTGCCTGCCCCTCTGACCACAGTTTGGTCGGGGCGTTCTCGCCGAGCCGGTATGCGAGGAGTATCGGCCGCGTGGAGGGGTCACAGGCGTATGCGTATGCGCCAACCTTCGGCAAGTCCGCGCAGGAGCGCGTCTCAAAATCTATGAATATCATTGCGGCACCCCCAAGAACGTGAGGAAATGCGGGCGGCTGTGCTTAGCTATCGTGCGCTGCAAAGCCGGTATCGTGATGCGGTGCTTCTGCGCCATCTCTGTGGGGGACATGCCGTCCTGCCACTGGGACATAATAACCTTGAGTATTGCTTCATCGTCAATCTCTACGTCTCTGCGCGGGGAATCATGCACGCACTTGGTGCATAGCCCTCCCCGTAATCTTGCGGAACTCCGCAATGTTCTGTTGCACTGCGTGCATTTCATAAGTAGCTCTCCGTAGTTTAGGAATAGGCAGTTTATACACATGCCAAGGTGCGTGCGGGAGACTGGGAGGGGAACCCGCACAAGCAGGTTACTGCATCTTGTAGCGAATCTCCCGCAGTTTCTCGATGCCGCCGATAGCGGCGACGTTGGTGATGATTTCTTCCACAAACTGTGACCGGCTACGGCTGGTTGAGTCCTCGGACATTCTATTCAGCGTAGCAATCACATCGTTGAGCAAGAAAAAGCTAATTGTTGACCCGTCTTTCTTTTTCGCGCTTGCCATTATGTTCGTTCCTCCATGTGGTTGATGTTCTTGAACTGCTCTGCCATTTCTTTCATCGCGTTGTACTTGGCCTCGTCATTCACGAAACCGATTGGGTGCGCACTCGGCGTGAACCAGGTGTTCTTGCCCGACTGTGATACCTTGGCGGTGAACTCATACGCCGCTGCGAAGGTGCCCATGTGTGCATGCAGAGTGAGGTGCGTGTTCAGATTGCGCGCCTCGGCCATTGCGAACTTGTTGGTGCGTTTGATGCTCAGCAGTGCCGGTGCATCCGCGCCTTCTGGCAGTACGACCAGTGCCATGAAGGTGGAGCAGGCCGGTGGAGTATCACGTCCGCCGTCTGCGGCCTTCTGCCATTTGGACAGCGGACAGTCCTTGCATAGCGGCGAGTGCTTACTGCCATGAACGAAGTCCTGCGAGTGGCAGTCCACTGTTGAGTCTTCGGTGAACAGCGCGCGAGTCTCGTAGGCTTTGAGGATATATCCGGTGAATGTTTCACCCAGTACCTCGCCTGTCAGGGCGTTAAAGAACATGCCTTCTTCCAGCCCGTCGATGTATTCCTCGTTCTTCTTCTTGACCTGCGGCGACATCGCCTGCGCCAGTTGGATGCGTGGGGTAGTCTTGTCCGCCCCCGCGTCTTCCATACCTGTGGTTGTCAGCTCCTTGCCTTGCAAGAAGGCAGGCAGTGCGGTGTTATCCATTGGTGCTAAGTTTGTTTCTGTCATTTTATTTTCTCCTTAGTTATGCCTTTCGTACCGACAGCATGTCGATGAATTCTACTTCAGTACCGGCGGGCAGTTCACCGTGTTCTTCCAGTTCTTCCGAACAAATCTTGTTGAGGGTTGCGTAATGTACGGTGCGTTTCACGACCGAGCCGAAGCCGCTAGACTCTAGCCAGTTGAACAGTTGATCTTCGTTTGTCTTCGTCGCCACCAGTTTTGAATACGTCGAGAAGCTCACCCCGTGGGATTTGAACCCGTCGATGTCCTTCTCATGCAGCGCGCTAATCAACGCGTACTCTGCTGCACGTACCTCACTGTTCTTCTCCTTCAGCGATGCCTCAATGATAGCCTTCTCCTCTCTCGCTGTCAATACGTTGTTTGCTAGCTGTGTTAATTCACTCATGTTATCAGCCTCCTGATTTCTTCGAGCGTGTTCACCGCCACGCCCTCCTTGCGCTTCACCGCCGCAATTACTTTTGTGTCCGTCGTGTCCTCAGTCACCAACTGAATGGATAGACATGGCTTCGTCTTGTCCCGACCTGACCGACGCAGCCGGGCACGGCTCTGGACATACGTGACATAGCTGAAGTCATAACTCCACCTCACCTCACAGTCGGCGTTCTTAAGTTCATTCACGCCTTCAGCAAGCGTCTGCACCTGCGCTATGAGGATATTGATACGCCCATCTTCAAAGTCTTTCAGAATCCTACGCCGTTCATCATCTGGGACAGCACCATAGATTACCTCGGCACCGATCTCATGGCCTATCCACTTGATCTCCTCGGTGAACTTGCACCAGACAACGATGCCCTTGTGGCCTGCTGCGATCACGTCGCGCAACTCGTCGAGCTTCTTGCTGCCGAGTCGATGCGGTTTCCCCTCCTCGTCGAGCAACGTGCCCCCCGCTATCTGCGACAGGCGGAGCATCTGGATGGCCGCGTTCTGCGCAGTCACCATGCCCATATCCACTTGCGTCACCAAGTCTTTGGATAGCTCCTTGTACGCACGCTTCTGATCGGGGTTCATCTCTACTGTGCGCACTTGATCGACCCACTCTGGCATACCGGTGATAGCGTCATCGAACGCGACGTATCGAACGAATGGCGCGCACCGTGCGCGAATATCCTCCTCGTCACGCACCCCGATGATCTTGCTGAACCCGCCCATGTTCATCTCGATAGCGAATTGCTTGCGAAATGCGAAGTGAGAACGCCACGGCAGGATAGCAGGGTTGATGAACTTCATCTGGTTGAACAGGTCGATAGGCCAGTTGCGTATCGGTGTACCGGTCAGCACCCGCTTGGTCTTAGCCGCCTTGGATAACCGCAGCAGTGCTTTAGTCCAGCGTGTCTTCGGGCTTATCAACCTCTGCGACTCGTCGGCCACAAGATAGTCCGCTGACGCAAGCTGCTTCTCGTACTTGTGGACGATGTCGTAGTTTATCACCTTCACTTGTGCCGTGCTGTTGAGCGCAGCCTCGCGCTGCTTGGGCGTGCCGCGTATCGCAACCGCCGATAGACTGGAGAACTTGCCCAGCTCCGTTATCCATGAATGCACCACGGATAATGGGCAGACGATCAGGGCTTGGGTGTTGCGGCCATCTTGCAGCCGCTCCTCCAAGTCTTTGATGATGGTCAATGTCTTGCCGCAGCCCATATCAAAGAACAGACCGAAGCCTTCCGTGATGCGCAGCAACTTCAGCGCGTCCTCCTGATGCTTGTATAGCTTAATCATCCGTACCTCCGGGGAACATAATAATCTGCGCAGTGGGCTGTTCGCTCTGCACCACGGCTGCTTCGGGCTTCTTCACGCCAGATAGGGCAACGTCCACTGCTTCTCTCACGTCCGGCGGGAGGGCTTTGTAAACGTCCTCTCCTCCTTCGTACAGCGCAGCGGACAGGACACGTTTCTTCCCCCTATCGTATATACAGTACACGTCATATATGCCCATGTGTAATCTCACTTGTGCTTCAACCATGCTCGTCCTCCCATGCTTGCTCGTTACGCCGTTCATCTGATTTCTCCTGCTGGTACGCGTCAAACGCCTCCCCGCAGTCTTGGCAGTGTCCTCGAATGTCGAGGCTCGACACACTGAACCACCTGCCGCACCCGTGGCACTGTTTATCTTCTCTGTACGTCATAGGAATCCTCCTTCAAATTGCCCATCCAATACTTTCGCTGCCGATTCGCCCGCTAATCCTCTTGCTTTGCTCACTGCTGCCGCCTGCGTCTTGGCTACGCCGATGAACTCCTCGCCATCAAGTGTCAGAACCGCCGCGTAGTGCGTGTTCTGTCTTGGTGGGGTATCTGCACGAACCCCTCGGCGACACCCCCTGCCCGTTACCCCCCAGCTGTTCAAACGGTACATCATCGCCATGTCTGCACCGATGCGGTGGAACTCTGCGTGTGTGACGAACGTGTCGCGTGGGGCAGCGTCGTTGAACTTGCTCACCTTCGTCATCCATGTGCGCTGGATACTCTCCGCAATCTCCTTCAGTTTATCCTCACTGTACGCACTAATGCCTTTCTCGCTAAGTCCGTTGCGCAAAGCAGATGTTCGCTTCCGCGTTATGCGCTCCTGCGGAGTGCCGCGAGGTAGTCTGCATACCCGCGGGTTGTTCATGTCCTGCGGCAGCCCCCGCCTTGCTCGTTTACCCGCGTCGCGGATAATCATCTCCGCGTTTGCGTCTTGTATCCGCCGCCGTAGCAGGGTATGCAAATTGCGTGAGGTATAATAGTTCAGCCCTCTCTCCGACTCCGGCGCAAACTGTATGTCCTCATAATGCCTATATGCCTCGGCTGCGCCCGGTATGCCTGCGAGTATCCCGTGTTCAACCGACTCGTTAATGTATGCCAGTTTGTGTCTCGCATCCCACGCGCTGAACACCTCCGTGTCACCGTGGGAGGCTATGTGTTTCTTGAGCCATTTCTTCGCCGCTTTGTTCATCTCACACCTCCGTTATTGGTATGGTCACGCCATACGGCGCGGTTCTGCGTTTATCTGTAGTCATCCACAGTGTCGGGTACTCTGGTTCGCTACCAAAGTCACTGCACCACAGGTCAGTGAAGTATATCAACGCCGCAGGTTGGATGCCCTGCGCTTCGACCCACTCGAGTACGGGGCTGAACCGTGTTCCGCCGCCGCCGTGGGGGTGCAACTCAACCTGTTCGCCTGCCTCGAATGTCTCGTCGTGCTGAACACGGGTATCGCAGTACACCACATGCACCCGCTCCGGTGTCACTGCGTCGATAGCGGAATTGACCTCCGCTGCGTACATGCCCAGCTCTTTGTTCGACACCGAGCCTGACGTGTCAATGGCGACCACGATGGGCGGCATCTGCTCCGATCGTAGCGAAGGCATGAACAGCCCCCGTGGCAAATACCGGCTGGATGGCCGATACCAAGTATAGTCCGCCTTGGCTATGCACTGTACGAACTGCTGAAGCTCCGCCCGCCAATTCACCCGTGTCTGCGTAACGTCCTCCGCGAATCTCTCCATAGATAGGGACAGTGTACCCGCAGCTCTGGCGGCGTTGGCCGCCTCTGCTACTGCTGCCTTCCAGTCTTGTTCGGATGCGTCGCTAGACTCTAGCGCGTCTTGGAGCGTTGGTTCAGTAGGCGGTACGTCGCCCGCAGCGGTAGCGTCACCAGAATTGTCAGGTGCACTATCATCTCCACCGCGTGTATCCCCGTCATCATCAGGCTGCCCGTCAGTATCCTCCTCAGGGGAAGGTGCTTGAGGCTCCTGGCATTCCCCCGCGCTTTGTTTTGACTTTGCATTTTGTTCCTCCTGTTTTTCCTCGCTCTGCTCTATCAATTCCTCGTACACACGCTCTGCTGACATGCCATCATACTTGCGGTCACGCAACCAGTGGGGCAGCGGTGGCAGCCCCGAGTCTTCAAGCATACCGTTTATCACATAGTCCGCCGCCGCGTTGAATGCTCCATGATCCCGACCGCTCAACCGCCACGGGTGGCCGAGGGCAGGGTGCATTGTTTCGTGTGCGATCAGTGTTATGACCGACTCAGGTGGCAGGGACATGATGAAGTCGGGGTTGTACCGCATCGTCACGTTATCTACGCACGCCGTCGGGATAGTGCTGCACTCCTCTGCTTTGAGGCGCAGCACTAGGCTGGCGAAAAACACTAGCCGCTTGTCCAGTGTGAGCTGCACCCGCGCCCGTTGTATTCTCTTTCTAGCTTCCTCGTTCATTCTGCACCTCCATGCAGCGCAACCGCTGCTTCTACCCATGCTTTGGCCTCGCTCTCGCCAGACATATCTAGGCTGTCCGGGAGCGTATGCACGCTAGCGAACCATTTTTTACCCACACGTAGTACCCAGCCCCGCACGTGCCCACGAACATAGTAATCCTCCGACTTGCTGGTGGAGGAGCTGAACGTCGAACGTGTGTCGAGATGCCAACCCTCTAGCTTGTCTTCGCTCATGCCTCACCTCCTTGTAGTAGTATCACCGTTTCCACCCACCGCTTCGCGTCAGATATTGTCTGCGCGCTGGTGCTGCACACTGACACCGCGTTGGCAGCGATTTGCCCCCCACTGTGTACCAGTACCCAACCCATTACGCGTCCATTCTTGAGGTAGTTTATGCACCGTTCTTCCCCCGTGCAAAGTCGCGGGTTCTCCAGCCATTGCGTGTTCATGTTCACCTCCCGCTTATGAGCTTGCCCAGCTCCGTCTTGAGGAAGGCTAGGAACTCTGGACGCTTGATGACGTTCTTGTTCGCCCGAACAATGTCACGGATCAACAGCACCCCGAACTCCTCCGGCAATCGCAGGGCATACGTGAACGCGGTCTTAAGCGTGGCGTTGGTCGTGTTGTCAGCCACCATCGCCGCCACTGCGTACAGTGAGGATACTCCGACAGGGATGCGCGCCGTGTCGGGGGCTGCTGCGATCTCGTCGTAGCTTGGTAGTTCTCCATACGCATGAAGGAACCCGATCAGCTCTGTGGCTGCGCCATCGCCGACTGCCCCTGCTACCGCCGCATGTAACGCCGAGCCTTTCAGCCCCGTATCGGCAAGTCGCGATGCCGCCGCCCATGTGCGTGGGCAGGGACTATTGGTGATGTCCGCCGTCGGTTCAAAGCGGTGGAACAGTTCGGGCTTCCAGTTGATGAACGCACGTATCTCCGGTCGGATGCCGTTCACCACTGCCCACTCCATCCAGGCTTCGCAGTCAGGCGATAGGTGAATTATCGTGGTGAACCGTGACTTCACCGGTTCGAGTACCCCCGATACGTCTGCACGGTCTTGACGGCGGTTCGTAGCCGCAGCGAACCGAACACAATCCGGTACGTCATGTCCGTTGATGCGCCTCGCGAGGATTGGCTGCATGTAGCTGGCCTGCACGGATGGTGAGGCTTGCCCGATGTCGTCGATGAATACCACCAGTGGTTTTTTTGCGTTGAGGATGCGATGCACGTTGCCGAACGGCACGAACGTAGCACACTCCGCGCCTTCCTTTATCCACGGTAAGCCTTTCATGTCCGTGGGGTCTGATAGCACGGGATGCTCCACCAGCATATCGAAGCCCAGCGTGTCGCACGCTTGCGTGATGATGTCGGTCTTGCCGATACCCGGCGATCCTACGAGCAAGAACGGCTCTCCTTTTGATAGCATCGCCGTGGCGATTTCTACTGCGGTTTTAATATCTATGTCCATGTTGGCCTCCCAGCCTTTTTATATTTACTTGCTAGATTCTAGCATCTGTGCGAGTGGTACGGGTTTATCCCAGTCGAAGCCCCATTGGTCGTTGCCCCAGAAGTATACCCACTGGGTGTCGGACACTTCGATGTCATCGACGTGGGGCGTGAAGTCTTTTTGGTGGAAGTGTTGATCGCGATAGTCGTCCGCAAGTATTGCGTTGAGCCGACCCCTTGTGGTGGGGGTGTTCCATCCTGCGAGGCGAAGCTTCACCCCGTGCGTATGAATGCCTCGCTCTGCGATTAGGTTGCCGTGCAGGTACATGCGCACATGCCCGTAATCGCGGTCTAACACTACTTTGGTGTTGCTGCGTTTGAAATTCGTGCCCACGAAAAAAGCTGCTGCTGCGTCTCTTGATATTTTTCTTGCCATCTCTCTGTCCTCCTAGACTCTAGTTTTCTGTCGTGTCGGGTCTGTCGCCCCGATATGCGTATTCTAGCATGTCGGTGTCAGTGTGTCAATAGTCGCTTGATAATAGCACGCGCTTCCTTGACGGTGCGAGCGGATTCTATTACAATAAAGTCGTGTTCGATCAGGAAACGGCGTTTCGCTGTCTGTCTGATTGCCCATCCTTGGGGGTAGTGCTGTGTCAGCATCAGATTTCCTCCTGTAGTCGAGTTGCGAAATCGTCCGACTCTCGCACCAGTGCCAAGAACTCTTTTACTTCCATCTCTCCGGCTCGGAATTTGGTTGCAGCTTTCGCCAGTTCCCCAGCCAAGTCGTACATCGCCGCCTTCAGCACTTCTTCGTGGTACGTTTGCATTGCTTCATCGTTCATCCCTCTCTCCTAGAGTCTAGTTGTTAGGCGGCTGTTCGTCGTTGCCCCCTACAAGTCAAATTCTACACTATTATCATCAGCTTGTCAACAGTGAGCGGATAAACCTTGACCAACTGGGCGTGGGCACCTACGCTGCGAGGTGCGACGCAAAACCGGGTGGGGGTAACTCCCCCACCATTCTCGCGTCGTACGTTCGGTTTTTGTGTCGCCACATCTCCGTTCGCCAATCCGAGTAAATTTTCATGTGCTTCTGCGCTACAGAATCGCTCGGCCTAAATTCAAGGAGAAATGCTATGATATACCTACCACCTGAATGCGCGCGTCCACGGTGGACTGCGCAGTGAATACAGCAGAGCTAACCCTTTCACTCTGCAAATCCCACGACCAACCAAGAATCCTAAGCGTAATGACTAAGAGCTGGGATGATTGGGTGTCATATCTCACCGCCGAGCCGGTAGTCGGCGATAAATCCGGTACTGGGCTGGTTCTAGGCCCGTGCAAGGGCAGCCGGTCAGCCAGTAACTTAGCGCATTACGATATGTTCGCGCTGGACGGCGACGCGTCATTGGACGAGGGGGTGCTTGGCGCACCAAGTATCACCACTGCGGTGGAGGCGTTGACCTCACTAGGTTGGGCGGGGGTGGTTACACCGAGCTGGTCAGACGGGCTGCCAGACAAAGGCTCCCGATGGCGTGCCTGGCTCCCGTTAAGTCGCAGTGCATCCAAGTCCGAGCTGTCCGCACTCAGCGCAGGCATCCACAAAGCGTTCAAACTGGGGGGGTGCCCTGTTCGCGAGGCGGCAGAGTCTAAGCGGTACTCACAAATATGGTTCTTCGGTCGCATCCGCGAAGGTGCGGATTACACGCCGTACGCTATAGACGGTATGCGGGTAGACGTTGACCAGATCATCGGTGCCCACGCAGCCACGCAGCATGACGAGGGTATCACAACGGTTGACCCTGACATCATTAAGTATTGCGAGAAGGTCGGCCTCGAGGGGGTCAACGGCATGCTTCTTGGTGCTGGATACACCGCCGCCGACTGCACGGGGGAGAACGAGCTTGGTCGCTGGTGCAGACCTGATTCTAGCACCGGCCAAGCCGGACTGGTCGCATACAAGGACGAGGCCGGAGGCGAGGCGCACTTGACCATCAAAGAGTTCGGTGGGGGCGGTGTGTTCGCAGACGGGTTGGTGCATGACGCGTTCGACGTTCTGCGCATGGTACAGTTCAATGGGGATAAGGTCGCCGCGTTAGTGCACGCCAAACTTGTGGTGGGTGAAGTGTCCTCCAAACGCGTGTCGGCCTTCAACCTTGCGTGTGGTCGCAACGCGGTTCGTCGCGACACCCCAAACGCTGTTACTATTCTCCAGCAGTCCGGCGCGTTTGATAACGTGCTGTCCTACGATACATTCAACCATTCGACCGTGGTGTGCCCCGAGTGGGTGGCTGGGCAGTTGGGGTATGACGAACCCGCAGGCGGCTGGGGTGGCGGCGAGCAGATCACAGCCGTACAGCGAGCGATTAGTCAGGTCAGTGATGAGTACGAGCGAAGCGTGCTAGGTGCTGAATACGTCTCTGGTACTGCGTGGACGTGCAGCGTGGTGCAGCAGGGGGTGGAAGCCGCAGCCAAGGCGCGTCCATTCGACCCACTTGTGGCGTTCCTCGATGAATGCGGGGCTTGGGACGGCGTGTTGCGCGTAGACACTTGGCTCGACCGCATGCTGGGCGTTGGAACGCGCGCATACGAGAAGGAATGTATGCGTGTGTGGCTCGCGGGTGCCGTTGCCAGAGCATACGACCCCGGCGTTGACTTCCAGCTTGTCCCAGTCTTGTTGGGTAAACAGGGGCTAGGCAAGTCTCCGGTTATGAAGGTGCTGTTCGGCGCGGCATGGTGGAGCGACAAGGACATAGTCGGGCTGGAAGGGCAGGACAGAGAGTTGATGGCTGCGGTGAATGGGCACTGGGTATTCGAGTTAAGCGAGAGCATGGGCAGGCGACAGCAGACTGTGGAGGATAAAAAAGCCTTCGTCAGCCGCCCGAAGGACTCCACCCGTAGACTTTACAGCCATGATACCGTCGAGATTCCGCGCAGGTTTGTGATGTACGCAACCAGCAACCGGTTAGGTGGGGTTCTGGCAGATACCACGGGCAATAAGCGGTATCTGCCGCTGTGGTGCACGAAGGCAATCGAACCCGCAGACTGGAAGTGGCTTGAGGCGAACCGCAAACAGGTATGGGCGGAGGCCGTGGCGTTATGGCGTGGAGGGCAACCTTTGACTATGACCGGTGCGGCTGGGGAGACCGCATTGCGTGAACAAGCCGACTGTATGCAGGAGGGGATGTATCACGACGAGATAGTGGAGTTTCTGAACAGGGAAGGCTGTGCCGGAAGCAGTCGAGATGACTGTGTGTGCAAGGATGAAATCCGCGCTCATATAGAAGGACGACGCGGGGTAAATATTCGATCAGATAAGGACATAGAATACACACTCTCTGCACTGGGATATTCCACCCTCAAAAAAGGTGAAACAGGCTGGATGCAGAGGTTCGATGGAAAAGGCCGAAGGGCATGGTTTCCCGATGCGGGGTAAACGCGTTATATCTGTTAGACCCCCCCTCGGCTTGGGGGGTATAACAATCGGGGCAATACCCACACTGCGGTGTGTGGGCATAGCAACCGACTGTTGGTGATGGGTA
>Ga0256829_1002086_pt1 | contig 15348 bp, 16 predicted proteins | sample 131447metaG_FD_185979 | JGI IMG/M metagenome (GOLD analysis project Ga0256829, IMG submission 185979) | Hydrothermal vent microbial communities from Lau Basin, Pacific Ocean - 131-447 | ecosystem: Environmental > Aquatic > Marine > Hydrothermal vents | place: Pacific Ocean: Lau Basin | collected...
TATTCGGAGAAGGTCTTGGTGAGCGGATTACAAATATAGATAAAATAGAACAACCGTTATGGAGAAGGGTTCTCAATCTATGTGTTTTGCTGTTGGTAATAATGGTAATTAGCGGGGTATTTTATTATCTATTTAGTTATGCTTTATAGGAGTAAGAATGTATAACGCACAAAAAGGGGAGGCTACCCTTTTCACCTTCTTTGATAGGAAATAAACTCGAACGAGTTAAGTGAGGCATGAAAAATGTGTCATGAATAGGTTGTGGCGCGTGAGGATTGACACGGCAGGGATTCTGAGTAGAAAGCGCAACCAATTCGCACACGCTTCTTCCGTTGTGCCCTAGAGAAATGGGGATTGGAAGCGTGGAGGAAATAATAACAATCGGAGCACATTAAAATGTCTCAATTTACTATGAAAGCACTGCTAGAAGCAGGCGTACACTTTGGTCACCAAACCCGTCGTTGGAACCCTAAAATGGCACCATACATTTTCGGTTCACGTAACGGTATCCACATCATTGACCTACAAAAAACATTGCGTATGGCAAACGAATCTTATGATTTTATGCGTGAACTAGCTGCTGCTGGTGGACGTGTATTGTTCGTGGGCACTAAACGTCAAGCGCGTGATGCAGTAAAAGAAGAGTCATCTCGTGCAGGTCAATACTACGTGAACCATCGTTGGTTGGGCGGTATGTTGACCAACTTCCAAACAGTACAACAATCTGTGCGCAAAATGAAAGAATTAAAGCGCAAAAAAGAAGAAGGTATTTTTGACCTTATCACCAAAAAAGAAGCATTAAAATTACAAAACGACCTTGATAAGCTTGAACGCACATTGGGTGGTGTTGAAGAAATGACGCACTTGCCAGATTGCTTGTTTGTGATTGATGTGCAAAAAGAAGAGTTGGCTGTGAAAGAAGCACAAAAATTGGGTATCCCAGTTGTGGCTGTTGTGGATTCAAACTGTAACCCAACAGGTATTGATTATGTTGTTCCAGGTAATGATGATGCGATTCGTGCTGTGCGTTTATTCTGCAGTAAAATTGCAGATGCAATCATTGAAGGCACTGAAACTTTCCACTTGGAAAATGCTGAAGATGGTGCTGACATCATCGAACAAATGGCAAACCAAGCTGAAGAAGCTGTAGAAGCACCAGTGGAAGAAGTCGCTGAAAAACCTGCGGAAGAAGCTGCACCAGCTACTGAAGCAAAAGCTTAAATCGAAAAGCATAACCTAATAAAATTTATACATAGCTAGAACGCGCCGAAAGGCGCGTCAATTGGATGGAGATAGAAATGGCAATTACAGCTGCTGACGTAAAAAAACTGCGCGAAGCAACAGGCGCAGGCATGATGGATTGTAAAAAAGCACTCACTGAAGTGGGTGGTGATTTTGATGCTGGCGTAGACTACTTACGTAAAAAAGGTCTAGGCGCTGCAGAGAAAAAAGCAGGGCGTGTTGCAGCAGAAGGTATTGTGGCAACAAAAACCAATGGTAATGCTGCGGTAGTATTGGAAGTGAATGCTGAAACTGACTTTGTAAGTAAAAATGACCAGTTTGTAGCATTTGTAGATAAACTGGCTGGTTTTATTCTTGAGAAACGTCCAGCAGATGTAGCTTCATTGTTGGCAATGGATTTTGATGCTGGTTTAACCGTTGAGCAAACATTATCACAATTGATTGCAACCATTGGTGAGAACATGAGCGTTCGCCGTTTCCAAGTTTTGGAAACCAATGGTGTGGTTTCTGGTTATATTCACGGTGCAGGTAAAATTGGTGTGTTGGTTGCTGTTGAAGGCGAAGCTGATGACGCGCTGGCAACAATTGCACGTAATGTTGCTATGCATGTTGCAGCGGTAAACCCTGATTTTATTTCTCGTGATTCTGTGACTGATGAAGCGATTGAACGGGAGCGTAAAGTGTTGACTGAGCGTGCGTTGGCAAGCGGTAAACCTGAAGCGATTGTTGAGAAAATTGTTGCAGGGCAAATGAATAAGTTTTATTCAGAAAACTGCTTGTTGGATCAAGCTTTTGTGATGGATACTGATAAAACTGTTGCTCAAGCTGTGTCTGGTGTCCAATCAGGTGCAAAAGTAGTTGCAGTTGCTCGCTTTGCTTTGGGTGAAGGTATCGAGAAAAAAGAAGAGGATTTTGCTGCTGAAGTTGCAGCACAAATCAAAGGCTAATCACAAGTTAAACAATTATGATTGCCTCAGGTTTGTTTTTGAGCAAGCTTGAGGCATCTTAAATTTTTAAAGACGCATGTTGGTATCAAAGCTTTAAGGAGTTCGTATGGCATCAAGCACCAAATATAAACGGGTATTACTCAAGCTATCTGGTGAGGTATTGATGGGTCAAAGTGGTTATGGTATTGATCCCGATACTATTAATCGTTTGGCGAGCGAGCTGATTGAAGTGCGAGATAGCAAGGTGGACTTAGCTATTGTGATTGGCGGTGGTAATATATTCCGTGGTAATATGGGTACGGCTTCTGGCATGGACAGAGCAAGTGCTGACTATATGGGTATGATGGCAACGGTGATGAATGCGATTGCCTTGCAAGATGCGTTGGAACGACAAGGCGCTAAAGTTCGTGTGATTTCTGCGTTGCATGTTAAAGAAGTAGCAGAACCTTACATTCGTAGACGCGCCGTGCGTCACCTTGAAAAAGGTCGGATTCTTATTTTTGCCTCAGGTACAGGCAATCCTTATTTTACAACAGATACAGCCGCGAGTTTGCGTGCGATGGAAATCAATGCAGATGTGGTGCTTAAAGGCACTAAAGTAGATGGTGTTTATACGGCTGACCCAGTTAAAGATCCATCCGCAACACGTTATGATACGCTGACATTTACAGAGGCATTAACCAAACAATTGGGCGTGATGGATGCCACAGCTATGTCATTATGCCGAGATAATCAAATGCCTATTGTGGTGTTCGATGTGACCACGCAAGGGCAAATGTTAAAAGCTGTGATGGGCGAGTCTGTGGGCACAGTAGTTCAGGAGAGTTGAAATGTTCGAAGATTTGAAAGAACGGATGAATAAAACGATTTCGGCGCTAAAAACAGACTTGGCAACAATTCGTACAGGTCGTGCGAATGCAGCTCTGTTAGATCACGTGCGTGTTCCATATTATGGTTCAGATGTTCCTGTGAGCCAAATAGGCAGTATTTCAGTGCCTGAGCCACGTATTTTGATGATTACACCGTGGGAAAAGGCTGTGTTAAAAGACTTGGAAAAAGCATTGTTAGCTTCTGATTTGGGTTTAACGCCTTCCAATGATGGTGAGGTGATTCGTCTTATTTTACCAGAGTTAACAGAAGACCGCCGCAAAGAATTTGTAAAACAAGCCAAATCACTATCTGAAAAATCAAAAGTATCATTGCGAAATTTACGTCGTGATGCCAATGAAGCAGTGAAAAAGCAGGTGAAAGAAGAAGGTTTACCTGAAGATGAATCCAAACGTTTGCAGGATGAAATTCAGAAAATTACAGATAGCTTTGTCAAAGAAGTGGATGCTGTGATTGAGAAAAAAGAACAGGATATTTTAACTGTTTAATGTCTTCTGCTGAAGGGCTGTCGTCACAACGTGTGCCCAAACATGTTGCTATTATCATGGATGGGAATGGTCGCTGGGCAAAAGCTCAGGGGCTCTCTCGTCTTGAAGGACATAAGCAAGGTGCCAAGCGCCTTAGGGATGTGATTCAATGGGCAAAAGATGCAGGTGTAAAACAAGTTTCATTGTATGCTTTTTCCACAGAGAACTGGAAACGTCCCAAGTTAGAAATTGCAGGTTTGATGACACTTTTAGCAACAATGTTGCCTTTAGAAGTGCCCAAAATGCAAGAGAAAGGGGCTAGGCTTTTAATCTTAGGTGATATATCCAAGTTTCCATGGATAGCACGTCGAGCTTTAAATAAGGCTGTGCAAGCCACAAAAGATAATACAGAAGTTGATGTGATTTTATGTCTAAATTACGGTGGTCAACAAGAGATTGTTGATGGCGTAAAGTCTTTTTATACATCCTTTGATGATGAGCAAACGCGTGCCAAGGCTTTTTCTGAGCTTACCCCCGAAACACTTTATCAATTTTTAGGTAGGGATGATATTTTACCTGTAGATTTATTGATTCGTACGGGTGGTGAAAAACGTATCTCCAACTTTCACTTGTGGGACGCTGCATATGCGGAGCTCTATTTTACAGATACCAATTGGCCAGCATACAGTCAGCAAGACCTGACTGATGCTTTGCAAGATTTTGCGCATCGGGAACGCCGTTTTGGTAAGACCAGTGAACAGGTTCAGGTAGGTGATGTTGATGAGTGAACTTAAGAAGCGGGTTATCACAGCAGTTTTCTTAATTGCAGGGGCAGTATATTGGATGTTTTATACATCAGAGGGTGTATTTAACTTGCTCACCGTAGGTTTGGGTTTGTTGGCAGTTGTAGAGCTACTTGCCATGCTTTCTTTGGGTGTGGGGCTGCTTTATGTAGTCACCTTGGCAATTCCTAGTTTGTTTTGGATTTGGAGTTCAGATACAATTCCCGTATTATTTCCTTTGTTAACCCCATTGGTTCTTTGGTTACTTATTTTCTTAGCCACACATAGACACAATAACACACCTGAACACTTTGCACGTTTTGTGTATTTACAAAGCATGACCATGTTATTGATGTTATTTTGTTATACTTTAATTGAAGTTCATCATTTGCCAGATGGTATTTTGTTTTTATCGGGTGCTTTTTTGGGTGTGTGGGCAGCAGATATTGCAGCTTATTTCACAGGTAAAGCTATGGGTAAGAACAAGCTTTGCCCATCAATTAGCCCTGGTAAAAGTGTAGAAGGTTTTATGGGTGGTTTGTTTTTTGGTACGTTAACAGCGGCTGTTTTTTGGGTGCAAATGTTAGCTATGCCGATGTTGACCGCGCTAGTGTTGGCTTTGTTATTGGTGGTAATTTCTGTGGCTGGTGATTTGGGCGAATCGGCATTGAAACGTGCGGTAGGTGTTAAAGATAGTGGCCGCATGCTGCCAGGGCATGGTGGTATTTTAGACAGAATTGATGCTTTACTACCTTCGATTCCTTTTGTTGCCATGTTGTGGATGGTGGTATCATGAATAAACCCATGCAGTTAACCATTTTGGGTGCCACAGGTTCGATTGGTACGAGTACGATTGATGTGATGTTACGCCACCCTGAACAGTTTCAGGCTTATGCTTTGGTTGGACATAAAAATGTCACTTTAATGCAAAAACTTGCAGAACAAGTAAAGCCTGCCTTTGTTGTGATGACGGATGAAGCAGCTTATCATGATTTAAAGGGTAAACTTCCTGCTACAACAAAACTTGAATATGGCATGGATGCTGCAGAAGCTGTCGCATCTGCAGATGAAGTGGATATGGTGATGGCAGCCATGGTTGGTTCGGCTGGTTTGCCTGCAACACTGGCTGCGGTTCGTGCGGGTAAACGTGTAGGGCTTGCCAATAAAGAGTGTTTGGTTACAGCAGGTCGTATTTTTATGCAGGCTGCTAAACAATATGGTGCAGAAGTTGTACCTGTGGATTCTGAACATGCTGCTGTGCATCAAGCATTGGCAGGTCACGATAGAGGCTCGGTTACACGGATTATTCTTACTGCATCAGGAGGTCCTTTTCGTAATCGTGATCCTGAAAGCTTAAAGAATATTACAGTTGAAGAAGCCGTTGCTCATCCGAATTGGAGCATGGGCGCGAAAATTAGCATTGATTCAGCAACCATGATGAATAAAGCACTGGAACTGATTGAAGCCAAATGGCTGTTTGATGCCAAAGCAGAGCAATTATCTGCTATTATTCATCCGCAAAGTATTGTGCATGCTATGGTAGAATATAGAGATGGTTCGGTATTGGCTCAACTTGCAATGCCTGATATGCGTTCGCCTATTGTATATGCTATGCAGGCAGAGCCACGGTTAGAGAGTGGCATTCCGTGGCTTGAGTTGGCACAAACGCAACCTTTAGAATTTCAAGCCATTGATGAAGCACGTTTTCCAGCCATGCGTTTGGTCAAAGCAGTGCTTGCAGGTGAAGATAGTTTAGCCATTGCTTTAAATGCTGCCAATGAAGTGGCAAATCAAGCTTTTCAAGATGGTAAGCATGGTTTTATGGATATTGTAAACACGGTTGAAAAAGTGATGGAAAGAACAACAGAGCAACCTGTTGAAACGCTTGAACAAGTTTGGCAGCTGGATAAGCAAGCACGTATTCAAGCTAAGGAAATGATTCCCCTATGTTAGAAACTATTCACACTACACTCTACTTTGTTACTGCGATTGTTCTTTTGATTGGCTTTCATGAGTATGGTCACTTTATCGTTGCGCGTAAACTTGGCATTAAAGTTGAGAAGTTCTCAATTGGATTTGGTCCTTCATTATTTTCATGGCGTGGTAAAGATGGTGAAGTGGAATATGTTATTGCAGCAATCCCATTGGGTGGCTATGTGAAAATGTTGGGTGAAAACCCTTATGAGCAGCTTGAAGAAAACGAAGAGAGTGTTGTATTATCTGAAGAAGATAAAAAGCGAGCATTTAATAATCAGCCTGTATGGAAGCGGGCTGCTGTTGCGGTGGCAGGTCCAGGTTTTAATTTTATATTTGCTATTTTTGCATATATGTTGGTGGCTTGGATGGGTCACCAAGTATTACCACCAGTGGTTGGTTCTGTAAATCCAAATTCAGAAGCAGAACACCAAGGCATTTTGGTGGGTGATAGGATTGTGGCTGTTGATGAAACTAAGGTGACTTCATGGCAGTCTTTTGAAGAGACTTTGAAATTAAATATTGGTGGTGAGCATATCTTATCTATTGATAGGGACGGTCAACACGTATCGTTACCTGTGTACTTATCACACCCTGCAAAAGATGCGTTTTTGTCAAATGTGGCAGAAGAAGTATTGGGTCTAGGTCTGGGTTTAGATATTCTTATTCAAGAGGTTATGCCTGGCTCTCCAGCTGAGAAAGCTTTACTTCAAGCAGGGGATCAAATATTGGCAGTTAATGGTGAACCTGTAAAATCAGTACATGGCTTGATTGAAGTGATTGGTGAACATGCAGGGAAAACTGTACAAATGCAGGTGCAACGCGGCGGTGCTCAGTTGCAGCTGGTAGTGATGCCAAAGGGCAATGAGGCAGGACGAGGTTTGATAGGCGTGCGTCTAAGTGCAAAACCTTGGGCAGCACCTGAATGGCAACGTAAAGGTATTTGGGAAGGTGTGCAGTATGGTTTTGTCCGTACTTGGGAAGTCACTGTGATGACGGGTGAAATGTTCAAGCGTATGGTGAGTAGCTCTATATCTGCAGATAATTTGGGTGGTCCGATTGCTATTGCACAAATGGCAGGTAACACAGCTGACCGTGGTTTGGTGTATTTCATTATGTTCTTGGCCTTCTTTTCAGTCAATTTAGCGATTCTAAATTTATTGCCTATCCCTGTTTTGGATGGTGGTATGTTGCTGTTTTTAGCTATTGAGCAAGTTCGAGGTAAAGCCTTAAGCCCAGAAATGCAAATGCGTTTCCAAATGATAGGGATGTTACTGATTATGACACTGATGTTGTTTGCATTTTATAATGACATTATGCGACTATTTCGAGGATAAGCATGAAAGAATTTGGGTTTAAGGCATTAGTGGGCTGTTTGTTGTTGTTGTCGTTTGCACGGATTGCAATTGCAGAAGATACGGTGGTAGCGGTAGCTATTGAAGGTAATCGTTATGTGGAAACACCAGCGGTGATGGCAAAGGTACGTAGTAAAGTTGGTTTACCACTTGATAGGCGTGTGATTAGCCAAGATGTTCGCCGCTTGTTTGCAACAGGTTACTTTTCCGATGTTTATGCTGAAGGTGAGCGGGTAGATGGTGGTATTAAACTTATTTATATGGTGAAAGAAAACCCTGTTATTGCCAGTGTTTCCTTTGAAGGCAATAAGGAATTATCAAATAAAAAGTTAAGACCTAAAATGAAGATTAAACCTGGTATGATTTTGAGCCCCTTGGTGGAAAGTATTGATACCAATATGATACGCAAAGCTTATTTAGCCAAGGGCTATTATCAGGTGGATGTACATATTGATGCAACACCATTGGATGATGGACGCGTCGATGTAAAGGTCACCATTGATGAAGGTACAGTCACCCACATCAAAGATATTCGTTTTATTGGTAACAAGTCCTTTTCAAGTGAGAAATTGCGTAATGTCTTGGCTTCTTCAGTTTCAGGTTTAGGCAGTTGGTTTAGTAATAATGATGTGTTTAGCCGTAGGCGTTTTGAAGCTGATGCACAAATGGTTCGCATGTTCTATCAAGATGCAGGTTATTTGGATGCCAAAGTTGAGTCTACACGTTTGATGTTAACGCCGAATAAAGATGAGTTTTACCTATCGTTGAGTATTTATGAAGGTAAGGCATTTACGGTTAGTGCGATTGAGTTAACAGGTGATGTTACACCATCCAAAGAAGTTTTGATGGAAGATGTGAAACTGAAACAAGGTGAACTGTATTCGTTAACCAAATTACGTGAGTCAATTCAGGCGATAACAGAAAAAGTGGGTGATGAGGGTTATGCATTTGCCAATGTAACACCCATGTTTCATAGAAATTTAAAAGATAATACTGTTGTGATTGAGTTTGATATTGAAAAAGGGCGTGAAGTTTATGTGGAACGCGTTGAAATCCAAGGACACAGTAAAACCCAAGAACATGTAATTCGACGTGAGTTAAGGCAAGCAGAAGGTGAGCGTTATAGTGCGAGCAAAATCCGACGCAGTAAAGAGCGTTTACAACGGATTAGCTACCTTTCTAAAAGCAAAGTCTCTACACCTAGAGGTAAAGCTGCGAACACCGTGGATATGAAGTTGGATATTGAAGAAGGTAAAAGTGGATCTTTTTCTGCAGGTGTTAACTACTCGCAACTTTATGGTGTGGGTTTTGTAGGAAAAGTTTCTGAAAATAACTTTTTGGGTGGTGGTTATAAAACAAGTGTAAGTGCAGATGTTGGTGGAGCAGTGAACAATTATGATATTAGTTTAACCGACCCTTACTTTTTTGGTGAAGATGTAAGTGCTTCGTTACGTGTTTTTCAAAATCAAACGGATATACGAACTATTGTATTGTATAATCAAGATAGTAAAGGAGCCTCATTTAATGTAGGCATGGCATTGAATGAATATATGCGTTATTCGGTGGGTTATTATTTGACCACCACAACCCTTTCTGGTGTCCCAACCACATCATCATTGGCATTGCGTTCGCAAGAAGGGACTTATACTACGGGTGAACTCGTGCAGTCACTTTCGTATGATACACGCAACCGAACACTGATACCGACAGAGGGAAGCTTATCTTCGCTGTCTTTGGGGTATGCTGGAGCAACAGGTGATAGAAAATTTTATGAAACCACAGCTTCAACACAACACTACTTTCCACTGACTGATTTTTGGACGCTACGTACAGCTATGAACTTGGGGCAAATTCAAAGTTATGGAGGGGAAGATGTACCCGTATATCGTAGGTATTCGCTTGGTGGTGTAGGAAGCATGCGTGGCTATAATTATTATGGCATATCTGTTGTTGACCCACAGACATTAGATATTCTTGGCGGCACGAAAAAAGCAACTGCTTCTCTAGACTTACAATTTCCATTGCCTTATATGGAGCAAGCTGGATTTAGAGGCGCATTTTTTGTAGATGCTGGTACAGTTTGGGGTACATCCGACGTTACTTTTGATAAGGGTGCCATTCGTGGCTCCTATGGCTTTGGTATTGAATGGAGTTCACCTGTTGGTCCGATTACTTTAACGTGGGCTACAGCGGTGAATGCGCAGCCTTTGGATGATGTTCGCCGCTTTGAGTTTGCACTTGGTCGTGGTTTTTGAGATAGTTCCCATCTAGATTTTGTTTGAGATAAGTTTGTTTGAGATAATAAGGGTAAAAGGTGTAGTTGATTAAATGAAAAAAATTATCGCAGTATGTATTGTCATGTCTTGTTTGTGGGTAGGTCAAAGTTTCGCTTCAGAGATGAGAATCGCCTATGTAGATATTAAAGTATCAATGGAAAACACCAAGGCTTATCAGCAAGGTGTAAAACGTTTTGAAGCTTTGCAAAACAAAAAAAGAAAACAGCTTGATGCTAAACGTAAAACGTTAACCGATTTGGATAAAGAGTTACAAATGCAATCTATGGCAATGACCTCTGAGCACCTTATGGAAAAACAGCAAAAATTAACACGTTTGAAAAAAGAGTTTGATCGCGACCTTCAAGATGCAACAGATGAATTAAAACGTGAGAAACGCCAGCTGGATCAAGCCATGTTTGGCAAGTTTTATAATGCAGTTAAAACCTATGGTAAAGAGCACAAGTTTGATATTATTTTACCACGATCAGCAATCATTTATGGTAGCAAACCTTATGATATTACAGCTGATATTACGAAAATTTTAGACAAAACAAAGTAAATTTCGTGAGTATTATACCTCTCACACTTGCGGAAGCCGCTGATTTTCTTGGCGGTGAGCTGATTTGCAGTGATTCCAGCAAGGTTGTTACAGGGGTACAAACCTTAATGAAAGCAAAAGCAAATCAAGCTTCATTTTTAAGCAATATGAAGTATAAAAATGACTTGCAGACCACTCAAGCAGGGCTTGTTTTGTTGGGTCAAGATACAGAGTTGCCGGAGAAAACTCCTTTTGCCACGCTTCGTTTGGATAATCCATATGTTGGTTTTACCAAGTTACAGCGCTATTTTCATCCTGCACCCGTAGCAACAGGTGTGGTTGATGAATCAGCTTGTATTCATGAAGGTGCTAAGCTTGCAGAGCAAGTGCAAGTTGATGCATTTGTTAGCATTGCTGAAGGTGTATCGGTAGGTGCAGGTAGTATTATTGGTGCTGGCTGCGTATTGGAACAAGGTGTAAGCATAGGTGAAAACTGTTTATTACACCCAAGAGTTGTGCTTGCTCAAGGCACGCAACTGGGTGACCGTGTTGTGATTCAAGCAGGGGCTGTTGTAGGCTCGGATGGTTTTGGTTTTGCTTGGACAGGTTCAGAGTATTTGAAAATTCCACAGGTTGGACATGTGGTTATCGAAGATGATGTAGAGGTAGGTGCCAATACATGTATTGATCGTGGTGCCATAGGTAATACTGTTATCAAACAAGGTGCTAAGTTGGATAATTTGATTCAACTTGCGCATAATGTTGAAGTTGGAGAGCATACCGTTATTGCAGGGCAAGCTGGTTTTGCGGGTTCAACAGTGATTGGCAAGGGTTGCCAGTTTGGTGCACAATCAGGTGTGGCAGGTCATTTGACTTTAGTGGATGGTACGATAGTCGGGGCTAAAGCTGGTGTGATTGGGGATATCAAGAAAAAAGGTATGGTTTCAGGGTTCCCTGCTGTACCACACAGACATTGGCTGAAAGCCTCTGCTTTGTTTGATAGGTTGCCTGCCATTTGGAATAAAATTAAGCGTTTAGGTTAAGTTTGGAGTAATACATGGCTTTTAATATTGATGAAATAATGGATAGGTTACCACACCGTTACCCCTTTTTGTTAGTGGATAGAGTGTTGGAATTGACAGAGGGTGAGTCCATTAAAGCCTTAAAGAATGTTAGCATTAATGAACCTCATTTTAATGGACACTTTCCTGGTCACCCTATTATGCCAGGTGTATTGATTGTGGAAGCCATGGCACAAGTGGGTGGTTTACTTGCATTGTCAGAAGCCAGTGCTGAACAAGAACATTTGATGTACTTTACGGGTATTGATGGTGTTAAATTTCGTAAACCTGTACGCCCAGGCGACCAAATTATCTTTGAAATAAACATTCTTCGTAAGCGTGGTGCAATGTATAAGTTTAAGGGTGAAGCATTTGTTGATGGCAATTTGGTTTGTTCTGCGACATTGATGGCATCTGTTTTTCCTAAGGACGAAGTGTGACTAAAGCTCAAGCAACAACCATTCATTTAACAGCCGTTGTCTCAGACAAGGCGAGGATTGGTGAAGGGGTAAGCATAGGGCCATTTTGTACGGTAGATGAAGGTGTAACATTGGGTGCGGGTTGTGAGCTTGTCTCACATGTGTCTATTACTGGTCACACCACGATTGGTGAGCATAATACTTTTTCACCCTTTTCTAGCATTGGTGGTGTTCCACAAGATTTAAAATTCCATGATGAACCATCAGAAGTCATCATTGGTGATAACAATACATTTCGTGAGTATGTCACTGTTCACCGTGGTACAGAAGGTGGTGGTATGCTCACCAAAATTGGTGATAACAACCTTTTCCAAACTTATACCCACGTGGCGCATGATTGTCAGATTGGTAATGGTATTGTGTTGGCATGTAGTGCGATTTTAGCAGGTCATGTTGCAGTTCACGATGGTGCGATTGTGGGTGCAATGTCTGCGGTTCATCAATTCTGCCGTATTGGTAAGAATGTGATGTTAGGTGCAACCTGTACAGTGCTTAAAGATATGCCGCCATTTACCATTGCAGGTGGTGGTTACCACATGAGTTTATCTGGTTTGAATACGGTTGGTTTGAAACGTAAAGGTTTGAGCAATGATGATATTCGTGCTCTCAAAACAGCCTATAAAACCATTTTTATGGGTTCTGGTTTATTAAAAGAGCGTTTGACAGAGGTTGAAGGTTTGGCTTTAAACAATGCTTATGTTGATGAATTGGTAGCTTTTGTGCGTAGCAGTGAGCGAGGGGTGATGATGCACTCTAAAAAAGAGAAGGATGTCTAAGTCTAAACGTATAGGTTTGGTGGCAGGTTATGGCGCATTTCCATTGGAACTTGCGCAAACATTGAAAAATCATGGTTACGCTGTGCATGTTGCAGCCATTCAAGAAGAAGCATCGAAGGACATTGAAAGGATTGCCGATACCGTAGCTTGGGTATCCGTTGGTCAAATCAAAAAACTGATTAAAACCATGCAAAATCATGGTGTTACAGAGCTTGTTTTTGCAGGGAAAGTGCAAAAGATTCATTTGTTTCGTAATTTTAAACCCGACTTATTAGCTGCCAAGATTTTATTTCAAGCCAAAGATAAAAAAGATGATTCTTTGATGTTAGGTATTGTCAAAGCCCTTGCCGATAAAGGTATTACCGTGTGTTCACAAACTGAATTTGCAGGTGATATGTTGGCAGGAGAAGGACATTTGTTTGGTCCTAAACCGACGGAACAAATGCTTAAAGATATGCAGTTTGGATTCCCTCAAGCCAAAGCTATTGCAGGTTTAGATATTGGACAAACCATTGTTGTTAAAGATGAAGCTGTACTGGCTGTGGAAGCCATTGAAGGCACAGATGAGGCCATCAAACGCGGCGGTGCATTGGGTAAATCCGATGTTACGGTCATCAAAGTCGCCAAACCCAATCAAGACCTGCGCTTTGATGTGCCAGCGATGGGTGTGGGTACGCTAGAAACCATGGCAACATCAGGTTGCACAGCCATTGGAATTGAAACAGGGCAAACATTGCTGATTGAAAAAGATAAACTTGCAGATACAGCGAATCGTTTGGGTATTTCAGTTGTTGCTCAGGTAAATTGATATATCCCTAAGTGATTTAGCAAAGCCCTTGTAAAATTAGTTTTGGTTATGTTTGTCAATTAATCTTGACAGAGAGTTAAGTATAGCTAATGTGCCGATTCTCTATGGATACACTGACTATATACCAGCGCGTTTTGCAAACTGTTGAATACTTTCTAAAGAATGCTGCACATTTGACGATAAATGAATTAAAGGATTTTGACCCTAGCATTGAAGAGCTTGCTAAGAATTTGAGAACGCTCGCAACTATTTTGGGTAGCTTAGCATCAAGTGGTTACGATGATGAAGATATGGCAATAAACGCACTTCAGTGTTGTTTAGAGCTTGAAAAGCTTGCGCAAATAGTTCAAGATGAGCAAGAGGATGAATTAGAAGAGTTGTTTTTACGTCTTGAAATGCACGTGAAAGCACCTATAAAGTAAGGAAAGGAGTGAATTATGACAGAATTTGAAAAGAAAAGACTTCATAAGGAAGCACATTTGTTACTTGATAAGATTGAAGCTGGTATTTCTTTTATCATTGAAAGCATTAAGGCAAAGAAGAGAAAGAAGGCAGCCTAACATTACAAATGTATTGATTCTAAGGGTGGTCTTTGACTGCCCTTTTTTATGTTTACTAAATGAATTTAAATGTAAATCTTGATTCTCTGATGCAAAAAGTACCCCAAACATACCGTGTTTTAATTTCAGCAGGGGAAAGCTCTGGTGATTTGCATGCTGCTGCGGTGATTCGTGAATTAAAAGCGCAAACACTTGATGGTGTGACGCTTGAAATTGCTGGTATTGCAGGGCCTTTGATGCAAGAAGCGGGGTGTAAACCCATTCGGGATATGTCTGAGCTGAATGTGATGGGCTTTGGTGATGTCATCAAAGCTTTGCCGCGAATTAAGGGCGTGGAAAAAGATATATTGCGTTTTGCAGCAGAATTTAAGCCTGATGTGGTTATTTTGACTGATTTTACCAGTTTTCATTTAGGGCTTGGGCGTAAACTTCGTGCTCAAGGTTTGTTTGTGACCCATTATATTGCACCCAAACTTTGGGCTTGGGGTGCGAAGCGGATTACCAAGTTGCAACAATCACAAAATCGGCTGGCATGTATTTTTCCTTTTGAAGAACAATGGTTTAGCGAGCGTGGCATTCAAGATGTAACCTATGTGGGCAACCCCAGTGCATATGCTTGTCAGGGTGGTTGGTCTAAGGCGGAGCTTAAAAAGCGTTTGGGTTTAGCAGAAGACACGCCGCTTTTGGCTTTGTTGCCAGGTTCACGCCCCAGTGAATTAAAACAACATGTGCAGCTTTTGGCAGATACATTTGTTCGATTACAAAAACAAAAGCCAGAGCTTCAGGCTGTGGCAACGCTTGCGCCTAGTGTTAAACCTGAAGCTTTAAAGCCACTTACTGATGTTGGTGTGATGTTGTTGGAACGCACGGAAGACAACTATGCTTTGCGGGCAGATGCAGCGATTGCAGTGTCGGGTACGGCAACTTTGGAATTGGCATTATGGGATACGCCTACGGTGTTGGTGTATAAAACATCAGCATTTTCGTGGTTTATCGGGCAGCGTTTAATCAAAGGTCGATGTGTGGGGCTTGCCAATATTTTATTGCTTGGTGATGCACCCAGTTCGCAGGGGATTGTTCCTGAATTGCTGCAACATGAAGCGACTATTGAGCATATAGAAAAGGCGGTGATGCCTTTATTGTGTGGTGCATCACAGAATCAACGGCAAGCTTTTGCAAATTTACGAACGTTGTT
>Ga0256829_1002087_pt1 | contig 15348 bp, 14 predicted proteins | sample 131447metaG_FD_185979 | JGI IMG/M metagenome (GOLD analysis project Ga0256829, IMG submission 185979) | Hydrothermal vent microbial communities from Lau Basin, Pacific Ocean - 131-447 | ecosystem: Environmental > Aquatic > Marine > Hydrothermal vents | place: Pacific Ocean: Lau Basin | collected...
CATCTCTTCACCTATGCCATCACAAGCTATTATCTCCTCTTTTGTTGCATTTATAAAAGAAAAACCAAAGTTCTCTGCTAAAGTTTTTGATGCTACTTCACCGATATGCTCTATCCCTAAAGCATTGATAAAACGCCAATATTCACTTCCCTTTGCATCGCCAAGAGCATCGAGTAGATTTTGTGCTTTTTTCTCTTTAAAACCATCTAGTGTTAGCAGTTTTTCCAAATCTAGTTCAAACAAATCAACAACACTTTTTACAAGTCCAGAGGTGAAAAGTTGTTCAACTATTTTGTTTCCAAGTCCATCTATATTTAGACAAGGTTTTGAAGCAAAATATATGATAGAGTTTACTACCCTCGCCTCACACTCCAAGTTTTGACACTTAAGTAAAACGCCCTCATCTAAAAGTTCACTTTCACAAACTGGGCATAAAGTTGGTCTCTCATAAACTTTTTCTTTGCCTGTTCTCTCATGTGTTAAAACTTTGATGATTTTAGGGATAACATCTCCACTTCTAAGTATGATAACCTTGTCTTGAAGTCGTATATCTTTTCTATCTATCTCATCAAAATTATGAAGTGTCGCCCTCTCAACTACAACACCATCTATATCAGTAGGCTCAACGATAGCAACAGGAGTAACAGCACCAGTTCTTCCCACTTGCAAAACTATATCTTTTAGAGTTGTTATCTTCTCCACAGCTGGAAATTTATAAGCTACTGCCCAACGAGGAACTTTAACCGTATAGCCCATATCGACTTGTGAACTTATCTCATCTACTTTTATAACCATGCCATCAAGCATCATGGAGTACGAGTCTCTATCATGAACCATCTGTTTATATATAGACTCTATCTCATTTATATCTTTGCAAACTTTTCGCTCTGGTGGTTTGCGAAATCCTAGCTCATAGATGTAGTTCATCTTGTCATGAAGTAGCTTTTGAGCTAGAGTATTTACACCTATGCCGTAAGGTAAAAAAACAAGATTTCTTGCTGCTGTTATACTAGAGTCAAGTTGTCTCAGACTTCCAGCTGCTGCGTTTCTAGGATTTGCAAAGAGTGCTTCATCTCTCTTTAAACGAGACTCATTTATCTTATCAAACTCATCTTTAAAGATAACAACTTCACCACGAATTTCTATAGTCTCTTTATGCTCTATAGTTAAAGGGATAGACTTTATTGTTTTTACATTTTGAGTGATTAACTCACCGATATTGCCATCGCCCCTAGTTATCCCTTTGATGAGTTCACCATTTTCATAGAGTAAATCAAGACTTGCACCATCATATTTTGGTTCACAATAAAAGCTTATATTTTTATCCAACTTATAAGTTTTTTCAAGCCATTTTAAAAGACCATCTCTATCAAAAATATCTTCTAAAGACCACATGCGAGAGAGATGTTTCTCCTTAGTAAAACCATCACTTATCATATCCCCTACTCTTTGCGTTGGAGAGTTTTTTAAAATATATTCAGGATTTTTCTCTTCATAAGAAACAACTTCATGATAAAGCTTATCATAAACTTCATCAGTTGTTATTGGGTCATCAAGTACATAGTAATGTTTAGCCCACAAGTTAAGCTTATCTACTGCTATTTTATATTTATTTATATTCATTAAGACTACTTTGTTTATTATTTAAAGTCTATTATCTCATAATTTTCATTAAATTATTTTTTCATTCAAACAAATATAATAATTTTAGAAAATTATAACAAAACTGTGATATAATTTTTTATAATTAACTATACAGGATATTATCAAATGAAAAAACTATCCATAAAAATTCAAGTGCTTGGGATGATTTTCACATCATTACTTGTTTTAGGTCTTGTTACTTCCATTAGTTCTGTTTACAAAAGCAAAGATGCTTTGATGCAAAGTAACTTTTCTAAGCTAAAAACTGTAAGAGATTTGAAAAAAATTCAAATCGAAGATTTTTTTCGTAAGAACATAGCCACTATTAATGTTATCTCAAAAAGTAACAATGTAGAATATCTTGCTGATGACTTGTATAGACTCGAAGAGAAAATGGATCTTACGCCTAAAAAAAGCTATCCAATAAAAGATCCATTAGTACAAGAGACTATAGAACCTTATGAAAGATTTTTCAAATCTTTTGTTAGCGAATATGGATATGCTGATGTACTACTCATAAATGCAACAACAGGGCAAGTAACTTATAGTGCTAAAAAAGGAAAAGATTTTGGAGCAAACCTTAAAACAGGAAAACTAAAATCAAGTGCATTAGCAGAAGTTTTTAATGCAACACTTAAAAATAAGCGTCCTACTTATGTAGATATGAAACCATACAAACCTAACAACAATGAGCCGATGTTGTTTTTAGGTACAACAGTTAATGTTGATGATGAACTTAACTCTGTACTTGTAATAAAGATTGCTGGTTCATCTATAAATAAAGTAATGCAAGAGAGAGTTGGTTATGGCAAGACTCAAGAGGATTATCTTGTTGGTCAAGACCATCTTATGAGAAGTGATAGTTACCTTGATAAGAAAGACCATTCTATACTAAACTCATTTAACAACCCAAAACAAGGTTCTATAAATACTATCCCTGTAAACAATGCTTTAAAAAATCAAACTTCAACTGGTATCTTTAAAGAATACAATGGGAAGTCAATACTAAGTGCTTACTCAACAATCAAAGTTGGACAAAATTTACAATGGGCTTTTTTATCTGTTATAAATGAAGATGAAGTGCTTATAACTCCAAATGAGATTAGAAATTTTATTATTATTGAGGCTATTATCATTTTAATAATTATTGGTTTAGGCTCTATCCTTGCACTAAACAGAAACCTTATCAAACCTTTAGAAGACTTCAAAGCTACACTCTTAGATATAGGTCAAACAAAAGACTTAACAAAAAGCTTAAACTCTGATGCTCCTCTTGAGATACAAGAGATGGCTAATAGCATAAACACCCTGCTTCATGATATGCAACATCTCATAAATGATGCAAAAAACTCTTCTACAAATAACACCAATATTGCAAATGAACTCTCTTCAAATGCAAATCAAGTTGGAAGAAATGTTGAAATTTCTGCAGAAATCATCAAAGAGGCAAGTGAAAACTCAAATAAAATAAACAATGAAATTGCAGTGGCTATCTCCGAAGCACAATCAAATAAACAAGAGATAATCAAAGCTAATGATATGCTAAAAGAAGCTAGGGATGAAATCATATCTTTAACAAGTAGAGTGCAAGATAGTTCTGAGCTAGAAGTAGAACTAGCACAAAAGATGGACACTCTTTCTAGTGAAGCCAACAATGTTAAAGGTGTACTTGAAGTTATAGGGGACATAGCCGACCAAACAAACTTACTTGCACTAAATGCTGCCATTGAAGCCGCAAGAGCTGGTGAGCATGGACGAGGTTTTGCTGTTGTTGCTGATGAAGTTCGTAAACTAGCAGAGAGAACACAAAAAAGTCTAAGTGAGATAAATGCCACTATAAATGTAATCGTCCAGTCCATCCAAGAAGCAAGTGAAAACATGAATAACAATTCAAAAGATATTCAAAATCTTTCAGACATAGCTTCAGAAGTTGAAGAGAAAATAAATGTAACTGTTGAGATAGTAAATAACGGTACAAAAGCTAGTGATAAGACTGTACAGGATTTTGAAAGCACTGGTAAGGCTATAGAGAATATAGCTAATATAGTTACAAAGATAGACCATATTTCTATAGAAAATGCTAAGAGTGTAGAGAGTATTGTTTCAACAAGCGAGGACTTATCTAAAGAGACAAAAGAGTTAAATTCTCAACTTGAAACTTTTAATACATGATTAAAAGAACTCTGCTACCTCTCTCATGCTTTCAATAAGTTCATCTTTTGTCTCAAACTCTAAAACTTTTTTATCTCTAACATTTTCACCAGCTAAAGTATAATCAAACACAAGCACAAACTTTATAAACTTAACTTTCTCACCGTAAAGGTCAAACCACTCCAAACTCATTTCTGCAATTTCACCTTGCATATCTATAAGTACAGCAGAGTATAGCCTTGTTAAATTGTTTAAACTAATATCGCCATTTTTTGATTTATATATCATTTTATTCCTTGTTCAAATTTTTTTTCATTTTTCCATTTCTCATTTTTAGAAATGCTAAAAAGCCGAAAGTTACACCAATTATTATGGATATAACTCCTAAGTAGTCATCTTTTTCATATGCCATTATAACCCAACAAACATCAGCAAAAAGATAAACTATAACAGCTTCATATATCCTACCTTTATAAGTAAGAAATGCACCTATATTTAAAAGTAAACCACCTATCAAAGCATAACTCAAGATATATCCTTTAATTTTTCTGTTTTTAATATCCAAGAAAAATATATAGCTCCAACAAAAAATCCAGAACCTATTATCACGGTTACAAACTCTAAAGAAAAGTCATGACTTGCAAACACCCCTATCATAAATGAAGTAAATGCAGCCGAACTTAAAAAGAGCATATCATTATAAGCAACAATTCTACCATAATATTTTTCTTCTATATTTTTTTGTAGCAAAGTATATGTATATGACCATAGCGTTGTGGTAAAAAAACCAACAAACAAACTTGCTACTAATGACAAATAAAAATCATGCATCATGTATGCCCACAAATAAACAGCTAATCCTTGTGCAATAAAAATATAAACCAAGTTTTTGTTGTTTATCCATTTTGATATAAAGATAGGACCAACAACCAATCCTATAGCACGAGCAGAGTTAAGTAAACCAAGTGCCAAAGAAGTTGCAATCATACCTGCGTAATATTTATCAACCATCAAAGCTACAAGTGCATCAAACGCAGTTAAACCAACAAAGGCATGAATAAACATTAAATGAATAGCTATTTTTGACTTTTTAAGATATGTAAAAGTATCTAACATCATCTCTAAAATATTTTCACCACTTTTTATCATTTGAACTTTTATTTCTAGTTTATAAAGAAGAGCAAATGCAAGAACAAACATGAAAGCATCTAGTATAAATGCAGCCTTAACACCAAACCAATAAACAACGAAACCACTAATAGCCATTCCTAAAGTATATGAAAACGACCAAATGATAGAGTGAATTTCATTGGCTTTTTGTAGTTTTTTTCCATCCAATATTTTTGGCAAAAGAGACATCTCTGTTGTAAAATAAAAAGAGGCTGCTGCCATTTTAAAAAATATAAGTACATAGAGTAACCATAAATCATCTATTGAGTTTACTAAAACCAATAAAGATGTTGCAATGATTTCTACTATTATTAGAGATAGCATTAGCTTTTTTGGATTTAGTTTATCTATTATCGAGCCAGAGAGTGGAGCTTGAAATACACCTGATAAAAAATTCAATGAAGCAACAAAAGCAATAATGCCAACAGATACACTCATGTTAATCAGCAGAGTATAAATAGCAACATTACTAAACCAAGCACCAAAATAGGAGATAAGCTGAATAGTGGAGAGTCGTTTAAGTATAGGTTCACTTTGTAAAAGGGCAATATATTCTTTCATAAACGCAAGATTATCATAAAATTTGAAATTTTAGTTAAAGTTATTTTTTTTATGGTCGATTTGGTATGTAATAACTTTATTTATAGGAGTTCGTCATGGAAGGCATAGCAAATGTTGCAAGACAACAACAATCACAAGTAAGTTCTGCAGAAACTCAAGGAAGAGTAGCTCAACAAGCACAAGAAGTAGCACAAGTTCAAAAACAAAGTTTGAATGATGTAGCAGAGACCATGGCTAAACAAGCTGAAAATCATGGTACAAAAATAAATTCTAAAAAAGATGTTCAAGATTTGGTTCAAAAACTTAACGATGCATTATCACCAATAGGCACAAACCTTCAGTTTGGTGTTGATACTCAGGATATATTTTATGTTTCTGTCATAGATCAAAAAACAGATAAATTGATAAGTAGATTTCCAGCAGAACAGGCACAAGATTTTCTTCCTAAGATGCAAGAAGTAACTGGCATATTATTTGATCATAAAGGGTAATTTTTTTACTCTTATGATTTAAAACTTCACATTTTCTTACATTACTTATGACTGCTAACTATTATAAGCAATTACTCATATACTTTTGGATACAATCGCGTAAATTATTCTAATATTATAGGTTTTGTGTATGAAAAAAGAAGTAAAAAAAGTAGTTTTAGCTTACTCTGGTGGTTTAGATACTAGTGTTATTTTAAAATGGTTACAAGATGAGTACAAGTGTGAAGTCGTAACATTTACAGCCGATTTGGGTCAAGGTGAAGAGCTTGAACCTGCTCGTTTAAAAGCACTTGAATTTGGAATCAAACCTGAAAATATTTTTATTGATGATTTAAGAGAAGAGTTTGTAAAAGATTTTGTATATCCTATGTTTCGTGCTAACACGATTTATGAGGGTGAGTATCTCTTAGGAACTTCTATAGCTCGTCCACTTATTGCAAAGCGTCAAGCAGAGATAGCAAAGATGACTGGTGCTGATGGGGTAAGTCATGGTGCAACTGGAAAAGGAAATGACCAAGTTCGTTTTGAGATGGGCTACTTAGGTCAAGATTCAACTTTAACTATCATCGCTCCTTGGAGAGAATGGGACTTAAACTCAAGAGAAAAACTTTTAGCTTATGCGGCAGAGCATGGTATAAAGATAGAGAAAAAAGGTAAAAAATCACCATACTCTATGGATGCAAACTTACTTCATATCTCTTATGAAGGTGGTATCTTAGAAGATCCATCTGCCGAGCCTGAAGAGTCTATGTGGTTATGGTCTAACTCTCCAGAGAATGCTCCTGATAAAGCTGAGTACATCACTATTGATTATAAAAATGGTGACCCTATCGCACTTAACGGTGAAGCACTAAGCCCTGCAACTATGCTTAAAACACTTAATGAACTTGGTTCAAAACATGGTATCGGTCGTGTAGATATAGTTGAAAATCGTTTTGTAGGAATGAAAGCTCGTGGCTGTTATGAAACTCCAGGTGGGACTATCATGTTAAAAGCTCACCGTGCCATAGAGTCCATAACACTTGACCGTGAAGCTATGCACCTTAAAGATGAGATGATGCCTCGTTATGCAAAACTTATCTACAATGGTTTTTGGTTCTCACCAGAAAGGGAAATGCTTCAAGCTGCAATCAACCAAACACAAGAGTTTGTAAATGGAAGCGTAAGACTCAAACTTTACAAAGGAACTGTCATGGTTGTTGGAAGAAGTAGTGATGTTTCTCTCTTTAACCCTGAGTATTCAACTTTTGAAGAGGACGAAGTTTACAACCAAAAAGATGCAGAAGGTTTTATCAAACTTAATGCTCTTCGCTTTATCATTGAAGGTAAAGCTAGAAACAACAAATAAAATATTATCTTATAAAGGAAAAACATACAATGAGTATACAAAAAATAGAAATGGATTCACCAGAATTTCTAGCAGAAATGGAAAAAACAGTAAAATTTACTGATAAAGTTGTAAAACAATTTAACTGGGAGTATAACCCACAAATAGAAGTAAATGAAGGTGTACAGATGGGTCTTGCTAGAAACAAGATGATGTACAACAAAAGATTTTGTCCATGTTTTATGGTAGAAGAAGTTGATGGAAAACCACAAAGTGTTGATAATAGAGTCTGTCCTTGTCCTCCTGCTATTGAAAAAGAGATTCCTCAAGATGGGACATGTCACTGTGGTATTTTTTGTACTCCTGAATTTGCTGCAAACAAACGAATCGAACTTGGTATGGAAGAAGCTGTCCAAACTCACTCTCGTGGCTTAAGTAAAGAGGAGTGTGAAGTCCTTGTAAATCAAGAGGAAATTGACCCTGATGAACTTGTTGCTCTTTTAGAGGCTCGTGAACTTGGAATGGTTAACTTTAAACTTGTAGATGTTAGAGAGCATATGGAGTGGCAAATGGGTCACATCAAAGGTGCTGACAAACTTGTTCCAACAAGTAGTTTTTATCAATCACTAGAAGAAGCTGGTCTTGCTAAAAATGAAAATATCATTGTTTACTGTCATGTTGGTAGTCGTTCTGCACATGTTGCAAGAATACTTCCTGATATGGGTTACACAAAAGTCGGAAACCTAACACATGGTATAGTTTCTTATGGTGGCGAAAAAGAAAGATAAAAAATTTCAAGGAAAGAAGATGAAAGTTTTACTAATAAAAGATGTTAAAAGCCTTGGTAAAAAAGGTGAAGTTAAAGAAGTTAAAGATGGTTATGGCAAAAATTTCCTTATCGGAAAAGGTTTTGCCCGTCATGCAACTCCTGAGATATTAGCTCAACATGCAAAAGATGAACTCATCGTTGCACAGAACCTTGAAAAAGAGGTAAACCTACTCAAAGAGACGGCAGTAAAACTTAAAAAGTGTGAGATAATCATCACGAAAAAAGTTGGTAACAATGGTCATCTTTTTGGTGCTATTACTAAAGATGAAGTCGCGACTGCTTTAAAAGAGCAACATAATATTGAGATAGATAAAAAACATATTACAGATAAAACTGCTATTAAAACTGTTGGAGAGCATGATTTGGATTTAAAACTAGGTCATGGTCTGCATGCTAAACTTCATGTTGATGTTCAAGGAGAATAAGAAATAATGTTTGATGCCACAACTATCCTTGCCTATAAAGGTAAAAACAGAGCTGTAATCGGTGGTGATGGTCAAGTTACTTTTGGAAATAGTGTACTTAAAGGTAACGCTACAAAAATCCGTACACTTCATCATGGCAAAATTTTAGCTGGTTTTGCAGGAAGTACGGCTGATGCTTTTAATCTTTTTGATATGTTTGAAGAGTTTTTGGAACAGAAAAAAGGCGACCTCTTGAAGTCCGTTGTTGAGTTTTCAAAAGCTTGGAGAAAAGACAAAGTGCTTCGCCGTTTAGAGGCTATGATGATTGTTTTAAACCAAGAGCATATCTTTATACTAACAGGAAACGGTGATGTTGTTGAACCTGAAGATGGAGAGATTGCTTCTATTGGTAGTGGTGGTAACTTTGCCATATCTGCTGCAAGAGCACTTAAAAAACACGCTTCACTTGATGAAGAAGAACTTATAAAAGAATCACTCCACATTGCAGCAGACTTATGTATATACACAAACCACAACATAAAAACTTTAACTTTAAGAGGGAAATAAATAATGAACTTAACTCCAAAAGAGATAGTTGCGTATCTTGATGATTATGTCATCTCTCAAAAAGATGCTAAAAAAACTATAGCACTTGCACTCCGTACAAGATACAGAAGAATGCAACTAGATGAAGAGCTAAAAAGCGAAATTATGCCTAAGAATATTTTAATGATTGGTTCTACTGGTGTTGGTAAAACAGAAATATCTCGTCGTCTAGCAAAAATGATGAAAGTACCTTTTATAAAAGTTGAAGCATCAAAATATACAGAGGTAGGCTTTGTCGGTCGTGATGTTGAGTCTATGGTTCGTGATTTAGTTGTTAATTCTATCGCTATTGTAAAAGCTGAACAAGAGGAAGAAAATCTATCTAAAATAGACAATTATGTTTTAAATAAGATTGTAGAAAAACTTCTCCCCCCTCTTCCTGACTCTGCAAGTGAATCGAAAAAAGATGATTATAAAAGACTTTTAGAAGCCATGGAAAAAAGAGTTGAATCAGGAGAAATGGACAAGAGAACTATAGAACTTGAACTTGATAAGATAAACATAGAGTTTAATGACACAAATCTACCTCCAGAGATGGCAAAAGTTCAAGAGAGTTTCTCAAAAGTATTTGCAACTATAAACAAAGAAGATAATAAAAAAGAAGTTACTGTAAAAGATGCAAAAATCTTACTTCGTCAAGAAGCAAGTTCTAAACTTCTTGACATGACAAGTATAAACACAGAGGCACTTCGCCGTGCTGAAAATGGTGGTATTATCTTTCTTGATGAGATAGACAAGATTGCACTAAGCGAAAAATCACAAGGAAGAAATGACCCTTCAAAAGAGGGTGTTCAAAGAGATTTACTTCCTATAGTAGAAGGAAGTAGCGTTTCTACTAAGTATGGAACTATCAACACAGACCATATACTTTTCATTGCTGCTGGTGCTTTTCATGTTAGTAAACCAAGTGATTTAATTCCTGAACTTCAGGGTAGATTTCCACTTCGTGTTGAGCTAGAATCATTAACAGAAGATACACTTTATAAGATACTGACACAAACACAAAACTCTTTACTAAAACAATATACTGCACTTTTAGGTGTTGAGGGTATGACATTGACTTTTGAGGATGAAGCGATACGAGCCATTGCTAAAATGTCTCACCGTGCTAATGAACTCACAGAAGATATAGGGGCGAGAAGACTGCATACAGTTTTAGAAAAAATACTTGAAGATATAAGTTTTGATGCTGATGAGCATAAAGGCGAAGAAGTTGTTATCACAGCTAATCTTGTTCATGAAAAACTAGATGAAGTTGTTGAAGATGACGATTTATCAAGATATATCCTATAAATATCTATAAAATTTATATTTAAAATAAGGCAAACAGATGACAAAAGCTGGTTTCGTTTCTTTAATTGGACGCCCAAACGCAGGTAAAAGTACACTAATGAATTCACTCTTAGGTGAAAAAATTGCAATGGTAAGCCAAAAAGCAAATGCTACTAGAAAACGCTCTAATGCTATTGTTATGCATGAAGATACTCAGATTATCTTTATTGACACCCCTGGTCTTCATGAAAGAGAAAAAGTTCTCAACCAGTTTATGCTTGATGAAGCACTAAAAGCCATGGGTGATTGTGACCTCATAGTTTATCTAGCCCCTGCTACAGATAGTGTTGAGCATTATGAAAAGTTTTTAAACCTAAATAAAAACAAGATTAAGCATATTATTGTGCTTAGTAAAATCGACCAAGTAAAACAAGATAAGCTGTTTAAAACTATCGCTTCTTATAACCAATTTGCCGATAATTTTGAAGCCCTTATCCCAGTTGCCATTCCAAAAAAAGTCGGACATGACGACTTACTAAACACTATCGCCAAAAATCTTCCTGACTCTCCGTATCTTTATGACCCAGAGGATTTGACAAGTGAACTTGTTCGTGATATTTATGCAGGTTTTATCCGAGAGGGAATCTTTGAAAACATTAGTGATGAAGTACCTTATGAGTCTGATGTTATTATTGACTCTATAGAAGAAGAAAAAGGTATTGATAGAATATACGCAACAATAATTATAGAAAAAGAGTCTCAAAAAGGTATCATAATTGGTAAAGGTGGAGAGTCCATTAAACGCATTGGAAAATCTGCACGAGAGAAGATAGAGAGACTTAGTCTGAAAAAAGCTTACTTAAACTTACAAGTTATTGTAAAAAAAGGCTGGACTAAAGATGTTAATTTTTTAAAAGAGATAGGATATGACCATGCAAAATAAATTTTATATACTCTTCTTCTTTTTGTTTTTAAATATGTCTCTTAATGCTTATGATATTTTAACAGACTATAGGATACATGGCATTAAAGACATTGAAAAGCAAATGGATAGTGAATTATCTAAAAGAGAGTATTGGGATAAGTATCTTAAAAATCAAAACACTACTTTTGGATATATAGAATCATATAACAATATCTTAACTTGCGACAAAGACAAATCAACATTATGTGTTTATAGAAGAGATAACAACAACTCTTTTGAGCTAAAAAAAAGTTATAGTGCTTTTACAGGAAAGTATAGAGGAAATAAGATTAAAGAAGGTGATCTAAGAACGCCTATAGGCATCTATAACCTTACAAAAAAAATATCAAAAGTAGATCCGTTTTATGGACCTCTTGCTTTTGTGACTTCTTATCCAAACAGTTACGACAAATATCTTGGAAAAAATGGTCATGGTATCTGGATACATGGCTTTCCTTTAAATCAAGAAAGGGATAGCTTTACAAAGGGTTGTATTGCAATACATAATGATAGTATTGAGTGTCTTGACAAACATATTGATATAGCAAAAACACTTCTTATTATAAACCAGTCAGATGTGAAAAAAAATATTTCTAAAGAAAACTTATCAATAGTTTTATCTCAACTTTACAAATGGCGATATAGTTGGCTTTACAATGACACAGCTAAATATTTAGATTTTTATTCTAATGATTTTGTTAGATTTGATGGAATGGGATACAAATCTTTTATAGCTTATAAAGCAAGGATATTTAAAAAACAAGAGAAAAAAGAGATTGTTTTTTCAGACTTAAATGTAATTCCTTATCCTAGTACGACTGACTTATATAAAATTTCATTTAAAGAATTTTACAAATCAAATAGTTTTGAATTTACTGGAGATAAAGTTTTAATAGTGAAATTAGTAAATAACAAAATGAAAATTTTAACTGAAAAATAGTATGAATCTAAAAATATTTTTTCTTACATTATTGTTTATTACTTCATCTATATATGCAAGTGATAACATTCAACTTATAAAAAAACAAAACAGTGATTCAAACACTACTTTACTCGTCATAGGTGGAATACATGGGAATGAGCCTGGTGCTTATTATGCTGCATCTATCTTAGCAACACATTATAATATAAAATCCAAAAATTTATGGGTTATCCCAAATTTAAACAAAAAAAGTATTATGGAAAACAGAAGAGGAATTCATGGCGATATGAATAGAAAGTTTTCTGGTATGAAAAAAGGAGACAAGGATAAAAATATAGTAAATGAAGTCAAAAAAATAATTTTATCTAAGAATGTTTCTCTAGTATTAAATCTTCATGATGGTCATGGTTTTTATAGAAAAAATTATCAAGGTAGTATATTTAACCCAGCCGCTTGGGGACAATCATGTGTAATTGATCAATGCACACTAGAAGATGAACAAGAGTTTGGAAACCTGAACAATATCGCATCTACTGTAAAGAGTAATATAAATACTAAACTTATTCAAAAACATCATAGTTTTAATGTAAAAAATACTAAGACTAAAAATGGGGATAAAGCAATGCAGCTTTCACTTACATATTTTGCTGTAACAAATAATAAACCAGCTTTTGCTATTGAAACAAGTAAAAACTTATCCAATCTAAGCCAAAAAGTATATTACCAACTAATTGCAATCGAAGAGTTTATGAAAATAATGAATATCTCTTTTACAAGAAACTTCGATTTAAACATAAAAAATATTAAAGAAATCATTAAACAGTATGGTTTTTTGACAATAAATGACAACATTAAGCTCAATTTGAGTAATATAAAAAAATCTTTAAGGTTCGTTCCGATAAAATTAGCAGGGAATAGGTTTAATTTCTCCAATCCACTTGGTGGTATTAAGAAGGTTAGAGGAAAATACTTAGTTTATATTGGTAGTAAAAAAATTACTACATTAAAACCTCAGTATTTTAAAGTATCTAATAATTGCCAAGAAAAATTTGATGTAATGGTTGATGGAGATAAAATATCTGTCAATAAAGCTTCATCTTTTTTTGTAAATGACGATTTTAGAATACTTAAAAGTAAAAACTCTCGTGTCAATATTATAGGGTATCAGGGAAAAAAGCATTCTGATGAATCAAATATCAATATAGAACTAAATGACTTGCAAAAAAGGTTCTCTCTTGATAAGAACAATAAAGTTTATAGGATTGAATTTTATAACAAAAATAATTTTTGTTTTATGTCGACAGTAAACTTCAAATAGGATTATAGAAAATGAGTAAAAAAGAGCATAAATCTTTTTCTAGTGTTATTTCAGTAAATCCATACAGGGATAAGTATTTCACTGGAATTTCTGGTTTTTTAAAAGAAGAAACAATACCAGAACACTCAAAAGAACAACTTGCAATATCTTATTTAAACACAAATGACTTTATAACTACTCTTATATCTATCAGTGAAAACATCTTAGAAGAAGATATATATGATGCTGTAATTTCTAAAGCATATGATGATTTAGGTCTGGATCATGCCGTTGAATATCATATGCAATATATAGAATCATTTAACAATATAGACCAAGACAATAGATATTTTCATGTTTTTATAGTTGATCCTTTAACTATCAATGAAACTTTTGCAAATACCGTAGAAAAGATAAAATATCTTGACACAATAATCCCTGCTCCACTTTTGATAAAATCCTTATACACTAAAGAGATTATAGAACTCAACGGCACTCACTGTTTCATATATATTCAAACAAATGACGCATTTGTAACTATTTACTCCGAAAAAGAATTTCTTTATACCAAATCAATAAAATACTCTTTTGTAGAAATGCATGAAAGGTTTTGTGAACTATATGGTGAAAAAATAGAGTATGAGGATTTTATAAACTTTTTTTCAAAAATAAACTTAAAAAATTCAGATAGTGAGTATAAGCAGTTTTTCATCAAACTTTTTAAAGAACTCTTTGCGAATATCAATGATATATTAGCTTATGCAAAAAGAGCTTTTGATATAGACAAATTTGAACAAGTATATATAGGTTCTCAAATAGAAACTGTTACTCAGCTCAATGAGATGCTTGAAGTTGAAATCAGTATAAAAACAAACGAGTTTGATTTTAATTATGGTTTTGAGAAGAATGGTGTGTTTATAGACCAACTTCACTATCTAATGCATGTTTATACATCACTGCCAAATGAAGAAAAATATTTATCTAACTTTACTATATATCCTCGTCCTCCAATATTTATTCAACGAGATAGTGGTAAATTTCTCATTGTGATTGCAGCTTCACTTATTATTGCATTTGCGTATCCTGTAACATATTGGGTATTAACATATGCACAAAATTTACAGCATAATTTATTAGAAACAAAAAACAACAAAGTAAAAAGTAAAAAGGCGACTAGAGAGGCGACTATTAAAAGTAGAGAAGTAGATAAATCCAAATCTTTAGCATTGTTAAAAAGAGAAAAAGAAGAATATACTCAGAAAAAAAACACTCTTATTAAAATACACAAGATAAAAGTTGATTATCCTATGAAGGCTAAATTATTAACTCTTTTAACAAAAGATTTCAATAAATTTGATGTTCATTTGAACTCGATTAAATATAATGAAGAAGATGGTCATAAATTTTTTACATTTAACTTACTTTCCACAAAGGATAAGAGAATCACTCAGCTTGTTGAGTATCTAACTAAGGTTCATGACAAAGAGTTTACATTCTCACTTGAGGAAATATCTTACAAAGAAAAAAATAAACAATACATAAGTGAACTAAAGGTTGAAATATTATGAAAATAAATATTGAAAGCTACTTACATAAGCTAGATACTTATTTTCAAGAGAAGAGTCAGAAAGATATTTATATGACTTATGCAATGGCTGTTAGTGCTATAATTGCATTTTCTTATTTGCTGTTTTGGGATAGTTCATTTAA
>Ga0256829_1002088_pt1 | contig 15344 bp, 16 predicted proteins | sample 131447metaG_FD_185979 | JGI IMG/M metagenome (GOLD analysis project Ga0256829, IMG submission 185979) | Hydrothermal vent microbial communities from Lau Basin, Pacific Ocean - 131-447 | ecosystem: Environmental > Aquatic > Marine > Hydrothermal vents | place: Pacific Ocean: Lau Basin | collected...
CATTACCGGTGCTGATACAATTGATGAAAATAATCAAACTACACAATATACCCTAACACTTTCTCAACCTGCAATAGAAGATATTGATCTCAATCTAAGCTATAAAGGGAGTGCTCAATATGGCATAGACTATACTGCACCAAAACAGCTTCGCATTCATAAAGGTGCACATGAGGCAAAATTTACCATCAAAACTATTGATGATATATATAAAGAGTACAATGAAACGATAGATGTCTTTATCTCTGGTCTTGATGATATTGGATTCGAGGACATTCGCTACAATAAAAGTCATTTTACAATAAGCTTGCAAGATGAGACACCACCATCTCAAGCACTTCACCTGCGCTTACAATCACCAAAACAAGCCATGGAAACAAGTAAAATTACTTATAAAATCATCGCAGATGAAGCAGTCATTCAAGATGTTAAACTCCCTTTTTCTCTTCTTGCAAGCGATCATAATATTGAAAAAGATACTCTTTTTACTACACTTCAAAAAGGCAAAAAAGAAGCAACTCTTAGTCTCATTGTACCCGATGATAATATTTTAGAGAAAAAACAATCGCTCACACTTGTTTCACAAGATATTCAAAGTGATGTTTATGAACACATCATTATAAATATGAAAGACAATACAACACAAATCATAGACAACCCTCACGGGAGAGAAGAGAATGCTGCTACTATAACACTCTCCTCGCAACAAAACAGTATAAGTGAAGATGCTCAAGTGCTCAACATTACCATTGCAAGTTCCCAGACACTCCTCAAAGAGACTCCATTTGTAATTACTTATGATGGTGTAGCCAAAAATGGTGTTGATTTTCAAGGTGCTACAGAGGCAATAATACCTAGTGGACATAAATCAACAACATTTATGCTCAAACCTATCAACGACAATATCCTAGAGGGCAAAGAAAGCTTTACAATCTCTCTCAAAGCTACCAGCAATGGAGGACTTGAAAAAATCAACCCAATCACACCACTTACAATGAGTATCGTAGATGAGGCACAACCGTCCAACAAACAAAGTGCCTCTGTCTCGTTGTGGGGTCCTGCTAAAATAGCAGAAGCAACTGATGGAAACTACACAATCCATATTTCTCAAAAACTTGAAGCGGATTTAAAAGTAGCACTTCATTTCATAGATAACACAGCCAAAGCATCTGTTGACTTTCAACCAGTCACGACAATTATCATTCCAAAAGGGGTTCAAAAATACTCTTTTGCTCTTCATACTATCGACAATACAGTTGCACAAACACTTCGAGATTTTCAAATCAAAATAAAGAACATTCAAGGTGGTGGCCTTGAAAAAATAGCTGTGGATACCCAGCATAATAGTGTACTCACTGCAATAACCGATAAAGTAGATATAGAAAATGCATTTAAACGCATTGTAGCAAGTAAAAAAATCATTTTTGCTTATGCAAAAGCAGATGTAGATCCAGCATCCTTTCCTATCCTCAATGATATTGCGGCACTCCTCATCCAATTTCCAAGTGTTGATTTAATTGTAGAGGGACACACCAATAGTTCAGGTAATAGATACAGAAACCGTAAACTCTCTAAACGCAGAGCGAAAAGTGTCGCAGACTATCTTATTGCACAAGGTGTTGATAAAAAGAGAATATCTTCTGTAGGCTATGGTCAATCAAGACCTATGGTTCCAGATAGTAATCCACGAGCACAAGAAATCAACAAAAGAGTTGAGTTTAAAGTCAAATATAGGAACATTCAATGAACTATGAAATCATTCTCATTATAGCACTCTCCTACCTCTTAGGCATCTTTACGATGTGGATTAAAGAGCGGTGTAGCATACAAGAAGAGCATCTTCCTCTCTGCCATTTTCATCCACTCAATCAAGAGACAAATACAGAGCAAAAAGAGAAAGAATAGCGAAGTTTATAAAAAAGTAAAAAAAAGAGTAAAAAAAGAGAAGATTCTAAAGGTAGTATTGTTAAGAAATACTACCTTTTTCCATTTTTGAGAGAGAAGTGCCTAGTGCTCTTCAACAGCTACTGCACCACCAAGGTAAACATAAGTAAGCATCATGAAAATAAATGCTTGTAAAAATGCTCCAAATGTTAAAAGTGCAAATGGAACCAAAGGAATAATCCAAGGTACAAGCATCAACATTACAGCAAGGAACATATCATCACCCTTAATATTTCCAAAAAGACGGAAGCTTAAAGAGACAATACGTGAAAAGTGAGAGACAATTTCTACAGGGAACATTAACCATGCCAACCACCATACTGGACCACTAAAGTGTTTAAAGTAAGCAATAACGCCCTGCTTTTTGATACCAACATAGTTATAATAAACAAAAACACTCAAAGCTAAAGTTAACGTCATATTTAAGTTTGCAGAGGGTGCTTCAAAACCAGGAATAATACCGATAATGTTTGCAATCCCTACAAACAACCCAATTGTTGCCACTAAAGCAACATATTTACGAGCATTTTCTCTTCCCATAACATCTGCACCCATAGATAAAACACCACTAATGTATGCCTCCATAAGGTTCTGTGTTCCTGTTGGAACTACTTGTAAATTTGACATAGCAACTTTAACTAAAACTAATGCGATAAGCGCTGATAGCACCATGTGTGTTACAAATAAAAAATCATGATTTTCAGAAATCAATCCAAAAAAAGTAAACATTTCACCCATTGGTGTGCTCCCTTTGTATATAAATTGCGCAATTCTACAAAAAACTCTATTAAAGCTCTATTAAATTGTGCTAAAAAGGCCTTTATCTTGCAAATTCTACGGCCCTACTCTCTCGAATCACATTGACTTTAATATCTCCTGGATATTGCACTTTTTCTTCAATCTCTTTTGCGATCTCTCGTGCAAGCAGTACTGATTCATCATCATTCACTAAAGTTGCATTGACAATAACTCTCACTTCACGCCCTGCATTAATAGCATACGCTTGTCGTACCCCTGTCTGTGCAGATGCAATCTCCTCAATTTCTGTGACTCTTTTCAAGAAACTCTCAAGGACTTCTCTCCTTGCTCCTGGTCTTGCCGCAGAGAGGGCATCCGCAGCACACACCGCCCCACACTCAATACTTTGAATCTCTTGTTGCCCATGGTGTGCATAAATCGCATTTATCACAACACTGTTTTCATTATAACGGTTACATACCTCTGCACCTAAATCAACATGGTTACCATCATGGTCATGCGTTAAGGATTTACCAATATCATGTAAGAGCCCCGCTCTCTTTGCTAAAATTGGATCGCCTCCCATCTCAGCAGCCATAACACCTGCTAAATGTGCAACTTCTAAAGTGTGTGCCAAGGCATTTTGCCCATAACTTGCACGATAACGCAGTCGTCCTATGAGTTTCATTAGTTCAGGATGCATCACTCCGATGTTCATGTCGGCAATCAACTCTTCACCCTCAGCAAGAATACTTGCTTCAAACTCATCTGAGACTTTTTGAAAAATCTCTTCAATTCTACTTGGTTGGATTCTGCCATCTTCTATAAGCAACTGTAAGGTTTTGGTTGCTATAGCACGGCGATAGAGGTTAAAACTACTCACAAGGATTGCATTTGGTGTATCATCTATAATAATATCCACACCAAGCAAAGTTTCAAGTGACTTAATATTTCTTCCCTCTTTGCCTATAATACGCCCTTTTAACTCATCATTTTCAAGATGTACAAGATTTGTTAAACGTTCACTTGCAAATTCACCTGCAAAACGGCTTGTTGCCTGTGCTAAAATAAAGTTTGCTTTTTTCTCGGCCTCTTCTTTTGCCTCATTCTCATAACGACGGACAATATGTGAAACTTCTACACGTGACTTCTCTTCTATATTTTTGAGGAGTAATGTTTTTGCTTCTTCTTTAGTCATACCCGCACTATTTTCAATCGCATGCACCACTTCATCAAGTTTTTTCTCATACTTTTCTTTTAAAACATTTAAAGATTTCTCATTTCTTTCTAAATTAATCTCTTTGGATTTCACAGCATTTGCATCGAAAGCTATTTTCTTTTCTTCAATCTCTTTATATTTTCTAAAACGCTCTTCATCATGTGCCAAATTATCTTCACGTTGTCGTAAATCCTCTTTGACGCGTTCTTTCACACGTTCATACTGTTTTTTTGCTTCCATCTCTATTTCGCGTGATTTTAGGTGGGCACGTTCGAGTAAATTTTGTGCTTCATTATCGATTGCGGCTGCTTTTGCTTTTGCTTGTTCAACATAAATTTCAAAATTTGCCGCTGTAATTTTTTTAGAAATTAAAAATCCAACAACACCGCTAACAATAGCGATTGAACCTCCTGATAAAAGTTCATTTAACATCATTTATTTCCTTTTTTTTGACACTACTTTTTGTATATGTGAAGTTAAAATCATATCACATTTGACATCATAATCATCACAAAGATACTCTTTTGTATAACAGTATCTATTTTGTATAAAAATAATATATGGCCTTTTTTTCAATCTTGCAAAAAAACGGTCATACATCCCTTTTCCAAAGCCTACTCTTTGAAAATTTCCATCAATACCAACTGCGGGTACTAGAGCTATATCAATATTATTAATTTTTTTATGGGTATTTTGTGCTTCAAAAATACCAAATTTTTTCTTTTTTAGTGGTAATCTAAATGGTACCATCTTAAAACTTTCACCTTCCATAAATGGAATATAGACACTACTTATTTTACGCATATATTGTAAAGTTTTCACAAGGTTTGCTTCTATTGGAAGTGGATAATAAAAAAGTATTTTTTTATATTTATATTGTAAAAGTATCTTTTTTAAACGCTGATTGAGTAAAGCATTTCTATACATAGCATTATGTTTTTTCTCTTTTTTTTGCTGTTTTAAACATTTTTCTCTAAATAGTGTCTTTGTAAGAGTCATATTAAATCTTTATGGTTATAATTTCAGACATTTTACACAAATAACATAAAAAAAGGGAAACTTCATTATGAAAAAAATTACAATTCTTGCACTGCTTTTCGTCACGCTGCTCTTTCAGGCTTGCTCTAAAAAAGAAGAAAGTTCTCAAGCAAATGCTGTCATGGTCAACAAAAATGAGTTTATTTTAACAGGCTTAGATAACAAACAATATGTTGTCACAAAAGAAAATGATGGGTATGCAGTAGAAGGAGCGCAAGGTAAAGTCGTTATTTTTGATATTTTTGCAACATGGTGTCCTCCATGTCGTGCAACTGCAGCACACTTGACAGCATTAGAAAAACAATTTGGTAAAGACCTTCTTGTCCTTGGTGTCACCATTGAAGATGGACTGCCTAACGAAAAACTCCAAGAATTTCGTCAAAAATATAATGCACAATATGCCTTAGTCAATTCTCCTCAAAATCGTCGTTTAGTCAATTCTATGGCAAGTTTTTTAAAACTTGGCAACAACTTTCCTATTCCAATTATGGCAATTTACAAAGATGGGAAACTTGTAAAACACTACCTTGGACTTGTTGAAGAAGAGTTTGTTGCAAGTGATATAAAACGCGCATTAGGAAAATAAATGAAAGATTGGTTAAAACTCTCTCTCGATAAAACTGTCGAGGCAATGAAAACAGTTGCTCCCAAAAAAAAGATATTTTTCACAAAAGATGAGCTTGAAGATATCTTGCTTGAGGCAGATGTTGAATATGCACTTGTTGAAGCTATTTTAGAACAGACCTACCAAGAAAAAATTGACAGAGAGATTTTACGATCAAAACTTTTAGCAACCCTTGCATGGACAAAATATAAAGAACCAGAGTATAAAGCTCCTTTTGTAGAACTCATTGTAGGTGTCAATGGAGCCGGCAAAACAACCACTATTTCTAAGCTTGCCAATATGTATAAACAAGATGGAAAATCTGTTATATTAGGTGCAGGCGATACTTTTAGAGCTGCTGCTATTGAGCAACTCACACTTTGGTCTCAAAAACTTGCTATTCCTATTGTTGCTTCAAAACAGGGGCACGACTCTTCTGCTGTTGCGTTTGACACTATTGATTCTGCAAAAGCAAAAAATATTGACCATGTCATTATTGACACAGCAGGAAGACTGCACACACAAACAAATCTTGCCAATGAATTAAAGAAAATTAAACAAATTTGTTCTAAAGCACATGAAGGTGCCCCACAAAGAACACTTTTAGTACTTGATGGAACACAAGGAAATTCTGCTATTGTACAAGCAGAAGCATTCCATAAAATGATTGGTATCGATGGTATTATCATCACGAAGCTTGATGGTACTGCAAAAGGAGGGAGTATTTTTAGTATTGCCTATGCCCTTGAAATTCCTATATTATATGTAGGAACAGGTGAGCAGCCTGAAAACTTAATCAAATTTGACAAATATCAATTTGTTGATAATATGTTAGATGCTATTTTTATTCAGCAAGAGAGTAAGCTAGACTAGTCTATAACCAACTCCATAGACACTCTCTATAACATTTTGGGGAAGCTTTTTTCGTAATTTTGAAACAAGCTTTCGTATATTCTCTGCATCCATTTTCTCATTAAGAGCACTATAATAAGCGACAATATTTTCATTATCATATATTTTCCCTTGCTCTTGTGTCAAAACATCCATAAAAATAATTTCATACTTTGTAAGATAAACACCTTTTTCTTCTATAGTTAAGAGCTTATTCTTTCTGTTATAATAGGAAAAATCATTCAATCTAATCATTGCATCTTGGCTTAAAATATCTTTTGAAATATTTTCTAAGACCTCTAAAAGTTGCTCAAATTCAATGGGTTTTTGAAGAAATTGTTGAATACCTAAATTGACAAGTGGCAACAAATATTCTGATTCATCATGAGCTGATATGACAATCACTTTTTGTTTTGGATTCAATGCATACAAGTTTTCAATGAGTGTAACACCATTCATATTGGGCATTTTTATGTCAGTTAAGACCATGTCATAATAGCTCTTTTTTTGTGAAAAATAATGCTTATATCTACTCAGAGCATCTACTCCATCTTCTGCTGTATCAACATTAAGGAAAAAGCTACGCAAAACTTCAAGAGTACTTTCTCGTAATTCTTTATGGTCTTCCACATACAAAACAGAAAGTTTTTTTGAGTATTTTAAAAGAGATTCAAATTTTTCCATGTTAACTACTTAGATATTGATTATTTTTTATTAGTATAGCAAAATATTTCCACAATTTTCAATTATCCTAGATATAATACCAATAACTTAAGAAAAAGAGAAGCAATGCAAATTATCGTAAATGGTCAAGACAAGCACTACCCAAATGAAATGAGTATTCAAGATGTTTTAGAAGAGTTAAACCTTACAGGAAAAGTAATGGCTGCTGCTGTAAATATGGGTATTGTGAAACAAAACAATTGGAGTAGTTACAAATTAAAAGATGGTGACAAATTGGAACTTCTGGATTTTGTTGGTGGTGGTTAGCCTTTAGACATCCTTGAGTGCATGAAAAGGAGTCTAAAAGAGAACAATGTAAAACTACTGAATGACAAATTCAGTAAAATAAATACCTTTAATTCTTCCATCTGATATCATGGAATTCAAGGTGTCCATGATTTGATTTTCGACCTTACTTTTTCCTTTTTTGGAAGATATTTCTTCTAAGGTTTTAGAACTTAAAATTCGAATGATCCTATCTCTAAGGACTGCTGTTTTTGCATCAAGTTCTAAGCTTAACTCTTCACCTTCAAGTTCTAAAGAGAGTGTTACTTTTAAGTACCTTCTCCCTGCATCACTTTTTAAATTTACTGTAAAAGTATCTAAAGGATATAAAGTACCTATATCACTCAGCTGTCTTGAGTTGTCCATCATACCAGAGGAGCTACTTTTTCTCTGTTTGACAACCTTTTTTTCTTTTACTTGAGGTGCTGCTGTCGCATCTTCTTCATCATCTGAGCCCATAAGAATAAATGCTAAAACACCACCAATCGCAATAATCAATACAAGCACAACAATGATGATTATCATCAACATATTACTCGATTTTTTTTCCTTTGGTGCTTCTTCTTCTTTTTTTTCTTCTTCAGCCATTTTTCTTCCTTGAAATGATTTTTATGAGTATATCATATTAAATGTGTAATTTCTAAAGCTTTAATCATCTCTTCAAAGATTGCTCCAGATTCACGATTGATATCTTCTCCATACTCTATAACTAAAACCTCTTTACCATTGGATACGGCTGTCGTATAGACTTCAGGCTTTATAGTATATTTTGATATAATTATATCAATTTTTTGATTCACTTTTTGCTTCTCATTTTCATTATCATAAGCGATTGAAAGTCTTGAAAATTTCTCTTCACTTCTAAATTCTGCATCTAACATTAGAGTCCTTCATATTGTATTTCTAATTCTACAATAATAAAGATAAATATTAATACCATTCTAATAATTTTGTCACTTCATCAACAATAAATGTCTTCATAGCCGTTTTTTCTAAAGGTTTTTTCGCTAACAATACTTTCGATATATTTTGTAATTTTGCCTCTTTGAGTCTACTATCGAGTGCATACACTTCTCTTACATCACCAACTAAAGAGACTTCCCCTATAAAAACGGTTTCTTTAGAAATGGCTCTATCTCGAAAACTACTCAAAATCGCAGCTAAAACTGCAAGATCGGCTGCTGTTTCAGTAATTTTAATGCCTCCGGTAATATTAATAAAAACATCATAACCAGAAAGAGGAATTTCAAGTTTTCGCTCTAAAAGAGCTAAAAGCATATTTAATCGATTGTTATCAAAGCCCGTTGCCTGCCTTTTGGAGTTTGGAGTATGAGACTCAGAAACGAGAGCTTGTACTTCAAGAATGATAGGTCGAGACCCCTCCATAACAACGGTAAGTGCAGAACCTGCTTGCTCTGAATCACGGTTGAAAAAACGCGAAGAAATATCAGTAGCAGAGACTAAACCTTCGCCTCGCATTTCAAAGACACCAATCTCACTTGTAGGTCCAAAACGGTTTTTAAAACCACGAAGAATTCTCAACTCTTGAGAACTATCGCCTTCAAAATACAAAACAGTATCCACCATATGTTCAAGGACACGCGGTCCGGCGATAGAACCCTCTTTTGTAATGTGTCCAATAATAAAAATGGCTATATCTCGCTCTTTGGCAATGCGCATCAGTTCAAAGGTAATTTGTCTCACTTGTGTAACTGATCCTGGTGCTGAGGAGATGTTTTCTGAGTAAATTGTTTGAATAGAATCAATAATGAGAAAGTCATATTTATGGTGTTCTAATTCTACTAGAATTTGTTCTAATCGTATCTCACTTAACAAATAGAGTGCATCATGATTTGCCCGAAGACGATTTGCACGGAGTTTGATTTGTGAAGTTGATTCCTCCCCTGTCACATACAAAACATCTTTATTGAGTGAGGCGATATTTGCTCCCACTTTGAGTAGCAGTGTTGATTTTCCAACACCGGGACTTCCCCCAATCAATGTCAAAGAACCAGGAACAATACCACCGCCTAAAACAGTATCAAGTTCACTATCAAGTGAGCTAAAACGAAAAATTTCTTCCTCTATCACATCATTGATACTCATCGCTTTAGCAGCAGTAGATTTTGTTTGCTTCACAACTTCTTGTTGCTGTTCATTTAACTCAACAAAGGAGTCCCATGCACCACAATTTGTACATTTTCCCATCCATTTTGGTGTTGTAAGTCCACAATGCTGACACTCAAATAAGATTTTTTTCTTTGCCATGTTGTGCTCTCTTGCATAAATTTTGAAAATTATAGTACTTTTTTTCTAATCTTTCTTGTTATATGGCAAATTGCCATATAAATTATTATTTATTCTATGCTATTATTTTAAAAATAAATAAAGGTAAGTATTCTATGGAAATGATAATGGCAAAATCACAAGAAGCAATCAGTGCTTATACCCTTGTGAGAAATTTACAAAAAAGATTTGCAGACAAACTCAGTGCTTTAAGTACACAAATAGGTGAAGACAAAGCATTTGAAGAGGTGGTATGGTTTAGAGATGCGGGCTTGCATGGTGGTGGAAGCCGTTTTGAAGCTCGTGATGCAATGCTTTTTAATACAGCAAGTGTCAATGTTTCTCAAGTACATTATAATGAACAACCCCATAGAAACTTACAATCAGCCACGGCAATCTCTACAATTATTCATCCACAAAATCCAAATGTTCCTTCTCTTCATATGCATATAAGTTTTACAGAGGTAAAAGACAAGCCCTCATATTGGCGTATTATGGCTGATTTAAATCCGAGTATTGATAATGAAGAAGATAAAAAGATTTTTGATGCAAAATTACAAAGCTTAGCAGGAGAGAGCTATAAAGAGGGGACACAACAAGGCAATAAATACTTTAATATCCCTGCCCTCAACAGAACTCGAGGTGTTTCTCATTTTTATCTTGAAAACTATCAGACCCAAGAGACACAAAAAGATTATGATTTTGCCTCTGCTTTTGGAGAAGGTATCATTGATACCTATATAGACATTATATCTAATGCTTTTCAAACAAGAACAAGCATTTCAGAACAAGCAAAGCGACAACAGCTAGAGTATCATACACTCTATTTATTCCAAGTGCTTACACTCGACAGAGGCACGACATCAGGGCTTATGATTCACAACCAAAATGATGTTGGCATTATGGGTTCATTGCCAACACATATAGACCCTGAACTTTTACACTCATGGGCAAGTAAAGTAGAAGCACCACAAGATGAACTTGTCAATGCCTTATATGCCGCTGTTGGGGAAGATGGTGTTATAGATGTTTTAACTAAAATGAAACTTGCCCAAGCAGTAAGAGACCACTATGAAGCCTATCCTGAAGCATTAAGTATGCAAGCAAGTGGCAATACCATCCCCTCTACTGTAGAAAATCATAAACTCTAAAAGCAAATATTTATATCTTATTTTGCTTTTGGGCGAAATGCTTTAATGACATCTTCATTTGTTTCTATGTATGGTCCTTCAATAAGGTCTATACAGTAAGGCACTGCTGGGAAAACAGCATCTAAACACTCACGAATTGATTTTGGTTTTCCCGGAAGATTGATGATAAGGCTTTTTCCTCGAATGCCTGCTGTTTGTCGTGAGAGAATAGCTGTGGGAACATACTGCAGACTCACCTGACGCATCAACTCGCCAAACCCTGGCATCATTTTTTCACATACATTCTCAGTTGCTTCAGGAGTGACATCCCGCAAAGCTGGACCAGTTCCTCCTGTTGTGACCACTAAAGCACACCCTGCTTCATCACACAACTCTTTCATTGTCGCTTCGAGAACATCTTGTTCATCGGGAATACATCTATAAACAATCTCAAATTCACTTTTAAGATAATCTTTCATCGTATCTTGAATAGCTACTCCTGAAATATCTTCATAAATTCCTTTACTTGCTCTGTCACTTGCTGTAATCACACCTATCTTAATTTCACTCATATTTTTTCCTTCTATTAATTTTCTTGTAAAAAATGGTTTGCTTTTTTTATACTTGTTATCGTTGCATAAGCTATAAAAAATGCTTTTGCAGCCGCTGCATCAATGATTTTATCTTCAAATCCAAGATAAACCTCTATATGCACCCCGTGCTTTTGTAACTTTTTTAACGACTCTGCAGACCACTCATAATACAAAAGTTCTTCTAACTCCTCTATACAAGTTGTCCTCTGCTCGATTCTTTGCACATCATAAGGAGCAAAGCAAGCCTTGATAAATGCCTGCATATAAGCATCTTTATCTTTTTTATAAGCCATCATCTGCAATCTTTTAAACTTTTGCTCTTTTGTCTGAAAAAATGCAGGTGAAAAAAGCTGTAAAGTATCTAAGCGTTTACCTCTGCCGAGTGTATCTAAACTTGCTTGGAGTGCATCAATGGCACCATAACTAAATCCCGCTATCGTATAATCACTTTTTTTTAAAAATCTATCAAAAAAGTGCTGTTCATTTTTTAAAGAAAATCCGCTAAAGAACTGCATCTATATATGTTTTAACCTCTGTTTTTGTTATACTCTCTCGCTCATACAAAACTTTTTGCACCTTTTGTGTAACATCTTGAAGTGTTCCAAGCAACTCCCTGCACTCATGGAGTAACCGTGACATAATCTCCTCTTCTTCCGATGATGAAACGAGTAGTGTTGCTCCCATGCCATACTCTTGGCACATCTTTTTTACAAGTGCTTTGGCTTCATCTAAATCATTTTTTGCATGACTTGTATGTTCACCATAAGCAAGATCACAAGCAACAATACCCCCAAGCAGCATTTTTACCCTTGCTTCTAACTCCTGTTGTAAAAGGGCATCCCCAGTTGCAGGAGTCAGTTTTTCACTTGCGAGCATCAGTTTTTCAAAAGACAAATCATAATATGTTGCAAGCACTACTTTCCCCGCTTGGTAGGCAATATGATAGGCTTTTTGTCTCTCATTTAAAATCTGTAATTTTTTCTTACCAAACATCACTTTGTCTTTCACTTGGTTAAAATGTTCCAGTTCTACATGAAAACTATTTTGTCTAAGTGCGAGAAGTGCGGCTTCATTCACAAGAGCGGCAAGCGCTGCCCCATTAAAACCAACCGTCATATTTGCAACAACTTTCACATCAACTTCATGGGGTACTTTTTCTAAATATTTTTTCAAAATCGAAGCGCGTTCACTCTTTGTAGGCAACTCAACAAAAATACGTCGATCAAATCTCCCCGCTCGAAGCAGTGCACTATCTAAGACATCTATTTTATTGGTTGCGGCAACCACAATGACATTGCTAGAACCTTCAAAACCATCCATCTCAGTAAGAAGTTGGTTCAATGTTGCCTCTCTCTCATCATTGCGTTCACTCCCGCGTTTTTTTCCAACGGCATCAATCTCATCGATAAATATAATACTTGGAGCATTTTTCTTTGCTGCTGCAAAAAGCTCATGCACACGTTTTGCACCCATTCCAACATAAATTTGGACAAAAGAGGCACCACTTTGGTAAAAAAACGGCACCCCTGCTGCGTTTGCTACAGCTTTTGCTATCATCGTTTTCCCAACTCCTGGAGGACCCACAAGTAAAACACCTCGTGGCATACGAGCACCAAAACTTTTATAGCGTTTCGCATTTTTCATAAAATCGATAATCTCTTCAAGTTCTATTTTAACATCACTAATCCCACCAATATCATCAAAACTCACATCACTCTTGATTGCTTGGATGGGAGTATCACTTACTTGTGGGGCATCTGTATCAATATTTTTTGAAATCCCTTGTGTTGATAGAGAGAAATTACCTCTTTTTTGCACATAACGCAAAAGGAGTGAACCTAAACCCAAAAAAAGGACACCAAAAAGAATATACACAACAATATTTGTATTGCCCCCTACTTCCACTTTATAATCAATAAACATTTTTGGGGAGACCTGCGAGGAGGCAATTCTATAAAGATTATCATTTGTTTTGAGATAAACATACTCTTTAGAGACAACAACCTTTTTGACTGTATGATTTTCAAGCATAGCACTCGCTTGATTGAGTGTTACATCATCTGCACGGTTTCTCACAAGTGCAAATATAACAAGCAATATAATCAAACTCGCTGATGCATAAATAAGAATTCTATTGAGTTTAGAGCTCGGCATAATTATGTTCCTTGTGTACTTGATACTCTGCAATACGCACCCAGTTTCCAAGTAAATCTTCATCAGATTTTATCATTATCTTATTGAAATGCTGATCAAGCCCATGGTAGAATCCCTCTTTATAAGACTCAACCAAAACATCAAGTTCTCCATGAAATGCCTCTCTAAATTGCAAATTTTTTGCTTTGATGAGTGCTTCTATTTCATGGAGTCTTTGTTTGGCTACTTTACCGTTAATCTCAGGTTTGAGTGTTGCCGATTTTGTACCATCGCGTTTGGAGTATGTAAAGGCATGTATATGTGTCAGTGGCAATTCTCTTGCGTTTTGCATCGCTTCTTGCCAAAGGGCTTCACTCTCACCAGGGTGACCTGTAATAAAATCTGTTCCAATAGCAAAACCTTTTGCAGCAAGGAGCTCAAAAAGAGCCTTGTCTTGTTTATAAACATTGCGTCGATTCATAATTTTAAGCATCTCTGGTGCAGTATGTTGCAGGGCAATATGCATATGTTTCTCAAGCCACTCTTCATCGAGTATTTCTAAAAATTCATCTGTAATCTGAATAGGTTCAACACTTCCAAGGCGTATGCGACGAACACCACGAATTTGACTCATTTTTTTCATCAATTTCACCAAAGAAGTTTGTTTGTCTTGCCCATAGGAACCTACATTTGTCCCTGTTAAAATAAATTCCCCAAAACCATTCAATGCCAAACGGCTTACCTGTTCTAAAATTTTTGCTTCATTCATACTACGAGCATCACCCCGAACAAATGGGATAATACAGTAAGAACATCGGAAATTACACCCCTCTTGAATCTTAATAAAAGCCCGACTTTTTCCAACAAAGTCATCAACAATCAACTCATCAATATGGTTTAAGTCACCCTTTTCATAAAAAGGTTTTTCTTGTGCTAGAAGGCTCTCTATTTTTTGCTTTTCACTCTGCCCAAAGACACCATGTACCCGTTGTTCTTTGAGTAAAGATTCACCCTTGGTATGTGCCCCACAACCTGTCAAAAAGAGTTTTGCACCCGTATTGTTCTTTTCCAACTGAGAAATATAAGAACGTACATGGGTATCGGCACCATTTGTCACCGTACAGGAGTTAATGACAATTGCATCTGCTTCTGTTTCATCCTGCGTTATTTCATACTCTTGCAGAGCACTCATCATCACTTGGGAATCATAGAGATTTGTTCTGCAACCAAAGGTTTTAAAGTAAACTTTTTTCTTCATCTATACCAACTCATTATTATGTTCAATAGGACTTTCACTCTGCATAGAGATATTAAGTTTTTGTGTAGGGTATGCAATTATTATGTCATCTTCAGCTTTAAATGCATCGATAATTTCTGTTGAAATCGTGCTTCTAAGTGTGAGTGTTCCATAAGCGTTTGTCAAATACCAAGCTTCTATATCAATACCATTTGGCACGATAAAAGAGTAGATTCGAGGATCTACATTCGTGTTTTTCAAACTATAATTGTTCCGCAGTTTGTTGAGTTGCTTTCTTGTAATATCAGTATAACCTTTAGAGTATTTTCTTGCTATACCTTTGACAAGATGCATCGCTTTTTTATGATTAGAATCATAAGTAATCGTTATCTTTATACCATCCCAAACCGTTTTGAGTGAACTATGGGTATAATTAGCTATCATACGAGTAAAGACATAATTATTGGGCACAAAAATAATACGCCCAGCCCGACGGTTTTGATAAATAGAAGTCAGGGTAATA
>Ga0256829_1002089_pt1 | contig 15339 bp, 12 predicted proteins | sample 131447metaG_FD_185979 | JGI IMG/M metagenome (GOLD analysis project Ga0256829, IMG submission 185979) | Hydrothermal vent microbial communities from Lau Basin, Pacific Ocean - 131-447 | ecosystem: Environmental > Aquatic > Marine > Hydrothermal vents | place: Pacific Ocean: Lau Basin | collected...
TTGTGTACTTGTTATTAGCTAAAGTTAATAACAAGTACCATTATTTTTTTATTTATAGGTGTGTATGCTGTTAGCATTAAGCTTCATTCAATTACCGACTTTTTTTAACCTTAAAGCTTACCATTGCTGTCATCCTGAGCGTATGCGAAGAATCTAACTCTATATACCGAGATAAACTTTTAGCTTTACAGCCGTTTAAGCTAGATTCTTCGCATTCGCTCAGAATGACGGTAATGGTGAATATTTATTGGCTTTAAGTATTCTCACACTCTTTCGTGAGAATGATGGAAGTAGCTGGTTTTTAGCTATTAATACCATTACACTCTTGGTAACTCAATGAAGCTTATGCTACATACGCAAACTCTATAAGGGTAGTCTAAAAAATTATATAGATAATACCCTATATAAAATTCTATTACTACTTGTCTATGATGCTAATTAACTATTTTTATTATAAAAAATATTACAATTTGCAATATTTTAAATGTTATAGAAATGATTTTTCATTAAATGGAAGAAAAGTAGAGTAGTGTCACATATTTTTAACATAAAAGATTAATAAAATTAATTAAGATTTTTTTAATCTTAGTGTTACTATATTACTCAAAATAGTTAAATTTTAACAAAAGAGAAGTTTTTTGCTTTTAATTTTAAGAAATCTCCAACTTTAACACCGCTTATAGCAAGCTCTATTAAACTATTATCTACTAAAAGTATGGCTCTATCTTCATATACCTTTAGTACTTTAGCGTTTAGTTCTATCTCTGTTGATAACTCTTTTAAATCAAGTAATTCATCTTTTACAATTTTTCCAGAATTAAGCTCTATTAATCTATTTGCTAGTCTGTAAATCTCGGCTCTATCGTGGGTAACCATTATGGTGGTTAAGTTAAACTCTTTGTGTAGCTTTTCGATTTCGGCTTGTAGTATGTTTCGCATCTGCCAATCTAGGGCTGATAGTGGTTCGTCTAGTAGTAATATTTTTGGGCGTTTCATTAGGGCACGGCAAAGTGCTACTCGCTGTTTTTGTCCGCCACTTAATTGGTTTGGGTATTGCTGTTTTATAGCAGTTAGTTCGGTTAGTTCTAATAGTCTGTTTGCTAGCTCTAAATCTCTATTTACATATAGTAAGTTTTGCTCTACGCTCATATTGCTAAAGAGTGCATAGTCTTGAAAAACCATACCTATCTCTCGCTTTTGAGGTGGCAGATTTTGCCAATTTTTGCCAAATACTTCAATAGTGCCATTAGCCTCTTCTAAGCCTGCTAAAACTCTAAGCAGAGTTGTTTTGCCACTACCACTAGCCCCTGTTAGGGCAACAAATTCGCCCTGTTTTATGGCTAGCTTAACATTTAGCTCTATATTGCCTAAACTTTTAGAGATATCTAGCTTTATCACGCCTTTTTGCCTCTATAGGTACGAACAGCAGTAGTCTGTAACTTCGTGTACTCTTATCTTGAAGCTACTATTCTCTAGTACATTAAAACTAGCACCACTCTTTAGCCTTACCCACTCGCTAGCATCTGGTAATAGTACCTCTACATCGCCTGATGTTATCTCCATAAACTCTGCTGAGTCTGTGCCAAATTCGTACTCGCCAATTTGCATAAAGCCAAGAGTCTTTTTGCTACCATCTTCAAAGTGCAAAGTTCTACTAGTTACCGCCCCATCAAAATAGCTATTTCCTGCAATCTCTACCTCTACATTTTTAAAACTCATCTAATCTCCTTTTTTAATATTAACTCTTGTTAAAGTTTTTTATTTCTCTCTTTTGCATTAAATAAATATAATGAAAGTAACACTAAAAAGCTAATTAGTAGCATTATGGCACTGTAAATATGTGCTGTCTTATAGTCCATCGTCTCAACCATTTCATAAATTGCTACAGAGGCTACTTTTGTTTGCCCTGGAATCGAACCACCAACCATCAAAACAACCCCAAATTCACCCACTGTATGAGCAAAAGTAACAACAAGTGCTGTTAAAAGTGACGGCTTTATATTGGGCAAAGCTACTCTGAAAAGAGTAGTTACTCTACTTTTACCACTAATATACGATGCTTCTATCATACTTTTATTTAAACTCTCGAAACCACTCTGCAAAGGTTGCACCATAAAGGGCAAAGAATAGAAACAACTAGCAATAACTAAACCAGTAAAACTAAATGCTAACTCTATATTAAAATTATGGCTAAAAAATTCTCCAATTGGTGAATTGTTAGATAAGCTAATTAATATATAAAATCCAAGTACAGATGGTGGTAAAACAATTGGCAAAGAACTTAGAGCCTCTATATATGCTTTTGTTTTGGAATGTGTTTGAGAAAGCCACCAAGATAAAGGTAATGCTAAGGAAAAAAGAATTATTGTTGTTATACTTGCTAACTTAAAAGATAGCCAAAATGGCTCGAAATTAATACTACTTAAGCTCAATATCATTTAGTAATGTATCCAAATTTTTTAAATATTTCTTTTGCCCTATTGCTTAAAATATAACTATAAAAAGATTTTGCATCTACACTATTTTTAGCTCTTTTAATTAATACAATACCCTGTTCTATTGGAGTATATAAATTAAGTGGAACATCTATCCAATTCTCATCTTTTTTATATTGGCTTAATTTATCTGATAATAAAGTCGATTTTGCTACAAAGCCAATATCTGTTGCGGTTAAAGCATAAGTTAATGTTTGACCAATTGATTGCCCATATATAAATTTTGGCTTAGCTCTACTATAAAGCTTGGCATTTTTAAGTGCTTCTTGAGTTGCTACTCCATATGGTGCAGTTTTTGGATTAGCCACGGCAACTCTTTTAATTTTATTATCTAAAATAACAGCTATTCCTTTAGTTAAATTTATATCTTTTCTCTTAGTAAAGAGTGCTAAAGAACCATTAGCATAAACTTTTGGCTCATTTAACGCCATACCTTTAGAGTATAGAATCTGGGGATACCCCATATCTGCCGACATAAATATATCATAAGGAGCATTTTGCATAATTTGAGCTGTTAATTTACCACTACTACCTATATTTACTTCTATTTTAATATTTGGATTTTGCTTGTTAAAATCTTTGATTAACGCTTCAATAGCATAACTAACATTAGCAGCGACAGCAACTCTTATTGTACCAGCAAAACTAAATATGCTAAGTAAAAAAAATAGTAATATTTTCATTATATATCCAAAGAAATTTTAAATTAGTATAGCACTATAAACTTTAAAAATAGTTGGAGAATTGGGAAATATTGTAGTTGTAAGAGGGCAGAACTATCTGCCTGCCCAAAAGTTTAAATTTGTAAAATTTAGCCAGTAAAAGTGGATATTAATATCCACTTGCTCCTACTAAGTCTGTAATAAAGCTCATTAATGGCTCAATGTAGAATATTGATGTTATAGTCACAAATGCTGCTATACCAATTACTAACTCTAGCGAGAATGCACGGTTTGCGTAAACAACATTTTTACTACTCTCATCTGGTTCTTTTAAGAACATATATACGACTAATTTTAAGTAGTAGTAAACTGCTATTGCACTGTTTAAAGCCATAATAATAGCAACTACATAATAACCTGAATCAACAATTGCACTTAACACATACAATTTACCCCAGAATAAACTAAACGGTGGCACACCTGCAAGTGATAGCATAAATACAGCCATAACAACTGCTGAAATAGGAGCTTTTTTAATCATACCTGCAAATTTGCTATATGGATGGTGGAATCTATCATGGTGTACATTATACTTATGGCGACTTATCCATAACATTGTAAATGCTCCAAGGTTAGTAAACATAAATAATCCGTAGTATAGGAATATAGATGAGTAACCTTTTGTTGTATCTAATGCAATGGCAATTAATACAAAACCAGCGTGAGAAATTGAACTATATGCTAGCATTCTCTTAACATCTTTTTGTACAAGTGCCATCATATTTGCTAATGTTGTTGTTACAATTGCCAGTAATATTATTGTTGTTTTTATAATCTCTATATTTAACTCCATATAGATGCCAAATAGTCTGATTGCTACAACCATCATAGCAACTTTTGGAACAACAGACATATATCCTGCCATTGGTGCACTTGCACCTTCGTAAGCATCTGGAGTCCACATATGGAATGGAACTAAAGATACTTTAAATCCAATTGCCACAATCATAAATAGTGCACCACCAATAATTGGCACAATAATCTCTGTGTCACCAATTCTATCTTGTAAGACTTTTGCAATAGAGTACATCTCTACAGAACCTGTTGTAGCATATATAATTGCTGCACCCATTACAAAGAATCCAGCAGCCATTGCACCCATAGTGAAATATTTAATAGCAGCTTCGTGAGCTAATTTTGTATTATGCATAGCAATTAGAGTATATAATGCTAATGAACCTGTTTCTAAACCAACAAAGATAAGAATTAAGTTATCACTCGCAGCCATAAACTGGAAACCAAAAACCATAAACAAGAAAAGAGAGAAAAACTCAGGATAAGAGAAATCATGGAACTTTCTTTTTGTTAATGCTAATGGGATAAATAGAATAGAACCACCTATAATTAGCGTTTGTCCAAGCACAGAAACACCATCTATTAAAATAGTATCAAAAAGTCCTCTTTCGTTTATATTTAAACTAAGAGTTGCACCTAATGCGATAAATAGTGTTAACATAGTTAAAATAACATATAGTGTCTTATCTAAATTAGGTTTAATTAAATCTATACATAAAATCGCCAATGCACCAAGTAAAATTACAAACATTGGTGACATTGATATTAAGTTTAAAGAACTTAAATCTGGTAAATTTATCATTTGTTCACCCCCTCATGCGATTTGCTAACCAGTATTGTTGCTTTTGCCTGCTTAGTTTGTGCTTTTTTATGCATTAACTGCACTAAAGCTTTTGTAGAGTTATCAATTGGCTGCAATACCGGCTTAGGGTAAATACCTAACCAAACTACTATAGCAACTAATGGAATTAGTGCTGTTAACTCTTTAGCATTTAAATCTTTTAATTTTTTATTCTCTGGATTTGTTAATGGACCAAAGAATGTTTTTCTTGTTATATTTAACATATAAACAGCACCTAAAATAATAGATGTTCCGGCAATTACAGTTAATACAGGAGATACTTTAAAGAAACCTAAAAGAGATAGATATTCACCAATGAATCCTATTGTTAAAGGTAATCCTACTGAAGCCATTGTCATAATTACAAATATTGTTGCATAATTTGGCATAACTTTTGCAATACCACCAAATTGACTCAACTCTTTAGTATGTCTTCTATCATAAATAACACCAACAAGTAAAAATAGTGCACCCGATACAATACCGTGTGATAACATTTGGAAAATTGAACCTGCAATACCTTCTACATTCATTGCAAATGTACCAAGTACAATAATACCCATATGAGAAATAGAACTATATGCAATAACTTGTTTCATATCTTTTTGTGCATAAGCGACCATGGCTGTATAGATAATCATAATAATTGCAATGATAACTACTGGCAAGATGTATGCTACTGAAGCATCAGGGAAAAGTGGTAAAGAAAATCTTACAAAACCATAACTACCCATTTTAAGTAGAACTGCAGCAAGTATTACTGAACCAACTGTCGGAGCTTGACCATGGGCATACGGAAGCCAAGTGTGGAATGGGAACATTGGTACTTTAATAGCAAATCCTAAGAAGAATGCCCAGAATAGATATTTTTGTACACTAATTGGTAAAATTAATCCATACCAATCTGTTAAAGAGAAGCTCCATACACCTGTAGTTGAGTAGTAAATATATGCAACATATAAAATACCAATTAACATTACAAGAGAACCTGCAAATGTATAAACAAAGAATTTTATAGATGCATATAATCTTTTATCACCACCCCAAGCACCAATAATGTATAGCATAGGTACTAGAGAAAACTCCCAGAATACATAGAACAGAATTACATCTAAAGATACAAATACACCAACCATTGCAACTTCTAAGAAAAGAAGTGTAATAATCATATTTTTTACATCTTTCTTAATACTTAAAGCAATTATACCAATAAGTGTCATAAGTGTAGCCATAATAACAATGAATAGACTAATACCATCTACACCTAAATAGTAACTAATTCCAAAATCTGGGATTAGCTTTAGTTTCTCTACAAACTGCATTCCTGCATAATTAGAGTCAAAAGACATCCATAGCCAAAGCGAAAGTAAAAACTCAGCTACTGCTACAGTTATACCATATACTCTAATGCTCTTTTGACTTACAAATAAGCCAAGTATAGCAGCAATTAGAGGAAAGAAAATTAATACGGTTAAAATATTAGACATACACCCTCTCCTTATTTAACTGCAACATCTATTGCTGCAATTACTGTTATAATTACTAAACCTGCTGCCATCCATTTAAGGTAGCTAGATAGGTTACCATTTTGTGCTTTTCTACTTACATCACCGCTCTTCTCTACGAATTTAGCGATACCATCAACACTTGCATCTACTACTTGCATATCTATCTCTTTCCATGCAATATCAGATAAATCTTTATATGGTTTTGCAACTGCTTTTTCGTAAAGTACTGGTATATAATATTGATTAAACAGTAGTTTATATAGCCAATTTGTTTGTTCAAAATGGATATTTCTCTTTAAGCCTTTTGCATATTTGATATAAGCTATTACGATACCTGTTAAAGCAACTAAGGTTGTTATAATTGTTAAAATTACAACCATATGTTCTGTATGTTCACTCATTTCATACTCTGGAAGGAACTTTGTAACATACTCTATAAAATCTGTTTTGAAGAAACCTACTACTACCGCTGCTATAGCAAGTGGTGCCATTGCCCAAAGTGCGTATGGTTTTGCTTCGTGTGGGTGTGCTCCAATTTCATGGTATCTTTCATCACCAAAGAATACTAAGAATACTTGACGGAAACTATAGAATGCTGTTAAACCAGCTGTTAACCAAAGTATAAACCAAATTCCATAAGTATGCTCGTTAAATGCTACCTCTAAAATTGTATCTTTAGAGAAGAAACCAGCAAATGGATAGATTCCTGAAAGTGCTAATGAACCAATTCCCATATAAAGGAATGTCCAACCCATAACTTTTTTAAGTCCACCCATTTTAAACATATCAAGTTCATCATGCATAGCATGCATAACGTTACCAGCACCAATAAATAGTAATGCTTTAAATGCTGCGTGAGCTGCCAAGTGGAATAGTGCAACCCAGTAAGCACCAAGACCAGCGGCTGCAAACATATAACCTAATTGTGATAGAGTAGAGTACGCAATAACTCTTTTTAAATCTCTATTTACTAGTGCCATTGAAGCTGCAAATATCGCAACAAATGTACCAAGTACTGCAATACCATATCCAACTTCTGGAATCATCTGATATAAAGGGTTTGCTCTAATTACCAAGTAAACACCTGCTGTTACCATTGTTGCTGCGTGAATTAATGCAGAAACTGGCGTAGGACCCTCCATCGCATCTGCAAGCCAAGTGTGTAGTGGAAATTGTGCCGATTTACCCATTGCACCAATAAATAGTGCTATACCAATTCCAACTAACATTGTATGACTTAAATCAGCAACATGTGCAAATACCTCTGTATATTTAAATGTACCTAAGTTCCAATAAATCAAGAAAATACCAACAAGCATACCAAGGTCAGCAATTCTGTTCATAATAAATGCTTCGTTTGCTGCCCAAGATGGAGAGATAGATGGATTAACATCTCTTGTTTCATCTTTTTTCTCGTACCAGAAACCAATAAGTAACCAAGAACATACACCAACACCTTCCCAACCTATGAAAAGACCTAAGAAGTTATCACTCATTACCAAAATCATCATAGAGAAAACGAAAGCTGATAGATACGAGAAGAATCTATTAAAACTTCTATCACTCTCCATATAGTAGTTAGAGTAAATATGAACAACCGTTGATATAAGTGTTACAACAGTCATCATAACTGCTGTAACTTGGTCAACGCTAAAGCCAAACTTAACATCCATATCCCCAACTACAATCCAATCCATTAGATTTACACTAATAGCTTTTCCTGTCTCTTCAAGACTTATTAGAAGTGTTACAGATGCTACCAAAGCTATACCAATAAGCAAAGATGTAACAATCCCTACTAATTGTATTTTAGGTTTTTGTGCAAATAGTGCTGCAAATAGTGAACTAACTAATGGAGCAAATAGTGCTATATATACATAATTCTCCATGACTACCCTTTCATAATACTTAAGTTATCTAAGTCTAATGTACCATACTTCTTATAGATTAGAATAAGTAATCCTAAACCTACGGCAACCTCACTTGCAGCAACTGCCATTATAAAAAGAGCAAACATTTGACCAGTTAAATCACCTAAATGCACAGAGATAGCTGCAAATGCCACATTTGCCGCATTTAGCATAATCTCTGTTGCAAAAAATAGCATTAGTAAATTCTTACGGCGAAGAACACCCGCTAACCCTACACTAAACAAAATAGCTGATAGTACTAAGTAGTGTGTTAAACCTATTGTCATTTTTGCTCCTTTTTTTCAGTCTCAGGGTCTGCATCTAAATAGATTTCAGAAAGACTCTCATCCATTTTTTTACTTGCTAATACAATACCTGCAATCATAGCAACAAGTAACATTACAGCTGCAACTTCAAATGGTATTAAGTATTTAGTAAATAATACTGCACCAATTGCATGTGGGTTATCTAACCCTTGTGGTGCTGTTACAATCGGCTCTATATGGCTACCAATTGCAGGGGCTGCAAATATTACTACCAAGGCAACTGCACTGAAACCACTTAGTAAAAAAACTAAATATTTAGATGTATTTTTCTCTTTAACATCTCTTGTTGCATCGAAAAACATCATTCCAAATGCATAAAGTGCCATAATCGCACCAGAGTAAACAACTAATTGTACCGCTCCTAAGAAGTCGGCTCCTAAAATAAAAAACAGTCCCGAAATTAAAACCATTCCCGCAGCTAGTGAACTCATTGCATATAGTATGTTTCTACTATATGCTGTCACTAAAAAGAGACCTGTTATTAATATCGCGAAAATATAAAATGCTATAGCTTCCATCATCTCTCCCTTAATACGCTAGCGGTGTTTTTTTAATATTTTTATCCGCTACAGGTGTCGGTGCACCAAATCCTGGATACTCTTTTTGATTTACTAACTGATCCATAGGTGTTAGCATATCTTCAAAGTTAGAGTAACTAGCTCTTTGCTCACTTGCACTCTCGTATCTACCACCATGAACAATAGCTAACTCTGGACAAACCTCTGCACAGTAACCACAGAAAATACATCTACCAAAGTTAATAGTGTAATCACTCACCTCTTTTCTCTGCTCTTCATCATATCTTGTATCCATTTTAATACAGTTAGATATACAAATCTTTTCACAAAGACCACAACCAATACATCTATAATGCCCACTCTCAAGCAATCTCTTCATTTCGTGGATTGCTCTATATCTTGGAGAGATTGGCAACTTCTCAAAAGGATACTTAACTGTATGCATCTCACCCATAAATAGAGCTTTAAACATCTCTCTCATTGTTACTTTTAAACCAACAAAAAGCTCTAACTTTACAGACCTTTTAAGTACTTGCTTAAACTTACCCCAACCACTCTCTGGTGTGTGCCCTAAATCTAGCATTTTGTAGTTTTGAACACCTACATTTCTATTTTTTAACTTATCTAAACTCATATCTACCTCCCTAAGCCATCATAACTAAACCAGTTATTAAAATATTAACAACTGCTAGTGGCATTAAAACTTTCCAACACAACCACATTAACTGGTCAGGTCTAATGTGTGGCCACGATGCACGAACCCATAACATTAAAAAGAAGAAGAACGCAACTTTTAATATAATAGCTAAGCCACCTGGAATAATCCACAATGGATTAAATCCGCCAAGAAAAACAAGTGATGCTAAGAAACCTATTGTAATCATATTCGCATACTCACCAATGAAGAACATACCCCATCTCATACCACTATACTCTGTAGCATAACCAGAGATTACTTCGGCTTCATTCTCTAACAAGTCAAATGGTGTTCTGTTTGTCTCTGCAAACCCTGAAATTAAGAAAAGAACAAATGCTACTGGCTGAGTCCATACAATCCAGTGTCCAATTCCACCTGCTTGATAAGTGTTAAAATCTATTAAAGATAAAGAACCAACCATCATAATAGGAGCTAATAGCGAAAGTCCTGTAACAACTTCGTAACTTAAAAATTGAATAGCAGTTCTCGCACTACCTATAATACCCCATTTATTCTCTTGTGCCATACCAGCAAGTAATGGACCATAAAGCCCAACACCCATCATAGCGATAACAAACAAAATACCAATATTCATATCTGAAACTATTGGCTTAATATCAATTCCAAATAGTGTAAATTCTGGTAGTAGAGGAACAGCTGCTAAAGCAATAAATGCTGTTGCTGCTGTAATTATTGGAGCAACCATAAAGATTATCTTATTAGCACCACTTGGAATAAAATCCTCTTTTGTAAATAGTTTAATACCGTCAGCTGCAATTTGTAAAACCCCAAAAGGTCCAACATGCATTGGACCTAGTCTTCGTTGCATAAATGCAAGAATTTTTCTCTCGATATATGTTCCAAATCCAGCCAGAGCCGAAATTACGGCAAGTATTAAAATTGCCTTTATAACTGTTGCAATGATATATCCATCCATCGTTTACACCTTTGTTATTGTTACTTTAGCGTATCTGTCTTTGCCAAATAGACCATACACATCCAATTCAGACTTGAAATCAGGAATCTCTACAATATCTCCTGTAATTCTCTCGTCTACCTCTACTGGTAACTCTAAGCCACCATTTTCGAACTCTACCTTAACAAAATCGCCAAGTTGCTCTGCTCTCTCTTTAGAAGCGTATAATGCAAACTTCTCAAAGATTTGGTGAGCTTTATTAGTAAAGTCGTTAAACTGTCTTTGTGGGTTACATCTATAAGCAATATCACCATCTAGTGCAATATCTTCAATATCTTCTAGCTCGATACCAGCTTTCTCTACATTTAGATTAGCTAGCAGGTAACCTCTGTTTTCAGTTTTATCATTTCTAAATCCATTTGGTAAATCATCGAACTTAGCTAACTGGAAGCCTTTTTCAACTGGCAGGCACTCTGTCCAATCAACTGTTAAGTTTTTACCTAAACCTAGAGCATTCATAATATCGTTAAGCTCATAGCCATTGTAATCTAAAGCTGCATTTAGAGGTACAACTCTCTTGTTCATATTAGTCGTTGTTCCCTCTTGCTGGTTCATAGCCGGAATATCAAAATCGCCATCACCAAGAGCTGATATTGTAAAGTCTGCCGGCTCATTGTACCCAACTGTGCTACCCTCGCACTCATCATCTAAATCACAAATAAGTGCTACACCCAATGCGTTAGATTTTGGTGGAATAAATGCTACTTTAAACTCTGTACTCTCTTCGATTAGAGCAATTAAGTTAGCTAAATTCATCGCTTTAGGGTGGAAGTAGAAATCCTCTCCAACCACAAGAGCAAAACTCTCTTTCTTCTTCATCATTTTAGCAAAGTCATCTTCGAATGTCTCTGGGGTTCCGCCAAGCTTTTCTACTAAAGAGTTAGCTTCGTACTCTACCTCTTTTTCAACATTTTTAGGAACTTTCTTAGTTACTTCTTTCTCTTCGCCTGTCTCTTTATCTACTACAGTTTCGGTAACCTCTTCCATTACTTTTTCTATAATAGTTTTTTTACGGCTCTCTTTGCTAGCATCTAGTTTAGCTTTAACATCATCTGGTAACTTATCTTTATCAGCAAACAAATCTAAAATTAAAAGTAGTGCATTCTCTTCATCACCTGGCTTATGCTCGAATGTCTGAATACTCTTACCAAATGTAGGAATTAGTGTATCTCCAACTGGGTGGAAGTACATTCCAGCACCCTTATTCATCTTTTGAATATTGTTAAATAGGTATCTTGCTGCTGGGTTGTCGTTTCTCAGTTTAGCACCAACACTTACAATAAAGTCACACTCACTCATATCTGCAAAGCTATCTTTATAAAGCATTTGACCCGCTGCTTTTGAGTAGTGGCTTAAGAAATCAGCAAATGGCTTAACTTCGTTATTTACAAGTTTAACTCCAAACTTCTCTTTAAGAGTTTGAAGCATCTTAGCCTCTTCGTTTGTAATTGTAGAGTTAAACTTAATGCTTCCAGCACTCTTAATAGCTTCTACTGCTTTTGCAAGAGCCTCTGGGTCTTTTTTAGCAGTTGTGTTTTCGTAATCGTATCCAAAACGCCCAGCTCCACAAAGTGTTTGGTAGTTCCACTCATTTTTAACTCTAAATATCTTCTCAGTAGGGTTGTCGATAGATTCTGCTCTTGTCTCATAATAAACATGGCAAGCACTAGAGCAGTGTGCACAAGCACTTGGCACTTCTCTTAAATCCCAAGGGTTTGCTTTATAGATAAAGTCACGCTCTGTTAAAGCACCAACAGGGCAAACCGCAGTACACTCACCACAATCAGAACAGTTAGTATGGTCAGTTCCATTACTTGGTACAATTACAGATTTTTGTAACTTATTCCACATAGCGTATGCATCTTTTGGCATACTATCTTTAAGCCCTTTATCTAACTTATCGCCACCTCTAGGACCAGTCTTAATTGCTGCATCACCAATCATATCTTTACAAACTGTAACACATCTCTCACAAACAATACAGAGCCCTGCATCGTAGTGTAGCACACTACTCCAGTTTACATTGCCTCTTTTAGTATCTGCAATAGCGTAGTGTTGAGAATCAACTTTTAACTCAAGTGTATAGTTTTGTAACTCACACTCGCCATGCTGGTCACAAACACCACACTGAAGCGGATGGTTTACATCGTAAACCTCCATAATTGCTCTACGCTCTTCTAAAATCTCTTCGTTTTGTGTTACAATTTCCATACCATCTTTAGCTTTGGCATTACAAGAGTAAACTCTCTTGCCATCAGCCTCTACAAGACAGATACGGCATGCAAGAGTTGGCGAACATCTTGTTAAATAGCAAATTGCGGGAATAAATATATCGTTTGCTCTCGCAACATTTAAGATATACTCCCCCTCTTTTGCTTTGCACTCTATGCCGTCAATGGTTACTGTTATTAAATTATCACTCATTCGCACCACCTACTTTATTTATATTTATCTGAGAAAATCTATAAGAGGATACCGCAAAGGCACTTAAACCCATATCAGATGTAGGGTTAAGTGCTATTGTTCCTTTTAAAGATGTGTCAATGCTAAACACTCTACTTACTTTTTTACCATTTACCTCAAACTCTAGCAAATCGCCATCTTTAACTTTCGCTGCCATCGCAAATTGCTTAGAGCCAAGCAGTTTTGGCTCTGTTTTTGTAAGTTTTGACTTTTGTGTAAATGGGTTAGGGTTATGAGCACTGTTTACATTATACACAACTACACCATCGTAACTTGGTAAATCCTCTACATCGTTTAACTCAATTTTAGCTTCTACATCAACTCTGTCTAACTTGTAACCTCTAATATCCTCTCCAGTTTTAGAGAAGTTGTTTCTTAAAGAGTCAAATGCAATAGATTTAAAGCCTTTAGACTCTGGAAGCTCAGCAGTAAAATCGATTGTATATTTTCTACCCACTCCTAATTCGTTAGCAATATCATTTAAGATATAGCCATCGTAACCTAACGCAACATTCAGAGGTACTAACTGCTTATTAATTGTTACAATGCTACCCTCTTGCTGATTAAGTGCAGGCATATCTAAATCGCCATCTCCTAAACTACTAAGCACAAAGTCACCTTCGCAGTTATAAGCAACAGTGTAGCCATTAGCCTCTTTCTCTAAATCGCAAATTAGCGAAACACCTAAGCTGTTAGATGCTGGCGGAGTAACAATTACATTGTAATTTGTATACTTCTCAATAGCAGCTAACATTTTAGCAATATTCTCTACCTCTGGATGGTTATATATATCCTCTCCAACTATTAAAGAGAATCTACGCTTTTTCCAGAAAATTGCAGGTACTTCATCTAACTCCTCTTCTGAAATGCTAGACTCACCGCTTAAGTTACCAATATCTAACTCATCTATAAAGCTCTTTAATTCAGTTGGCAACTCTTTGCCTCTTGTTAAAAGCTCTAGTAGAAGTGCCACTACACCCTCTTCGCTTCCTGCTTCATATTTTACAAATTTAGTAACTAAATTTTGAATATGGCTATCTTCGATTGGGTGCATATATACAACTTGGGCTTTCTCTCTCTTAACTGCCATTGCAATATGATTTTTAACCATTGGTGCGTCATCTTTTACTCTAGTTGCAAGTGAAATAATCGCATCACTCTTCGCTAAAGTATCTAAATTAGCATCCCAAAGCGACTTACCAGATACACTGCTGTATGCTTTTAAGAATTTACTAAATCCATAAGCTTCTGGGCAAACCAATTTAGCATCTACTACTTTAGCAATATGCGTTAGCATTAAAGCCTCTTCGTTTGTAATGCTAGAGCTAAATGTAATCGTATCTGCCTTTTTAAACGCCTCTACTGCTCTGTCAAATTTTTCTCTATCTTTAAAAGCTGTTGTGTTAGCATAATCAAAGCCAAAACGACCTGCCCCACACATAGATGCAAATTCATACTCGTTTGTAACTCTAAATATCTTTTCAGTAGGGTTATCAATACTCTCTGGCTTAACTTCGTAATACATTTGACAACCAGCACTACATAAGGCACAGCTAGATGGAATTTTATTTAACTCCCAAGCATTAGATGTATATTTAAAATCGCTGCTAACAAGTGCCCCAACAGGACAAACTGCCATACACTCACCACAACTTACACAATCACTCTTTGGTTTGGTATTAATAATTGTAGATTTATAACCACCAACACTAATTTGCAACTGCTCGCTACCTACAATTTCGTTACATACCCTTACGCACTTTTCGCACATAATACAAAGCGATGGGTCATAACTTATAAAGCCCCAATTTTGAACAGGTCTATACATATCTTTTGCTGTAAAGTTTTGCTGTGAAACATTAAACTCTAAAGTCTTATTTTGTAAATCGCACTCGCCACTTTTATCGCAAACGCCACACTCTAGCGGGTGGTTTACATCGTAAAGCTTCATAATATTTTGACGCTCAGCTTCTAACTCTTTAGTGTTAGTGTTAATTACAGCCCCATCTACAGCCTTCTCTTGGCAAGAGAGAATCATACCATCTACACCCTCAACATCTACAACACACATTCTGCAAGATGCAATCG
>Ga0256829_1002090_pt1 | contig 15335 bp, 16 predicted proteins | sample 131447metaG_FD_185979 | JGI IMG/M metagenome (GOLD analysis project Ga0256829, IMG submission 185979) | Hydrothermal vent microbial communities from Lau Basin, Pacific Ocean - 131-447 | ecosystem: Environmental > Aquatic > Marine > Hydrothermal vents | place: Pacific Ocean: Lau Basin | collected...
CCAACGATATGTGGAGGCTTTCCATAGTTTGAATCAAAGCCTAGATTTACGCTAGGCTCCCTAAAATGTACTGGCATCAATTGAGCATGAGAGTCAGTCATATGTAAAAATCTTGCATTACCAAAATTTTGTATCTTATAATAATCCTCTACATTTTGCACATCAAAAAGCTTTTTATGTGACTTGGCATATAGAGATGATGCCCCTAATACGGACATCATATATATAAATTCTCTTCTGTTTAACGAACTCATAAAAAACCTGCTCTATTTAGGCATGGCTGAACGCCAAGTTTTATCATACTCTTTAGATTGCTCCATAGCTGTATCTGCTTCGTATGCAGCTTTATTTGCATAAGCTATAGCCTCTTTTGCAGCTTTCTTTGCCTTTGCTACAAGAGATTTTGTATGTTGCCAAGCAACACCTTGTTTGTGAGCTTCATTATATTTCTTTTGTGCACTCTGTATCGCTCCATTTACACTTGGACCTGTACCAGCACAACCAGTAAGAAATGCAACCGTAATAGTACTAATTAAAATTAATTTTTTCATGTTTTATCCTTATTTTCTTGTATCTGGGCCATAAAGTTTCATACCATTTGACATATAAGTCAAGAAATATGAAAGGTCTCTTAGAGTTTTGCTCTGAAGTTTTGGTTTTTCAGCACCTGTTCCTTTGACACAACCAGCAAGTCTAGCCTGAAGTGTTAAAAGTGTACCATTTCCCTTTACTCTATATACTGGCATTTCAGTTGTTTGACCAAGAGCTGGACTTAGAGATTCTGCACGAAGTCTTTTACCTGCACTTTTAACATGACACTCATTACAGCTAAGAGACAAGTAACCTCTTTGTTTATAGAACTCTTTTTTTCCATGTTCATAAGCCTTTGCAGCTGCCATACTTGGAATTGTAACATGTATCTTTTTACCTCTTGATTTAAACGCCATATATGCTATAACTTTAGCAATTTTACCTTTGCCATACTTGTAAGGCTTCTCTCCGTTTTTAACTCTACATGCGTTAACTGCTTGACCAATAGTAACAACTTCATTTGTTTTTGTGTCAAAATAAGGATAATCATTTCTTACCCCTGGACCCTTTGGAAAACAGCTAGAGTAAGTCTTGCCATTTGCAAATGGTTTATTCCACAATGCCTCTCCGTCATCAACTTCTAAGGAGTACGCTGGAAATTCATTTAACTCTGCAAACTGCTCTCTACTTGGCTTATACCATGCAAGAGAACCGTCTTGAAAATCTTGAAAACTTAAAGGGTATCTATAATCCTTTTTAATTTCAGCTACACTCACATATGGAAAATACTGCGCATGATTTTTAACTGGATCTTGAAATTTTTTCAAGAAATAGTTAACGAACGCTTTTCTATCTTTTTCTGCTTGAGCATTAAAATTCGCTGCAAACACGATACTGCCACTTATCATGGATATGATGGCAATTTTAATCAATCTTTTTAACATGTTAATCTCCTTTTTTGTTAACAAAGTCTAAATATCTACTTTAATTTTATATCTTTTTTTTCACTAGCACCTGTATTGTCTTGCCACCAAACTTTGATCACATCACCCTTTTTTGCACCTTTAAATGCAAACTTTATGTATGGGTTCTTTGATACTGCTGAAGTTGGGTACATATCATATACCACTCTTCCTCCATGCTTTACAGTTAGATGATTAATGAATTTTGGCTCACCTTTTCCACCACCTAATTTACCAGATGACATTGGATGTCTTACAAGTAGTTTTACTGTTGCTACATCATGTTTAACTTTTGCTATTGCTTTTATTCCCATTTTATTTCTCCTGTTTAATTCATTTTATTTTTTTTATATATTGCTTAAGTTTAGACTGGTGTCCATAACTTAAATGCTGGCATCAACCACCACAACCACCAACTGTAACTTTTACTTGTTTAACTGCTTCATGAAGCTTTCCATTTGCATCTTCAACTATCAATCTAACATTTCCAGTTTTTCTCATTTTTATTCTAGTTGAAAACTTTGGAATAGTACCTTCTGTTAGCTCCCAAGAAGCTGCCAATGGGCGAGGGTTGTTGTCTATGATTATTGTCATGTTTTTTGCATTGCTTAGACTTGTTGAAACTGTAACAGGAACGGCTGCACCATTTTCTGCGATATCAGGTAGTTTTAGCACTGCCTTATCATCTTTTACCACATTTGTTGTACCATAAGCTCCTTGAAGTGCTGCATCGGCACTAGTTGCATCATACGCCTTTGGATGATCTGATAATATACTTGCGCTTCCTAGAGTTTGTAGTGTCGCTACTGCTGCCACTGATGTAAAACCAAGTCCTAAAAATTTTCTTCTTTTCATGTTTTATTCTCCTTATTTTGCTTTTGCTGTTGCTTGTAGATATGCTACTAGTGCATCTATTTGATGTTTGCTAATCTTATGACTTCTGCCCTGTGGTGGCATAACTGTGTTTGGATTTGTCTTGTTTGGATCCCATATCTTGTTGAAGATATACTCTTTTGGATATGTATCCATGTTTGAAAGTTTTGGACCAATATTACCAGCTTGTGGTATATTTGGATCATTTTGCACCGTATGGCATGCCAAACAGTTACCAAGTTTTTTAGTAACAAATACTTTTCTTCCCTCTTTTACAAGAGCGTCATTACTAGCAGCATTCACTGCACTAAAGCCGAGCATACTAACTAAAGTTGCGGCCAATAATCTATTTACAATTATCATTTTTTCTCCTTTTTTGTTGAATTGTTTCATTTACTCTTCTCCATCATGTATTTAACCGTGCTCTTAACATCTTCATCTTTTAGTTTCATGTCTCCGCCTTTTGGTGGCATTGCTTCAAAACCTTTGATTGCATGCTTAAACACATCCTTTAAACTCTCCTTTCGCACATGTGCCCAATCAGCCTTGTTTCCAAGTTTTGGAGCTCCGGCTATACCAGAGTCGTGGCACCCTGCACATGTATTTTTATATATAGTTTCGCCTACGCTATCTTTTGAGGCTTTTTTACTATTATCTTTAAATGAGTATCTTCCTTCGCCAAATGGTGGAGATACCACTGTCGCATCTGTTTTTATATGCATAACAGTCATCTTGGAGCTATCTATACAGTTTTTCATACATCTTGTGTTGTGGGTATCTGGTTTTCTTAGATTGTTATATTCAAAACCTTTTTCATTTGGTAGATGAACAGCTTTTATAAACTTTCTGTCTATTATAGTGCTGTCCTCTATATCCTTTCCATTTACCTTGATCCCATTTAGCTGGAGTATGTAGCCAAGTATACCATAAACTTCACTGTTGCTAAGTGATCTTGGAGCTGAAAGAGGCATGGCTGTATGTATATACCAGTAAAATGGTGTGATATATGGTGCATAACTCCCTAGAGTTTTCAACGGTCCTGGATCACCGCCTGTTTTTGGGTGAAGTTTCAAAGTGCCAATTCCACCAGATAACACTGGAAATCTATCAACTCCTTCACCAAAATCTCCATGGCAACTAGCACATTTAGCTGCATATACTTGAGCACCTTTTTCTACGCTCATTTTTCCACTTGGCAAACCTTTTCCATCTGGTCTAACATCAGTATTCCAAGCTTTCAAAACTGCCTTAGAGGCTCTCTTTCCAAAATGGTGATTTTTGCCACTAAATGGCGATCTATATATCTCGTCAACCAAAACATGCTGTTTTTGAATTATGGCTCCATCAATATTAATCTTCTTACCTTGTTTACTTGTAGTGATACTAGGGTATGGATACTTATCAGGATTGGCTGGAGTATAACTTAGCTTTTGAGCATTCAAACTGACAGCAAAAGCAAGCGAACTGACTAGCAGTATAGTATTACGCGTAAATGTGTACATTGTTTACCTCCCCATTGCTTTTAACTTCCCAAGTCTGTATAGCATTTCTATGATAAACTGACTCTTTTCCTCTTGCTTTTACTAACTGTTTTGCTGTTGGCTGTGTATATCCTGTATCATCTGTTGCTCTACTTTGAAGCATCATAGGCTTTCCATCCCAGTTAACTTCTATAGCAAATCTAGTAACAGCTTTTGGAAGAACTATACTAGTAAACTTAGCCTCTTTCCAATTTTTACCACCATCGGTTGAAACATCAACATGAGTGATAGTCCCTTTTCCTGACCAGGCAATCCCTTCTACTATGATAGGTCCTTTTTTAACACCTTTCCAGCTTCGTTCAGGACATGGCGAAGTTATAACAGAATTTGCTTCAAATGACCAATTGTACATCTTTGCATGTCCATCACTCTGAAGCATTGTATATTTCGTACTCTCTTCCCTAACCATCCATGACTTTGTATCAAATTTTAATCTTTTTAGCCATTTTATCTGAATTGCACCTTCCCAACCAGGCAGAAATAGTCTTACAGGATAACCCTGTTCAGGTCTAAGAGCTTCACCATTCATGGCATACACGAGCATCGCATCATCTAAAACTTTCTCTATCGGCACACTTCTTCCAACACCAGCTGGATCAGAGCCTTCAGGGAACATCCACTTAGCTTCTGGTTTTAGTCCTATATCTTCGAGTATAACTTTTAGAGGAACTCCTGTCCACTCTGAGCAAGCAACCATGCCGTGGGTAACCTGAAGTGAATTAAGACCAGGTCCTCTCCACTCCATGCCATTATTTGCTGCACACTCAAATGCGTGAATCACACTAACACTTGGATATCTCTTTAAATCTTCTAGCGTAAGAACAACTTCTCTATCGACTAGACCATGTATTAGAAGTCTCCACTCTAGTGGATTTATATCTACAACTCCACCATGACATCTTGTAAAATGTAGTCCATTTGGAACTATGATTCCCTTCAAATCTTGCCAAGGCGTAAAACTAACAGCAGCTTTTTGGTCAGCAGTAAGCCATGGAACAAATCTTCTTACGACATTCGCTTCATATTTTGATGGAAATCCATAAGGGTCTGAGTTGTTATCTCTTCCCCATTTAAGTCCCCACTCTGGATTATTTGGTGGTAAATTTTCAGGATTTACATGTGGTTGTGCCTGAAGTTTTGTTGCTCCAACTCCTCCTAGTGCAGCCGCGGCTGTCACAGAAAAAAGAAATCCTTTTCGCAAAAAATCTCTTCTATTTTTTTCAGGAGTTTTTTCTATCTCTTTTGCTACTTCTGCCACTGATCCAGAAGTAGAGAGATTAGAAATGTCTATATCTAATTCCATTTTCTTCAAATTCTTCTCCTTTTTTCTTGATTTTTGCATATTTATCTAGTAGACTTGTTGCAGTATAAGGATACACCATAAACTTTACACATCTGTTCATAATCAAGGCAACACGACGCAGGACTAGCCAAAGCTAATTCAAGGAGTGTTAACGAAGAGTATGGACATATGTGTAAAGCCCAAAGGGTAGACTTATACTGTAACAAGTCTAGTGAATAGATAAATATGCAAATACTTTAAAACTTCAACATTTTGTCATTTTAAAACTTAATACAAGATTATGATAAAAAATATTTTACAATGAAGAATTTCCTGTATAAATTGTTGCAAATACCTTGTACATAGGCAACAGCATATATTTATAACGCAAAAATCATTCTGTTTATTTTTTGTTTATAAAAGCAAAACTGTTACGAAAAGTATCAAATAAAAAGGTTACCTTTTGTAGATTTATTAAGAAATAGTTAGTTGTATAAATAATAACACTGCACTATAGCTTTGGCTATGACTCAAAAAAAGTTTTGCACAATCTCACCCTTTTAAAGTCTATTTATGGCGTATCCTTATACTGCAACAAGTCTAATAGAGTTAAAAAACAAATACTATTACTCCACCAAGTAACTAACTCAACTTTTGAGAGAGCAAGAAGTGGTGAGATATAAGCTAAGATTAAGATGGTGGAGTGTAGCGGGATCGAACCGCTGACCCCGACGCTGCCAGCGTCGTGCTCTCCCAGCTGAGCTAACACCCCATAAAGTCATATTTTAGCGGTAATTATAGCATAATTTTTATTCAAAGGCTACCAATTCCCCTTTTTTAAGTTTAAAAATTTTCTCTTGGATTGACCTTATATGAAACTGCTTCTCTTTATAACTTAGAGTTTTTGATTTTTTTATGAGGAGTAGTTTTTCACTATAAAATCTAATCAGAAATGTAATCATTGCTGAAAATAGATTTGCTTCATCATAAGTTTTTATATCTTCCCACATACTTATTCGCATAAGTTTTGGATTTTCAAGTTCATTATTTAAAAGTAGTTTAAACTCTTCATTATGGCTTTTAAACATGCTTATATCTATGTTATCGAGTATGGTATCTATGAGGGCTGGTTTTTGTAAAATTGTTTTGATAATAGTGAGCTCCAGCACATCTACAAAAGCCTCTTTTCTATCTCTTACATTGGCATTTCTTTTTGTTTTTACGAGATTTTGAGGCAAATTCAGTGCACCACTTAAAACTCCCTTAAAGCTCTCCTGTATAGCTTCTGGTAAGCTTTGCAAATAAGATGTACCCTCTTGCAAAGCCTTCTGCCTCTCTAATGCATCACTTAAATCATACCTTTTTACTATCCTCTCAATCGCAAACTCCACAAATGGCTGAGTCTCACTAAAGAGTCGTCCTAATTTCTCTATTTCCCCATTTTTTACCATATCAGCTGGGTCTAAGCCACCGCCAAAGAGAATAACACCCCCTTTAAATGAGTGTCTGCTAAGAAGGATAGAGGCTTTAAGAGCTGCTGCAATACCAGCATCATCACCATCATAAGCAAGTATCACCTCAGGCTCCATCTTTGATATAAGAGGTAGATGGTCATTGGTCAATGCCGTTCCTAAAGTCGCAACTGCATTTGTAAAACCTGCACTATGGAGCATGATTGTGTCCATATATCCTTCTGTTATGATTATCTTTTTTTGTTTAAATATAGTATCTTTTGCAAAAAAATACCCATATAGAAGTTTTGATTTATTAAAGTACTTTGTTTGTGGAGAGTTTATATATTTTGCGGGATGATTTGTGATGGTTCTGCCACCATATCCGATAATCTTACCATTTCTTGACCTGATTGGAAACATAATTCTTTGTGTAAATCTACAGTATGCTCTATTGTTATTTTCAGATATATCTGCTACTCCAAACTCCTTGGCTTCACTCATGGAGTACCCATGGCTTCTTAAAAAATTTAGTGTCTCATCAGAATTTGGAGCAAAACCTAGCTCAAATTTTTCGATAATAGCCTCGCCTATGCCTCTTTGGAGAAGATACTCTTTTGCCTCTTTTCGCATATCAAGATTTTTTCTAAAAAACAGAGTTAAATTATCCATCAGTTTTCTATCTATTTGTTGCTTGTTGTCTGTATATGTGAGAGAGAAATTATACATTGAGGCCAATTTTTCGATAGTTTCAGGATAGTTTAACTTCTCATACTCCATAACAAACTTTATAGCATCTCCCCCTGCCCCACAACTAAAACAGTGATAAATCTGCTTTGATGGACTAATCACCAAACTAGGGTTTGCATCACTATGAAAAGGGCAAAGAGCCTTAAAATTTGCTCCATTTTTTTTTAATTCCAAATAGTTGCCAGCAACATCTACGATATCTAATCTTGTTTTTAAATTTTCTATCGAGCTGTTTTCTATCACCGACTCTTCCTTTTTTATATAGTCTTATGAGAGTATTATACTAAATTTGATATAATATACTTCTTGTACAGGAGGTTTAAATTTGAATAGTTTTTTTATTGAGTATAGAGATCCTATGTTTGGGATTATTATACTGTTTGCTATGATTTTCGTCATCTCTTTCGCCAACTACTGGTGGGGCGTATTTAAAAATAAAGAGGAGAAAGAGAGCATAGAGAAGTTTATCAAAAAATTTGAGATACTAAATGATGAAAAAGAGTACAAAAGACTTCTACAAGACTCTCAAATTCCCATAGAGTCACTTGTTCTTTTAGCAGATGCTTATGGGAAAAGTGGTGATTATGAAAAATCCATCAACATATACTTAGTTTCACTAAAAAGAGTAAAAAACAAAGATCAGAAAAAATATATACTATCTTCTCTTGGAAAAACATACTTCATGGCTGGATTTCTCAGCCGAAGCGCAGAAGTATTTTTAGAATCCTTAAGACTGCACCCCCGAAATGAAGAGTCTTTAAAGTATCTAACTGTAGTTTATGAAAGACTCAAAGAGTACAAAAAAGCTATAGATGTACTAGATGCCCTTGAGGAGTTAGGGGCAAAAACAGACAAGCAAAAAAGCTATATACAGGCACTTGAGCTCTATGTAGATAAAAAAATCAGTAATTCAGAAAAAATTGAGAAATTGAGAAAAATATCTGAAAAAGAGGACTTTTTGCAAAGAAAGTATTTTGAATTTTTACAACAAAATAGATTGCCGATTTCTGATGATTTTTTAAATTTTGATTATAATAACCTATTAGACTTACTTTGGTTTTGTGATGCTTCTTGGCTTGATTTATCATTTTACAAAAACCCGATTTTGCAACAAATTGCTATGGCAAAAGGCATTGTGCCATACAAAAAAGTTGATAACCCTATATTTGAACTCGATATTTTAGGAACCTTACATAAAGAGGCAAACACTAATGCAGATCTTAATTTTCACTACATGTGTAAAGAGTGCAAAAATGTCTTTCCTATATACTTTTACAGATGCCCAAAATGTTTGGCAATTGCAAGTGCAAAGATACAGAGCTCAATAGTGAAGAAGAGTAGTGAAGAAAATATACCTTTTTTGTGATGGCTCATCTCTAGGAAATCCTGGATTTGGTGGATATTGTGCCATACTTAGATATAATAGTGTCGAAAAAATTATAAAGGGAGCCAGAAGAGATACCACAAATAATCAGATGGAGCTTATGGCAGTAATAGAGGGACTAAAAGCTTTAAAAGAGCCTTGTATCGTAGAAATAACAAGTGACTCTAGCTATGTTGTTAAAGGGATAAACGAGTGGTTAGTAAATTGGCAAAAACGAAACTTTGCAAAAGTTAAAAATCCACAGCTTTGGAAAGAGTATTTAGAGGTCTCAAAAAAGCATAAGATAGTGGCAAATTGGGTTAGAGGGCACAATGGGCATGAAGAGAATGAAAGATGCGACAAAATAGCAAGACAAGAGGCAGAAAATCTAAAAAATAGAGGATAGGCTATATGAAAAACAGAATTGACATACTACAAAAGCGCTTGGATTATCAGTTTAAGGATCAAAATCTGATAATCGAAGCACTTACGCATAAGAGCTACAAAAAACCTTATAACAACGAAAGACTGGAGTTTTTGGGTGATGCCGTTATGGATTTGATAGTTGGAGAGTATCTATATCACAAGTTTCCTGATGTGGCAGAAGGAGAGCTATCGAAGCTTAGAGCTTCACTTGTAAACGAAAAGGGCTTTAAAAAACTAGCTGACATACTTGACCTTGGAAATCACATCTTTATATCTTTAGCAGAAGAGAATAACAAAGGCAGAGAAAAATCCTCTCTCTTATCAAATGCATTTGAATCCATCATGGGAGCATTATATCTTGAAGCTGGGCTCGAAAAGGTGAGGCAAGTTTCCACCAGAATACTAGAAACCGCCTATCCTATCATCGACATGAATGCGATATTTAGGGACTTTAAAACTACACTTCAAGAACTCACTCAAGCAAATTTTGGAGAGACCCCGGAGTACAGACTTTTAAAAGCGTTTGGTCCAGACCATATGAAAGAGTTTGAGATGGCAGTTATCATTCAAGGCAAGGAGATTTCAAGGGCTAAAGGCAAAAGCAAAAAAGAGGCTCAACAAGCATCAGCAAAACTGGCACTAGATGCACTAAAAAGGACATAGTATAATGAATAAATTTGGCGAACTCTTTTCATTTAGCACCTTTGGTGAATCACATGGAAAAGCGATAGGATGTCTGATAGATGGTGTTCCTGCTGGGATTAAAATCGATTTGGACTTTATACAAAACGAATTAGACAGACGAAAACCTGGACTCAATAAATACTCAACTAGCAGAAAAGAGAGTGATACTGTGCAGATTTTAAGTGGTGTATTTGAAGGGCGTAGCACAGGTACTCCAATAGAGCTTATCATCTATAATGAAGATCAAAAAAGCAGAGACTATGACAATATAAAAGAGATATTTCGCCCTGGACATGCTGATTTTACCTACTACAAAAAATACGGCATACGAGACTATCGAGGTGGTGGACGAAGCAGTGCTAGAGAGACTGCCTCAAGAGTTGCGGCTGGTGCAGTAGCAAAACTTCTATTAAAAGAGTTAAATATCGAAATAAAAAGCGGTATTTGTGAAATAGGCGGAGTAAAAAGCAGACAATGTGACTTTGAGTATGTGCCAAAAAGTGAGATATATTCAGTCGATAAAACTATGGATAAGAGCTGGAAAGAGCTGATAATAGAGGCGAAAAAATCACATGACTCAATCGGTGGTGTTGCAATAGTCAAAATAAAAAATGCACCCGTAGGTCTTGGTGAACCTATCTACTATAAACTCGATTCTATTTTAGCAAATGCCATGATGAGTATCAATGGAGTAAAAGCTGTGGAAATTGGAGAGGGCTTTCTAGCTTCATCTCTTAAAGGCTCACAAAATAACGACCAACTCTCAAGCAAGGGTTTTTTGAGCAATAAAAGCGGAGGGGTGCTAGGTGGTATATCAAATGGGGATGATATAGATTTGAAAGTATATTTTAAACCGACTCCATCTATATTTATAGAGCAACAAACCATAGACAAAGATGGAAAGGAGTTTAAATATTCATTGAGTGGCAGGCATGACCCTTGCATCGCCATCAGAGGCAGTATTGTGGCAGAAGCCATGGGAGCACTTGTGATAGCCGATATGCTTCTTTTAAATATGAACTCGAAATTAGAAAATATCAAAAAAGTTTATGCTAAATAAAAAAAATATTCTCTGGCTCTCTTTTGCAACCATCATGGCGGCTTTAGTTATCTTTTTCAGCATCTTGAATAAAAAAGAGGAAAAACTACTTGTTAGAGCCAACAAAAAAGATATACTAAAAGTTTGGAAGAAAGATTATCCATACCGCAAATATCTACATATAAAGAAATTTTACAAGCCGCTTGCTAAAAAAACAATCGAAATTTGTCTAAAATACAATGTGCCACCAGCTGCCGTTTTAGCGATGGCGGGAGTTGAATCAGGATATGGTCAAGGCTATATATCAAAAATCACAGGAAACATACTCAGCCTTGGCGCAAAAAAAAACGAAGCCATGCTTCCTGCTTTGTATCTTCCAAATATCATCAATTTTCCCAGCAAAGTCCTCTATAACCCTCAAATTATAAATAGATATAAAAAAAATGAGCTATATTGGAGCAAGAGACTACCTAGCTTTAAAAAAGATTACCGCCCAAAAAATATAGCTGGAACTAAAAAGGAGCTAGACTATTTCGACAAGCATCTGCAAAAAAGAGTAGATGCAAATCTTGCCAATATAGAGGATTTCTGTAAAAATTGGATTTCTGTAAATAAAAAACAGAAGGCTTTTGTAAAAGCAAGAGAGATGTTAGACAACGCAGTCAAAAGTGCTACTAAAAGCGTATTATTTACAAAAGAGTTAAATATAAAATTCATCAATTTGATTGGCGGCAAAAAAAATTCATTTAACTATAGAGCAACTTGGCCAAAAAAAGTCATACTCATCATGAAAAAAGTTGGCTTGGTCAATTTAGTCAAATCTCTACATGTAACCCATGAAAATTTTAACACTCTATGGTGATACTAATCTAAACATTTTATAAATATTAGATTGGTAAAATTAGACTTTAGGAGCAATAATGCAAAAAAATTTGATAACAAAAAATATAAAGCTTACTTCAACAAGAGAGCAGATCAAAGAGTACTTTCTGAAAACATATAAACTGTTTGAAAAGCAGTTTGAGATATTTAAAGATGATAGTGTCTTTTTTGAGCGCCCTGAACCGCTTCGCCATCAACTTATCTTCTATTTTGGTCATACCGCCACATTTTACATAAACAAGATGATTCTAGGAAAATATATAAAAAACAGAATCAATCCAAAATACGAAGCTATGTTTGCCATAGGCGTAGATGAGATGAGTTGGGATGATTTGAGCTATCAACACTATGACTGGCCTAGTGTTGATGAAGTGAGAATTTATAGACAAAAAGTTAAAGAGGAGGTTTTGCACTATATAGATAGTGCTGATTTTACTACACCTATAACTTGGGATAACCCTATGTGGGTGATTTTGATGGGGATAGAACACGAAAGAATTCATATAGAGACTTCGTCTGTTTTGCATAGGCAACTTGATATATCAAAAGTACAAGAGCACAAAGACTTCAACATTTGTCAAGACACAAGCGATACTTACCCTAAAAATGAGCTTCTTAATGTCCAAGGTGCAAAAATAACGCTTGGCAGAAAGATAAACGATGGAGAGTACTATGGCTGGGATAATGAATATGGAGAAAAAGAGGTAGTAGTTCAAGATTTCAAAACCTCAAAGTATCTAGTCAGCAATGGAGAATACCTAGAGTTTGTAAATGCACGTGGCTATGAGACAGATGAATTCTGGAGTGCAGAAGGCAAGGCTTGGAAAGATTACACGAAGGCAAAACATCCAACTTTTTGGATAAAAGATGGTAAAAATTATAAATACAGAAGCTTGACCAAAGTATTGCCTCTTCCTCTTAATTGGCCAGTTGATGTGAACTATTTGGAGGCAGAGGCATTTTGCAACTACCTCAGCAAAAAACTTTCACAAAAAATCTCACTTCCAAGCGAAGCCATGTATAGATGTCTAAGGCAAAACTCCAAAATAGAAGATGAGGTTGATATAGATGCCAATATAGGTTTCAAACACTTCGCATCATCGACCCCAGTTGATAAGTATAAACATGGTAGATTTTATGATGTAGTTGGAAATGTGTGGCAGTGGTGTTCTACGCAAATAGATAGATTTGAGGATTTTAGAGTACACCCTTTATATGATGATTTTTCAGTTCCAACATTTGATAAAAAACACAATATCATCAAAGGTGGCTCTTGGGCATCAACTGGCAATGAACTCTTAGCAAATAGCAGATATGCCTTTAGAAGACATTTTTTTCAACATTGTGGTTTCAGGTATGTTCAAGCCAAACAAGAGGAGGCGAAAACAGACTTATACTATGAAAAAGATGAAATTATCTCTCAATACTGCGAATTTCATTATGGAGATGAACATTTCGGTGTGCCAAATTTTGCTAAAGAGATTGCAAAAATCGCAAATAGGTATGCTATAAATAAAAACAGAGCTTTGGATATAGGCTGTAGTGTCGGCAGAAGCTCTTTTGAGTTGTGTAGAGATTTTAAAAGTGTAACAGGTATAGACTTTAGTGCTAGATTTATAAATGTCGCGCAATCTTTAAAACAAGATGGGGTTTTAAGGTTTAACAAGAAGATTGAGGGCGATATCACAGAAAAGAGAGAGGTAACGCTACAGAACCTAAATCTTGAGAATATCTCTTTGGATAGATTGGAGTTTTGGCAAGGTGATGCCTGCAATCTAAAACCACATTTTAAAAATTATGATTTAATTGTCGCTATCAATCTAATTGATAGGCTATATGATCCAAAACTTTTTCTAAATGATATGGCACAAAGGTTAAATAAAGATGGTGTATTTATAGTAGGAAGCCCTTTCACATGGAGCCAAGAGTATGTAAAAAAAGAGAGTTGGCTTGGTGGAAAAGTAGAAAATGGCAAAGCGATATACTCTCAACAAGCATTGGCAAAAATTTTACAAAATGAGTTTAATTTGTTAGAAAAACCATTTGATGTTGAGTTTGTTATACAAGAACACACAAGAAAATTTCAACACACCTTTAGCAAATTCTCCATCTGGAAGAAAAAATCCAACTAGAGTTCTTGCAAATTGCATACATCGCCTATGTGCTATCTATCCTTCCAAAGCAATTATCACTCCACCAACTAAATACACCAATTTTTGGAAAAAAGAGACTTGATGAGGTGTTTAAGTCTCTCTTTTTGATCTTCGGGCACAAAATAAAATATAGTCATACCTTCTCTTCTGTTTTCTAATAATTTCGCATCTTTTAGTTTTCTCAAATGTTGGGATATAGGCGATTGATTCATGCCTAATACATCACTTAAGTCGCAAACACACATCCTGTCAAATTTTAAAAGTATATATACTATCTTTAGCCTAACTTCACTGCTAAGCAGGGATAGTGCATTTGCTTCTTGCTCTAGCTTCTTGCTTACCAATAAAAGTTCTTGTTTTGCCTCTTTTATCATGTCTGTATCCACATCTTTTCTTATACATCTCGGCGTGTTCAAGTTTTTACTCCCACTAAATTATTTGCAACAGCAGATATATTAACATAGTCTAATATGGTTGTCAAGTATTTATATAATATTTACTAAGATAGTATATAATTCCTGCCGAAAGGATTGAAAAATGAAAAAATTAAGCATAGGGTTATTATTAGGTTTTCTGATATCTTCATCACTATTTGCTGCTGAGCAAAGTGAATTAAAACAGGATATAAGCAGAGTTTTTGCAAATGGCAAGATAGATGTAAATTCTATCAGTATTATCGCCCAAGACAGTATCTCAGATCTTAAAAATCTGCATATTGCTATGGGAGCTATAAAAGGGAGTTCAAAACCTTTTTTAATCCTATATAACAAAGATACGATGATGGTAGGTAGTATAAAAGACAGAAAAAGTGGTAAAAGTATATTTGATGATTTCATAGGCAAAAACAGAGCAAAAATACAGAAAGCTTTGGCAAAAATACAGAAAAAAGAGATAAGTGCAGAGGCTGCAAAAAACAAAAAGATTATATCGTTGTTCAAGGGCTCATTAAAAGATTCTACATTTAAAATCAGAGGTGGAAATCCAAAGGGTAAAACAGTATATCTCATAACAGATCCAAACTGTCCATACTGTCAAGAGTATGAAAAAAATGAATTGCCAAATACTATAAAAAAATCAAAAGAAGTAGTAGTTATGCCTATGTTTCTAAGAATCCCTGGTCATGAATCATCTCCTATGAGAGCAAGCTGGCTACTTCAAAAGGCAAAGAACACTAAAAATGCAAACTTATATGCTCTTATGCGAAAAGCGTCCAACAGTAGTGATAACTCATACAAAGAGGTAAATAAAAAATTCGCAAATGAAAAAATTGCTAAAATGAAAGAGTTTTTAGCTAAAGGCCTTATAAGAGGTACTCCTACGATATTTGACGAAAACGGAACTCCAACAAGATAGCTTGCTCTAAGAAAGATTGGACTAAAATTCCAATCTTTCTCACCT
>Ga0256829_1002091_pt1 | contig 15330 bp, 9 predicted proteins | sample 131447metaG_FD_185979 | JGI IMG/M metagenome (GOLD analysis project Ga0256829, IMG submission 185979) | Hydrothermal vent microbial communities from Lau Basin, Pacific Ocean - 131-447 | ecosystem: Environmental > Aquatic > Marine > Hydrothermal vents | place: Pacific Ocean: Lau Basin | collected...
CACTAATCGATGGATTGCTACACTGCTGCTAAGCCTGTTGCTGGGCGCCTGCGGAACATCACCCACAGGGGTAGACACCCGGCAGACAGCTGAACAACCCCTGGTCTGGCCCAGTCCGCCAGCAGCGCCCCGGATTCGTTTCGTACGCAGTGTTGCCAGCGCCCGGGATCTTGGCATTGCACCGCATTTTTTCAGACGCCTGATCAATTCCCTGACAGGAAAATCCGGCGAAAAATTTGTACGTCCGACCGGCGTAGCCGAACACAATGGCGTTATCTATGTCGCCGACATGGGCGCCCAGGCATTATGGATACTGGATCCGGGACATAACCGTTCTGTCAAAGTCCGCAAGGTGGGCTCGACGGCACTGGTTTCACCTGCCGCGGTGACCGTACGCGATGACGGCGCCGTGTATGTTGCCGATTCATGGGCGAAAAAGGTGTTCCTGCTGGATCGCCACGGTAAATTCCTGGCAATTGCCGCACAAACCGGCCTGCAACGTCCGGCAGGCGTAGCCTACGACGAAAACAACGGCCGTTTGTATGTCGCCGATTCCGCCGCCCACCATATTATCGCCTTCGCGCCGGATGGCACACAGCTGCTGTCCTGGGGACGACGGGGCACCGGTGACGGTGAATTCAACTTCCCGACTCACCTCAGCATTGACCCGGAGGGGCATGTTTTGGTGACCGACGCGCTCAATTTCCGCATCCAGGCCTTCGATCAGGATGGCAGGTTTCTGTGGAAATTCGGACACCATGGCGATGGATCGGGAGACTTCACCGCACCCAAAGGGGTCGCCATGGACAATGGTGGACACGTCTACGTTGTCGAAGCACTGTTCGATGCGGTACAGATCTTCAAGCCGGACGGTACGCTGCTGCTGACGTTCGGCGCCCAGGGCACCGGAAACGGACAATTCTGGCTTCCGGGCGGCCTCTACATCGACCATAAAGACCACATCTATGTGGCCGATGCCTATAATCAGCGCATCCAGGAATTTGACTTCATCGGAGGCACTGCGCCGGCCGCAGTGCGGAACCGGCCATGAAACACCTCGCCAGAATGAACCCGCCCATCACCTCGACCTCCCCTGTCAAAGAAGGTTTAGCTGTCAGCGTCGGCCTGCAAGCCTTCCTCCTACTGACGCTGCTGTGCCTGCCGGTACTCCCGCGTCTGGCCGATGCCCAGGGCGGTATGGCGCTCACCCCCCACAACCTGACACCCAGCGGACCGGGTACCGTGCGCGAAACCGCCGCTGCCGGTCTGTGCGTGTTCTGCCACACGCCGCACAATGCAAAACCGACCCGCGCGTTGTGGAACCGGGCGCTGCCCGGTGTCACCTATACGCTGTATCAAAGCAGTACCCTGCAGGCACACCCTGACCAGCCCACGGGCAGCTCACGCCTGTGCCTGTCGTGTCATGACGGCCTGCTGGCGCTGGGGAACGTGCGAGTGCCGACACCAGGCAGCCATTTTTCACTGGGGCCGCTCACGGGCAGCAGTTCACTGGGTACCGACCTGTCCGATGATCACCCGATTTCTTTCCAGTATGACAACATCCTGGCAGCGCGCCAGGGTGAGCTCGCCGACCCGCTGAGTCTCACCAACAACATCCGCCTGGATGATAATCAACAGCTGCAGTGCAGTACCTGCCATGATCCCCACGAAAATACCCACCCGTCATTCCTGCGCATGGATAATCGCTTCGGAAATCTCTGTACAAGCTGCCACCAGCTGCCTTTATGGAATGATTCCAGTCATGCCACATCGGCTGCGACCTGGCAGGGAACCGGAGCGGGCCCCTGGCCGAAAAATGCGTTTGCCACCGTCGGAGAAAATGCCTGCCTGAACTGTCATCGCCCGCACGCCGCCGGCCACCCGGAATGGTTGCTGGCGCAAAGTGACGAACCGGCTAATTGCACGATCTGTCATGACGGCTCCAGCGCACAGAAAGATATCAGTACCCAGTTCCTGAAAACCTACCACCACCCGGTGGAAAGTAACCAGGGGACACACCAGCCCAACGAGGACCCGGCTGTCATGCCGCCACATGTGGCCTGTTCCGACTGCCACGATCCACATGCCGCCACGACGAACGTATCGACACCGTTAACAGTTTCAGGCTCGCAACGTAACGTTTCCGGCGTCACGGTGGCCGGCACACAAGTCAAGACTGCCACCTACAAATACGAGATTTGCCTGAAGTGTCATGGACTGCAGGAACCCTCGACAGCGGGGATCCAGCGCCACAGCGGAACCCGCAATATCCGTTTGAAGATTGATCCGAACAACCCTTCCTTCCACCCGATTGCGGAACCCGGCAAGAACCCGGGTATCGTCGGGCTTGACCCGCAATACACCAGTACCAGCCAGATCGACTGCATCGACTGCCATGATAACGATGAATGGACACCCGCCGGCAACCAGCCCCGCGGACCGCACGGCTCCCGTTATGAGCCGATCCTGGCACAGCAGTACCAGACGGAAGATCCTTCTATCGAATCATTCGCCGACTACGCACTGTGTTACAAGTGCCACGACCGTACCACCCTGTTACAAACCTCCGGTGGTTTCCCGCACAACAGCCACGTCGTCAATGACCAGGCTTCCTGCGCCGCCTGCCATGACGCCCATGGCTCACGCAACAACAAGTTCCTGATCGATTTCATGCTGCGCACCAAATTTGGCGCCAGTGTGGTCACACCCTCGGCCAGCGGGAAACTGGAATTTGTGCCTGACCCGGCACAGCCCGGGCATGGCAGTTGCTCGCTGAACTGCCATGGCCATGAGCACAACCCATCTACCTACTGACACTGGCGCACTGCCTGAACAGACCACACGATAGCTCCACCCGGCCGGACTAAAGGTTGTCCGCGGCAGCCCGATAACTTTTGCATGAAAGTTCGGTCTGTCCCGGCAATGCCCGGATGACCGTGGTGTGAGGGATGGGTATGGCATGGTTTCATGGTTACACCTTCCTCTGAAGTGCGAGGTAGACCACCATGTGGCCTGGAAGAACTGTTTTTTCTGTATTTCTCCTTGTCGTAACGATGCAGACCGCCTCTGCACGTAACTTGTTGACGTCCACCCTGCAATTCATTACCGGTGAAAACGAAACCACCTCGATTGACCCTTCAGGCCTGTCGACGTTTACACCCGGCGTAACACCCGACCCGGTCACGGAAACCTGTCTGCACTGCCACGACGGCACCGTGACAGAGCGCACGACCTCGCACCCGGTTGGTATTGACTACGACAGGCGCGTACGTGAGCAGCCCGATGAATATCGCCCCCGGTCCGCACTGGCCCCGGACATCCACCTGGTGGATGGAAAGGTATCCTGTGTATCCTGCCATCGCCTGACCCGCGACATACCGGTCGCTGAACGCGTAAGCCAGACACTCGTGGCTGAAAATGACATTTGCCCTTCAAGCAAGACGCTCTACCCTGCCGCTGGACGCCGTGATCTCTGCCTCTCCTGCCATATAAAATAGCGTTATAGTGCCTGCCACGGGCACATCATCACGCTTTATCCGTAAAACCTGTCTTCAATCGTAATTGTTACCAGGCAGGAACAATTTCACTGTATGGTGAGTCCCAGACTTACACACATAAAAGGAGGAGCTCATGTCCCAGGGAGTTTTATCAGGTCAACGCGCGCTGGTTACCGGCGCAAATTCCGGTATTGGCGAAGGGGTGGCGATTGCACTTGGCAAGGCAGGCGCCAAAGTCGTCGTCAACTACATCAGTGGCGAGGATGCGGCCAACGCAGTGGTGGAAAAAATCAGATCGAACGGTAGCGAGGCCATGGCTATCCGTGCCGACGTGAGCAAGGAAGACCAGGTACAGGCCATGTTCAAACAGATGATCGAAACCTGGGGCAGTATTGATATCCTGGTGGCAAACGCCGGGGTTCAACGCGACGCGGATTTCACCGACATGACACTGGCGCAGTGGCAATTTGTCATCGACGTCAACCTGACCGGCCAGTTTCTGTGTTGTCGCGAAGCCGTGCGTGAATTCGTCCGTCGCGGCATCGATCCCGAGCTGTCCTGCTCGGCTGGCAAGATTATCTGTATGTCGTCCGTCCATGAAGTGATCCCCTGGGCGGGGCATGTCAACTACGCCACCTCCAAGGGTGGTGTCAACATGATGATGCAGAGTATCGCGCAGGAAATGGCGGCAAAGAAAATACGCGTCAACAGTATTTCACCGGGCGCCATCGCCACTCCCATCAACACCAGCGCATGGAATACACCGGAAGCGGAAGCCGAACTGCTTCAGCTGATCCCCTACCAGCGGGTTGGCAAACCAAAGGACATCGCACGCGCAGCGGTCTGGCTGGCCTCGGATGACTCGGATTACATCACCGGAACCAGCCTATTTGTCGATGGCGGCATGACCCTGTACCCCGGTTTCCGGGAAGGCGGATGATCCGTTTCGGGCGGGCGATATGCGGCGACCTGGCGCAGGCCGAACGCCGCGAGTGGTGGTTGTCCAACGGACTGGGTGGGTATGCTGCCGGCACCATTGCCGGTTCACTCACCCGCCGCTATCACGGCTTGCTGGTCACACCCGTCGGTGGCTCACTGGACCGTCAGTTGTTATTTTCCCGTGCCGAGCCGGTACTGGATATTGATGGCCGGCATTATTCCCTGGGCTGCAACCGCTGGCAGTCAGGCGCTATTGCGCCGTATGGCCATGTGCACATCGAGTCATTCCGCCTCGATGGCCAGTTACCGGTCTGGACCTATGCCGTCGCCGGCGTGCGACTGGAACAATGCATTTTCATGGAACAGGGTGAAGCCGCTGTCTGGATCGTCTTTCGATGCCTGGATACCCCCGCAGATACCCCTGTCAGCCTGAACCTGCGTCTGTGGGTCAACCGGCGCGATCATCACGGCCAGATGTCCAGCGGGGGGTTCAGTGCGGAAACACAGCAGCTGGATAAACGCACCTTGCAACTACGATATACAGATGCGACCCGCCTGCACTTCCAGCTCGACAGCGGTGACCTTCAGCCTGAATATAGCTGGATAAACGATGTGCTGTTGCAAGACGAACGTGAGCGCGGCCTGCCGGACCAGGACAACCACCTGGCTATCGCCGAAGCCAGACTGACATTCACTGACAGCAACTGGCATGGACTGCGCGCCGGCCTGCAGCCGCTTGACTCGCCCTCCCCGTCAGCTGCCCTGCAGCGTGAACAACAGCGGCAATCCACCTTCCTTGCCAATGCGCAAACAGCTTTTGAGGAAACACTGCCGGGCTGGGTACAGCAACTGCTAGGCCGCAGTGAACAGTTCCTGTTCCGGCGGCCGCTCAGCCATGGCGAGCCGGGTGCATCGATCATCGCCGGCTACCCCTGGTTCGCGGACTGGGGCCGCGACACCATGATCGCCCTGCCCGGTCTGACGCTATGCACCGGCCAGCTGCCGCTGGCCCGGCAAATCCTGGAAACCTGGGCCGGGTACGTGGACCAGGGCATGATCCCGAACCGCTTCCCGGAAGCCGCCGCAGCCGACGCACCCGCCGAATACAACAGTGTGGATGCCTCACTCTGGTTTATTCTCGCCTGGCAGGCCTACCAGCAGGCCGGTGGTGAAGCACAGGCGCTACGCAAGGTACTGCCGGTACTGGAACAGATCATCGATGCCTACTGCCAGGGCACCCGCTACGGGATTCACAGGGAGGATGACAGCGGCCTGCTGCACCTGGCTGAAGCGGGTACCCAGCTCACCTGGATGGATGCAAGGGTCAACGGCGTCGCCGTCACACCGCGTACCGGCAAACCGGTGGAGGTCAATGCCCTGTGGTATAACGCGCTGCGCGCCATGCAGCACTTCAGTGAACAGGGCGGCCTTGATGGCCGCCACTATGCCACCCTGGCAGCGCATGCCCGACAGGGCTTCCAGCGCTACCTGCGAGCGGATGGTGGACTGTACGATGTACTCGACACGCCACAGGGTAATGATGCCAGTATCCGTCCCAACCAGATCTTTGCCCTCAGCCTGCCCTGGCCATTACTCGACAAGGTTGATGCACAACGCGTCCTGAACGAGGTTCACCGTCACCTGTACACATCTTTTGGACTCAGATCCCTGGCGCCACAGGACCCGGCCTATCGCGGCAGCTACCAGGGTGGCGTTGCACAACGCGATGCGAGTTATCACAATGGCCCGGTATGGGGCTGGCTGCTGGGCCATTACGCCATGGCGCATTTCCGGCTGAACGGAGATACAAAGGCTGCGCGCGCGTTGCTTGAACCGATGGCTGACCAGCTGTTTGATGCCGGGCTTGGCAGCCTCAGTGAAATTTTTGATGGCGATCCGCCACACCGGCCGCGCGGCGCCCCGTCACAGGCGTGGTCTGTGGCCACGCTGCTGGAAGCCTGGCGTCTGATCAGGGACAAGGCACGCGTATGACCAACTCGAATTCACAAACGGCTGACAGCGCCGAACGCCGGCGCCTGGACGACGATCAGGACTGGTCACTGTGGGGTCCCTACCTGGCGGAACGCGCCTGGGGCACCGTACGCGAAGACTACAGCGAGCATGGCACCGCCTGGGAATACTTCCCGCACGACCATGCCCGCTCACGCGCCTACCGCTGGAGCGAAGACGGGCTCGGCGGCATCTGTGACCGCGAGCAACGCCTGTGCCTGGCGCTGGCTCTGTGGAACGGCCGTGACCCGATCCTGAAAGAACGCGCCTTCGGCCTGACCGGTAACCAGGGCAACCACGGCGAGGACGTCAAGGAAGTCTATTTCTACGCCGATGCCACCCCGAGCCACAGCTACCTGGACTATCGCTACTGCTACCCGCAAGCCGCCTACCCCTATACCGAACTGGTCGAGGAAAACCGCCGCCGTTCGCGCAGCGACCCGTCGTACAATCTGATCGACAGCGGGGTGTTCCGTGACAACCGCTACTGGGATATCCGCATGGAGTATGCCCGGCAATCCCCCGGGCGGATACACCTGCGTATCAGTGCCACGAATCGCGGTGATCACCCGGCTGAACTCTGGCTGTTGCCGCAACTGTGGTTTCGTAACGACTGGTCCTGGGGTGACGAACATTCGCGTCCGGAAATTACACCGAACGAAACGACTGACGCTGATCACTGGAGCGTTATCGCCCACCACCGCAACCTCGACACCATGTACCTTTACGGCCAGGGCGATGCTGAGCTGCTGTTCACTGAAAACGAAACCAATTTCCAGCGCCTGTGGGGTGTCGATAACCCCTCACCCTGGGTCAAGGACGCTTTCCATGACTACCTGATCAACCACAAACAGCAAGCCGTCAATCCGGCACTCCGTGGCAGCAAATGCGCCGCCGTCTATCACCTGACTATCGCCGCAGGCAAGACCCACAGCATCGAACTGGTATTGAGTGACAGTCTACTGAAACAGCCGTTTACACACAGCGCCGAACTGTTTAACACGCGCCGTGATGAAGCCGACGCGTTTTATACCGGCCTGTTACCCGATGCCAATGCGGAAGATCACGCCATCATGCGTCAGGCCTTCGCCGGCATGATATGGAGCAAACAGTTTTTCCATTACGATGTGGAACGCTGGTTACAGGGCGACCAGCTGCCGCCACCCCCGCAACGTCGCGAAGGACGCAATACGCACTGGAAACACCTGAAGTCGTCCGACATCATCTCCATGCCGGACTGTTGGGAATATCCCTGGTTTGCGGCCTGGGATCTGGCTTTCCAAACCGCCACGCTGGCGCATATCGATATCGATTTCGCCAAGGCGCAGATCGAACTGCTGGTCAACGAACGTTACCTGCACCCGAACGGTCAGATGCCCGCCTACGAGTGGGCCTTCGGCGACACCAACCCACCGGTACACGCCTGGGGAGCGCTGAAAGTGTTCCGCGCCGAACAGTTGCAACGCGGCGAAGGCGATACCGGCTACCTGCAGCGTGTCTTTCACAAGTTGTTGCTCAACTTCTCCTGGTGGATCAACCGCAAGGACCGCAGCGGCCACAACCTGTTCGAAGGCGGCTTCCTTGGCCTGGACAACATCTCGGTCTACGACCGTTCCCGCGACCTGCCACCCGGCTATACCCTGAAACAGGCGGATGCCACCGGCTGGATGGCCATGTTCTCCGTCAACATGGTTGTGATGGCGCTGGAGATCAACCGCCATAACCCGCAATACGAAGACATCGCCATCCAGTGCTACCAGCAGTTTCTCGCCATCGCCAATACCATTGCCGGCAGCGATGACAGCGGCGTGTCGCTGTGGGATTTCGACGACGGGTTTTTCAAGGACCTGCTGATCACACCGCAAAATGAAGCCCACCATATTGACGTCTATTCCTGGGTCGGGCTCATCCCGCTGTTTGCCTGCGAGGTCATTGACCAGCGTTTGCTGGAAAATGCACCGCGCTTTCGCCAACTGTTGCGCGAGCACAAGGGCGGACTGTTTCACGGCAACTACATCTGCGCCTGTCCGGAATGGGAGAATGAACGCGGCGAACACCTGCTCGCCCTGGTCGATCATTCACAACTGCCGCGCATCCTCGAGCGCCTGTTGAACAAGGATGAATTCTTTTCACCCTACGGGATACGCAGCGTCAGCAAAGTCCACCAGCACTACCGTGACCTCGGCTATATCCCCGGACTCGGCGAGGCGCATATCGAGTACCTGCCCGGTGAATCCAACTCGGGGCTGTTCGGCGGCAATTCCAACTGGCGCGGTCCGATCTGGATGCCGACCAACTACGCGCTGATCCAGGCACTGGAAAAATATCACCGTTTCCTGGGTGACGGCTTTACCGTGCCGGTTCCGCAACGCAACGGCCAGTCACTGCACATGCGCGAGATTGCCGCCATGATCGCCGGGCACCTGGCCGGGCTGTACCGACAGGACGAAAACGGCCGGATCCCGGCGATGCGTAACGATGTCCCGTTTACCGGCGGCAAGCAGGCGCTCTATAACTTCTATGAATATTTCCACGCCGAAACCGGCCAGGGACTGGGAGCGGCCCACCAGACAGGCTGGACCGGCCTGATCGCCAACCTGGTCATGCGTCGCTATCAACGTGACATCCCCATCCGCGGCACAGGCAAGTAACGCGTGATCATCGTACTGATGGGGGTCTCCGGCAACGGCAAGAGTACCGTTGGAAAGTTACTCGCCGAGCGGCTCGACTGGCTGTTCCTGGACGCAGACGATTTCCACCCGCCGCGGAACATCGCCAAAATGGCCAGCGGTATCCCGCTGGATGATGACGATCGCCGACCGTGGCTGGATCGGCTTGCCGAAGTCCTGCAGCAGCACAACCAACAGCGTGAATCCCTCGTGCTGGCCTGCTCTGCCCTGAAACAGCGCTATCGCCAACGCCTTGCCCCTGAACCGGCCAACATCCATTTTGTTCATCTGCAGGGCGACTACGCACTGATCCGCGCACGGCTCGAACAACGCACCGGGCACTTCATGCCGGCGACATTACTGCGCAGCCAGTTTGCCGACCTGGAGCCCTGCCCGGAGGCGCTAACCATCAACATTGACCAACCGCCCGCCGCAATCGTCGAACAGATTGTCACCGGGCTTGGCCTGGACCACACCTTCCACAGCAGCACGCTGGCCGATGGCCTGGCGTTCCCCGAAGCCCCGCGCTGGTATGAGGGTGAACTGTGGTTCACCGATCAGCATGCCAGGCAAGTTATGCGTATGCAAAGCGATGGCGCCTTGACCAAAGTCATCGATACACCGGACCTGCCCGGTGGCCTGGGCTGGTTGCCGGACGGCAGCACACTGGTTGTCATGATGACCGGGCGGCGGGTGTGCCGCATCAAGGCGGGGAAACTCGAAGACTATGCCGACCTGTTCGGGCTCGCCGGCTTTCACTGCAACGATATGCTGGTTGATCGTCAGGGACGCGCCTGGGTAGGCAACTTCGGTTACGACCTGCATGGTGGCGAAGCGATCAAACCTGCCGCGATCATACTGGTTCCACCCGGTGGTTCGCCCCGGGTCGTTGCACAGGACCTGGTGTTTCCAAACGGCATGGCCATCACACCTGACGGCAACACCCTGATCGTCGCCGAAACCTTTGCCGCCCGCATTACCGCGTTTGATATCAGCACGAATGGCCAACTGCTGCATCGACGCGTCTGGGCCGACCTCAAGGGAGCCTACCCTGACGGCCTGTCCCTTGCTGCTGACGGAACCCTGTGGGTGGCTACCCCCAACATCAACCAGGTACTGCACGTACGCGAGGGCGGTGAGCTGCTTGGCCGGGTATTCACCCGGGGGACACCCTACGCCTGCACATCTGACAGCCATAACGAATCACAGCTGTATATCACCAGTTCAGAAACGGATGACCCGGCCGATGCCAGAAACCGCCGCAGTGGCCGTATTGAAGTCGCCTGTATCCGTTAAATACACCAATGGCCAATGGCCATATGACACCAATCAGCGACATGGCTGTTTGTCCAGACCTCTATGCCGTTTGTGACAAGGTCACAGTCAACCTCACCCGCACACCCTAGTCTGCCTATCCCATGACGGGACCGGTACTGAATACCGGGTTCCGAAATCCATAAAACGGAAAAGGGATCCCTATGAAAAACCACCAACCCGAGAAAATCCGGAAACTTCTGCTTATCACCCTCTTTGCCACAGGCCTGTCAGCCTGTGGCGGCGGTTCGGGTGGTTCGACCGGGAATACTACAAGCATCAACCCGGGCGCCAGTGGCGGCGGCACCTCGCTGTCTTCCAACGGATCGGGTAACAAACCGGCCCCGACGACACCCCCGGCACCTGTCTCGCCACCAGCCTCCAGTGGCATACACACCATCACTTTCATGCATTACAACGATTTGCACGCCCACCTCAATCCGCACCCGGACCGTGTTTCCGACGGCCACGGTGGCAGTAAAATCGAAATACGCGGCGGTGTGGCGCGCGCGGCCACATTGATTCAGCGCATTCGCCAGGAAAACCCGGACAGTGTGCTGATGAATATCGGCGATACCTACCACGGTGGCGCAGAAGCCTGGTTCACGCTGGGCAATGCCATTGTGCCGCCGGTCAATGCGCTGGGTATCGATGTCGGCGTACCCGGCAACTGGGACTTCGGCTACAGTGCAACCGTTTTCCGCTTGCGTTATACCGACGCGCCATTTGCCGACATCATGGCGGTAGCCGATCGACTCAGGCCAAAGTTCAACAAGATCATGCGGCCGAATTTCCCCAACCTCGCGGCCAATATGACCTACAAATCAAACGGCGAACTGGTATTGCCGGCTACCCTGATGAAAGACGTCAACGGCGTCAAGGTGGGCTTCATTGGTATCACCTCGGATATCGTCAAGTATGTCTACGCCTTGTTGGCGCCTGCATTTGATTTCACCGGCGACAAGCTGGATGCAAAAAGCGCCGAGGCCGCCTACCGTGACCTGGTCAACAAACACGCCAGTGCCTTGCGCGCCCAGGGCGCCGAGATTGTCGTGGTCATGTCCGAACTGGGCATCCACAAGGACAAGCGCCTCGCAGACCGGGTAGACCCGGGAAGTGTCGATGTATTTTTCTCAGCGCATACGCACGAAGCAACCTATACACCTCTGACAAGCCGGAGTGGCGCACTGGTGGTCGAAGCCGGTAACGACGGTTACCTGGGCAGAATGGACATCCGCGTGGATAACGGCAAGGTGGTCGATCGCAGCTGGCAGTTGCTGGCTATCGACAGCAGCCTGCCTGCCGACCCGAAGGTACAGGCCCTGGTTAATATTGCCCGTGCCCCGTTCATGGCGCTGGACGTCCACTTCGACGACCCTATGCCGAACAGTTTCCTTGCCTTTGTCAAACCGCTGGATACCGTGCTGGGCCACGTTGACTTCCCGCTCGACCGGCGGGATGCGCTGGAAAACAGCTTTAACAACGGCATGACCGATATACTCCGCCATTACACCGGCGCAGACCTTGCCATGATGCCGGGATTCCGTTTTGACAGTGTCGTCGCACCGGGCGCCATGCTGGAAGACAATACCGTGCTGACAGGCGATGTCACGGTCGAGGATGCTTACCGCTTCTTCCCCATGATGTTTACCGTCGCGGTGGGTGAAGTCACAGGCGCACGTCTCAAACAAGTGATCGAGGACTTGCTCAGCAACACCTACTCAACCGAAGTGTTCAATCACAAGGGCGGCTGGTTTGAAGGCTGGTCCGGTTTATCCCTGACCGTCAACCTGGCCAATCCGGATGGTCAGCGTGTCGTCGACATGCGCCTGAAAGACACCGGCCAGCCGATCACCGACACGACCCGGCTGAGTGTCGCCGGGTGCAAACGCCCGATCGAGCCACGCGACATGCTCTGTCGGCAAAGTGGTTTCACCAACGTCAGGCCCTTCTTCAAGGCAGCCGCTCTGACCGCGGAACCCTGGACAGTACTGGACCTGTTCATCGAGGCCATGACCACAGGCGTGACCTTTGACTCCACGCGCAAGGACATCGTCGACCTCAACAGTACGCCCGTGTGGCCGCAGACGGAATATATCCAGCCGATTGACGGTGCGATGTAAGCCACTTGTCCAGGGTTTTACAGATCTGAACGCTCCAGCCCCCGTTTACGGGGGCTTTTTTGTGCAAGGATGAAGGGAACACCCGCTAGACCACCAGCACGGACATCAGGTCATCGACAGACAGCGCATCACTGCGTGCCATAATGACAAAATCGGAATCAGAGCGGGCATCTACGGCGGCACGAATCCGGTCCACCTTGTCCGACAGTGAAACGAGCCTCTTGTGCGGCCGGTGTCCACAGCGTTTTTACGCTACCTGGTCGTCGGCCATTCGCGGCTGGCGGCGTGCAGCCGGATAGCCTACTCGGGCATGAATCGCTGGCCCGGCTCAAATGATAGAAAAATCCGTCATCCCCTGCCTGTTTGCGGCAGGTACAGGGAAATCAGGCCCGCTGCCAATACAAATATTGCTGACCACCATAGGCAACCGGTTAAACCCTGCGTTTGATAGATCCATCCTGAAAGCACTGTACCGGCAAGACGGCCACCCGCATTCGCCATGTAATAAAAGCCGACATTCATGGCAACCTTGTCGTGTTCCGACCAGGCGACGATCAAATAGGAATGAACAGCAGAGTTGAGGGCGAACAGGATACCAAAGGCAATCAAGCCGGTTACCAGCACAACTTGAGGCTGAAAACCGGAATGCAGGGCCATAGCGATGGCTGCCGGAATGATGGCGAGTATGAAAGCCAGGTTTTTAACGGAACCTGCACCGGGGCCCTTCCCATGATGACTTTGGCGGAGAAGTTTCGGCGCACTGGCCTGCACGATGCCATAACCTATCACCCACAGGGCCAGAAAACCGCCGACTTCCATAAAACTCCACTGGAAGACCGAGTAAAGATAAACGGGCAAGGCCACAACAAACCAGACATCGCGGGACCCAAACAGAAAGAACCGCGCTGCTGACAACCAGTTTATGGCAGCCGTATTGGAAAACAGCTGTTTGAATTCTGGCCTGGAAGCCGACTTTCCCAGACCGGCAGGCAAGAGAGCTATAGAGACAATCAACACCATAAACAGTCCTGCCGACAGAATGAACAGCGCACCCCTGAAGTCATACCACTGTAATAACAAGGCACCGATAAAAAACCCCAGGCCTTTAAGTGCATTCTTTGAGCCGGTAAGCACAGCAATCCATTTGAACAGTAATGTTTCACTATTCTGATCCGGCACCAGCATTTTCACACTGGCCTTGGCGGACATTTTGTTGAGATCCTTTGCTATACCGGAAAGCGCCTGCGCCAGCATCACATAGGCAACCGACAACCAGGCGTCAGGAACCATTAACATGGCCAGGGCCACAACCTGCAGCCCCATGCCGATATGCATGGTGAGGTTCAGACCAACATGGGAAGCTATCCAGCCACCGACCAGATTAGTCACAATGCCAAAGAACTCGTAAAACAGGAACAACATGGCGACTTCAAATGGAGAATATCCCAGCAGGTGGAAATACAGCACCACCAGCATACGTATCGCACCGTCTGTCACGGTAAAGGCCCAGTATCCTCCGGTGATCACCAGGTAGTTGCGAAGTGTTTTATCCATTTACAGGTCTTTTGCGATAAAGGCGGCCAGTTCCATCATGCGATTGACATAGCCCCATTCATTGTCATACCAGGCCAGCACCTTCACCTGCGCGTTATCAATCACCATGGTTGATGGCGCATCGACGATGGAAGAACGGGGATCATCTTTATAATCAACTGAAACCAGGGGCCGCGTTTCATACCCCAGTATGCCCTGCAATTCATTGGCAGCAGCCTGTTCAAACAAGGCATTAATTTCTTCAACCGACGTGTTTCGTTGCGCCTCAAAAACAAAATCGGTTAACGAGGCATTGAGTAAAGGCACTCTCACGGCCAACCCGTTCAGATGCCCTTCAAGTTCGGGAAATATCTTCGTGATGGCTTTTGCCGAACCGGTTGAAGTCGGAATTAACGATTCACCACAGGCGCGTGCGCGCCGCAGGTCCTTGTGACCTTTATCGATAATGGTCTGTGTATTCGTGATGTCATGAATGGTCGTCATGCAACCATGACGAATACCGATACCTTCATGCATGACCTTGACAACGGGCGCCAGACAATTGGTCGTACAGGACGCTGCAGTAACAATATGATGTTTCCCGGCATCATATTCATGATGATTGACTCCGTAGACAATATTGATCGCAGGCTCGGACACCGGTGCAGAAACCAGCACTTTTTTAACACCCCGGTCGAAATAGCACTGCAGTGCCGATTCGCTCTTGAATTTTCCGGTGCACTCAATGACCAGCTCTATACCCATCCCTGCCCAGTCGACATCAGCAGGCTTCGCCTGGCTCGAATAAGCCACGCATTTCCTATCAACCAGGATGGCCTCTTTTTCAGGTACTAAAGTACGACCCCAACGGCCATGTACGGAATCGAATTCCAGTAAATGCGCCATTGCCACACTATCGCCGGCAATTTCATTCACCTGCACAATTTCGTAAGCCGGGTTATCCCAACCGGCACGAAAACCCAGTCGTCCCATACGACCCAGACCATTGATGCCGATGCGTACTGGCATGAGAGTCAACTCCTTAATGTGTATTGTTGGAAACAGTTTCTATTACCGGGATATTTTTTGACCGGCCAGCATGTGTTGGCATCGATACTCATCAGCGCGGAATATATTGTTGAACATATATATTGTCAACCATATATATCAGCAGTCAAAGGCCCTTTTTGGGTTGTAAGGTAAAACCAGGGCCAACCGTACCCCAATCGCCCACATGTAACTGCA
>Ga0256829_1002092_pt1 | contig 15327 bp, 10 predicted proteins | sample 131447metaG_FD_185979 | JGI IMG/M metagenome (GOLD analysis project Ga0256829, IMG submission 185979) | Hydrothermal vent microbial communities from Lau Basin, Pacific Ocean - 131-447 | ecosystem: Environmental > Aquatic > Marine > Hydrothermal vents | place: Pacific Ocean: Lau Basin | collected...
TAAATATGTAGGAGGTGTTCCTGGGTCATGGTTTACAGAAAGTACTGTTCCTTTTTCATCTGGGTCATAAGATGACTGGAAAAGACGATAGTTTCTATGGTCTAAGATATGGTTCATGTAGATATGATAAGGCATAGTAATATTTTGCTCTTTATCTACAAGAACGACTCTACTTGAGTATGAAGCAGGAGTCATAGAACCAGGGTAACGCTCCAATTCAAAGTCTTTTAGTTTAATAGAAAATGGCATATCTATGATTTTTGCACCAATACGAAAATCAATATCTAATCCATCTAAAGATATTTTGTGCAGTTCTCCAACCTCACCTTTCATAGGTTTTGCTACAACGATTTTACTTTTATCGCCTACTGAAAGCTTCAACTTAATATACTCTGGCATTCCAGACTTAACTTTAATGAAATTTGAGACAACTTTTAATTTTGATTTCTCATGAATAGACTTAAGCACCACCGCATTTTTAGCAAATCTATAAAGTGTTCTTCTGTGTAGGTCATTTACCCCACCTTTTATTTCAGATGATTGTTTGCTATCCATATTTAATGTTTTCATAATAAATGGGAAATTAACCTTTAAAGCATCTGGCTCACCTTCAATCAAAAAAGTAGGCTTATCAGTATGTGTAACTCTCGGCTCATAAGCTATATAAAAAGCACCCAAATCTTCAGTATCACCTTTACTAAAGTAGTGCATCTTACCTCTACTACCTGCGGATACTTTAAGCTCTAAGATAGTTTTTCCATGTTTGTCTGGTATAACTTGATATTCAGCCGTTGGTAGATACTTCAAAAGTTCAACATTTAGAGTTTTGTCGCCAACACTAAGAGACTCATGTAGACTATTTTTAGTCATACTAGAAAAGTAAAGTACTTTTTCCAACTCTGCTTTTTTCTTACCATCTGTTACAGATATTTCCATTATTTTAGCATCAGAGACCATTTTATTTACGGTTTGACCTTCTCTAATATGCATAACACCTTCATATCCTACATAGCGTGTAACTAAAGCCCCAATAGCTATAACCAAAAATGCAAAGTGAAACAAGAAAACAGAAGGTTTAGACTTATATGTTTTATATTTAAACATACTGTAAACGACAATTGCCGTAAAATATCCTAAAAATATTTCAAACCATTTTGCTTTGTAGATGAGTGCCCTAGCAGTTTGAGTGCCAAAGTCATTTTCTATAAATGTGCCTGTACCTGCTATAACAGCAAAAGCAAACAACATAAAAACTGCCATTTTCATGGAAAAGATATACTTCATGTAGAATCCTTAGATTAAATTAATGTAAGGATTATAGCGTGTGTTGATTAACTATCTGTTAATTCAGAGTAAATTACTCCTACATTCAAATATTTTTACCTACAAATCTCTTACACATCTAATAAAATATGTTTCAGATTTAGGTTTGTCATCAGGACAACCATTTCCAAAATATATATTTTTTACTTTTTTTCTATCTTTCTCAGCTTCAGTTGAAGTCCAATAGTATTCGGAAACAATATGCCTAAATGCAGGCATAATCGCCAAAGTATGCTTAGTGTAGTCTACTATAGTCATAAGCTCACCATAATTTGGCAATCGCCAACCTTTACCGTTTTTGTATGACTTACAGTACGATTGTGCATCTATCCAATTTTTCTCTACTTTTATTACCTCTTTGTCATCTTGCCATACTAGTTTTCTTACTTTGTCTATTACTGTATCTTTTGCTTGAGAGAAATTATCGGCACTGCTTGTATTTTTTTTCTTAGATATTTTTTCAATATTTAGACTTAGATTTATTTGCATTTTACTATCATTTACAATATCTATATTTCTTCGTCCTACCATATGCCAATCTTCATCTAAAGGTTTACTAACCATAAGCTCATAATGTCCGTTAGGTAAAGATATGAGCGTACTTTTAGATTTTAAGACCATATTTTTCTTTCCATTCATGTATAGTGTAGAACCCAACTCATCGCAAACAATACTTACATTTGTTTTAGCACAATACGCAAATACACTCAAAACACATAATAACAAAATTTTATACTTAAACATAATAAACTCCTTAACATTTATATTAATCAAATAAGCCATTAATAAAACTTAAAATAATAAACTTCCGTTTTACTTTTTAAAACAAGGATACAATAATGCTTAAAATGAACGATGATTTAGAGGGTGCTTTGAGAAACTATATAGAACTTCTTGAAAAAGAAGAGTATTTTCAAGCACATGAAGTTTTAGAAGAGGCATGGCACCCCCTACGTCTAAAAAAAGACCCTTTAGCAAATCTACTAAAGGGTCTCATAAATGGAGCTATCGCTTTTGAGCATATTAAACGACACAGAGGTAATGTCAAAAACAAAGCACAAAGAGTCATATCTTCATACCAAAGACATAAACATTTATGCAAAAACGATATTAGATATTACTCTCTTTTTAGTAAGGCATGTGCGAAAATAGAAGAGCTTAAAGTAGAAAATGATGATATACTAAATTAATAAATCCTAAAGAGATCTAACTTTTTTAATTACATTTTCAACATCACTTTTTTTGAAAGGCTTAGAAACAAACATATCGAAAATATCATCTTTTGTTTTAATCAAATCCGAATCACCAGAAATAGAAACAGCATATATAGGCATTATGCCTAGTTGCTTCTCGTAAATTCTAAATTTCTTTAAAAGTTCAGAACCAGACATGCCAGACATATACTCATCTAAATATACCACATCAAACTTTTCGTCAAACTCAACTGCTTTCTTTAATGTATTTAGTCCATCTTCTGCACTAAGACAACTATAAATATCTACATATTCAGACATTAGCATGGATTTAAGTAAATTAATATTTATTTTGTTGTCGTCTACAAGCAATACCTTTGTTTTCTTTTTTGAAAATATCAACGAATGCAATGCTTCTGCATTGTAGGTATTTTTAGAGGTTATTTTAAAATGTTTAGTATCTTTATTTCTAAGTAGTGAAAATAGTCTATTTTCAACTAGTAGAAGTTCAATTTTTTTTATTTTCGCAAATTCTAATATTTCTTTAGTTATCTTATCTTCAAAGCAAACAACATGAGTGTGATGCTCCTCAAGCTTAGATGAAATAGATATTTTCTCTTTTGGAACACCAAAATCAATAATATATTTAGAAATAAACTTTGGATATCTAGCATCAACATCATCTGTTAATATCAAAATATTTTTATCTAAATTATGAATTTTCTCATAACTAGGGTTACCATCTAAAACTTCACATGGCACATCAAAATAAAATTCGCTACCCATGTCTATTTCGCTTTTTAATTTCAGTTCCCCACCCAATTCCGAGACATAAGCAGCAGAGATAGACAACCCCAATCCAGTACCGCCATGTTTTTTATGTGTATCCTCTTTAGCTTGAACAAAAGACTTAAATAGCTTTTGTTGGTCACTCTTTTCAATACCAATACCGTTATCTTTTACGGAAAACTCTATGATATTCAAAGAAGAATTCCAATGTATATATAGAAATATTTCATGTTTAACTGGTGTAAATTTATAGGCATTACCAATTAAATTAACAAGAATACGATTTAATTTTGATGAATTAATTTTAATTTCTTTAGGAATATCTGGAGATATATATATTTCATAGTGTATCTCTTTTTCTAACATTTTTGCAGCAAATGAATTGGCAATTTTAGATAAAAACTTTACAGTATTTATTGTCCTTATTTCTATGTTGCTCTTGGTTTCATATCTATTTTTTGCCACATCTAAAAGAGTAGTAGTCAAGGTATTTATAAAATCTGCACTCTCCTTGGCATTTGTAACAAATTCTCTTAAATGTTTATCTTTAATATTATCCTCAATCAACTCCAAAAAACCATAAAGAGCATTTGCAGGTGTTCGTATATCATGAACAGTATTTGAAAAAAATAATAACATATCATCTTTTTCATAGTCTGAACTGCCTTCTTCTATATCTGTAATCTTAGTTTTAATGTTTTCAACGCTTAAATCAGTAGATGGCAATTCTTTATCAAGTTCTACCGCTTCAATAATATCTAAAAAATACTCTTCTAGAGAAGAAAGAGTATCCAAATCTTTCCTTGTGTATAATTTTTTGTTTCCGACTGTAGAACGAGATATACACGCTATACCAACCAATTCACCATTCTTCAATATTGGTATCAATATTTGTGCTATTAATTTATAATTATAAGGATTATCATACTCTCTCACATAGTCCTTATCACTAACAATATGATTGTAAATAGCAGGTTTTTTTGTTAAAAATACTTTTCCTATACATCCTTTTGGTTTACCCATATAAAGTTCTAAGCTCGGTTTCTTTTTTGTAAAAAGCATGCTCTTGTTTTTATCAAAAAAGAATAAAGAAGCAGAATCTGAATGAGTGAAGTCTTTCAATAAAACTTCAATCTTTTCACATATTTCATATTTGGTTTTGCTTAGTGATAAATCTTTCATTAGTAGTTTTAAATTTTTAATATCTTCTAGTGCTTGAGCTTCCATACGATAATGCCCCCATATAATTTCCGCAAGATTATATCATAACAAATTAGTAACAACAAGTATAAGAGACAATATACACTAACTCACTATTAATACCTTTTTAGATAAAATAATCCTCATTATAATATTAGGTAAGACATACAATGATAAAAAGTATCCTCAAAGTTTTCGGCACGCAAAATGATAAGATTGTAAAAAATTATCTCAAAAAAGTAAAACCTATTAATGTTTTAGAAGCACATTATGAAGCTATGGACGATGATGCACTAAAAACTGCATTTAATAGCCTGCGTTCAAGCGTTCAAAATGAAGAAAAAACCTTAGACGACGTACTTTCTGACTCTTTTGCCATCACTAGAGAGGTTGCTAAGCGTACTATGAATATGAGGCACTATGATGTTCAGATGGTGGGCGGTATGGTACTTCATAATGGCAATATAGCAGAGATGAAAACAGGTGAAGGTAAGACACTTGTTGCCACACTAGCTGTCGTGCTAAATGCCATGGAGGGCAAAGGTGTACACATCGTTACAGTAAATGACTATCTAGCTAGTCGTGATAGTGCCGAGATGTCTCCTATTTATGAATTTTTAGGATATACAGTAGGTTGCATAACCGCAGATATAAATGACGATATGCAAAGAAAAGCACAGTATGATGCCGACATAACTTACGGAACAAATAACGAATATGGCTTTGACTACCTGCGTGATAACATGAAAGTACGTGCAGAAGAGAAAGCACAACGAGAACACCACTATGCCATCATTGATGAAGTAGATTCCATTCTCATAGATGAAGCTAGAACACCACTTATAATCTCTGGCCCTACCCAAAGAGACAATAGCTACTATGCACAAGCAGACAAAATAGCAAAACAGATGAAACGTGGAGAACAGTTAAAAGTAAAAGCTGGTGAAGACGAAAAAACAACTGGTGATTTCATAGTAGATGAAAAAAACAGAACTATTGTAATGACAGAAGATGGTCTACAAAAAGCACAAGATTTATTTGAAGTAGATAACCTCTATTCTCTTGAAAATGCTGCACTCTCTCACCACCTTGACCAAGCACTTAAAGCTCACTATATATTTGAAAAAGATGTAGATTATGTTGTTCAAAATAATGAAATTATTATTGTAGATGAGTTTACAGGGCGTTTAAGTGAAGGTCGTAGATATTCTGAAGGATTACACCAAGCACTTGAGTGTAAAGAAGAAGTAGAGATACAAGAGGAGTCTCAAACCCTTGCCGAGATTACATACCAAAATTACTTTAGAGCTTACGATAAACTTTCGGGCATGACAGGTACCGCACAGACTGAAGCTACAGAGTTTTCACAAATCTATAGCCTAGAGGTTATATCTATCCCCACTAATGTGCCTGTTGCAAGACTAGACAAAAATGACCTAATTTACAATACAGAACGTGAAAAAATGGACGCAGTCGTAAAACGCGTAAGAGAACTACATACTAAAGGGCAACCTGTACTTGTAGGTACTGCTTCCATTGAAAAATCAGAAATGATTGATGAGAGATTAAAAAAAGAAAAAATACCTCACAATATGTTAAATGCTAAAAACCATGCACAAGAAGCAGAGATTATTATGAATGCAGGTCAAAAAGGTGCTGTTACGGTTGCTACAAATATGGCAGGTCGTGGTGTAGACATAAAAGTAGATGATGAAGTTAAATCTCTAGGTGGTCTTATGATACTAGGAACAGAGCGTCATGAGAGTAGACGTATAGACAACCAACTACGTGGACGTTCTGGTCGTCAAGGTGACCCAGGTGAGTCTCAATTTTTCCTAAGTCTTGATGATAATCTTTTACGTATCTTTGGTGGAGAGAAGATCAGAAATATCATGAATAAACTAGGCGTTGAAGATGGTGAGTACATAGACTCCAAAATAGTAACACGTTCTGTAGAAAAAGCTCAAAAAAAGGTAGAAAACCAACACTATGAGTCTCGTAAGCACATCTTAGAATATGATGATGTAGCAAACCACCAACGTAAAGCTATCTATGCCTTTAGAAATCAACTTCTTGATGAAGAGTTTGATATTGGAGCAAAAATAAAAGAGAACCGTGAAGAGTACATCGCACACCTTATGGCAGAAGCTGAAATATTTGAAGGTATGCCAAAAGAAGACTTTAATGTTGAAAAACTAGCAGCACTCATAAAAGAGGAGCTACACATAGAGGTAGATGCCACAGAGTTTAAAGACAAAGAGGTAGAAGAGATGACTACCATGATACGTGATATGTTAGAAAATCTCTATGAAGCAAAAATGGAGCCAATAGACCCAGAACAACGCAAAGAGATAGAGCGTATTTTATATCTTCAAGTACTCGACCCTCAATGGAGAGATCACCTTTACGAGATGGACGTACTCAAAACTGGTATAGGACTTAGAGGATACAACCAAAAAGACCCATTAACAGAGTACAAACAAGACTCATACAAACTCTTTACCGACCTTGTAACTCGCATAAAACTCGAAGCTGTTAAAACTTTACAACTAGTACAGTTTGACTTCAGTAATGCTCAAGAGGAAGAAGAAGCAGTAGAACATATACGAGAAGAGCTAGAAGCAGGTGTAGCAGATGCTACTCTAAATCAATCTTATGAAGAGGGTGTTATAGCCGAAGATTTAGATAAACTAAAACCTCAAAGAGCAGAAAAAAAACCAAAGAGAAACGACCCTTGCCCTTGTGGGTCTGGATTAAAATACAAAAACTGTTGTGGAAAAAGTGGCCCCAAAAAAGGTCTGTTAGTACAATGAAACAACTCCCCTCGCCCAATAAAAAGTTTATTGGGCATATTATAAAGCACTATCTTAAATATGATAAAGAAAATCCTTTTATATTTATCTCTGCTATGTTGGCTTTTTTAGGTATAGCAGTTGGTGTTATGGTGCTTATGATTGCTATGGGCATTATGAATGGCACTCAAAAAGAGTTTTCTAAAAAGCTTTTTGTAATGAACTACCCTCTCACCATACTCCCCTTAGAAAAAGATGCAGTTAATGACAAACTTATAGAAAACCTTTCTAGTCAATTTCCATCTTTAAAATTTTCGCCCTACTACACTACACAGGTTATAACTAAAAACGATGGTGCAGTACAAGGCTCACTACTGTATGGTGTAGATGAGACAAAAGAAGCTAAGATAAATGAGATTTTCAAAAAGGCAAAAGGAACATACAAGAGCAAATTTAAAGTTGTAGCTGGAGAGGGTCTCTCTTACGAAATGAATGCACAAGTAGGCGATAAACTTACTCTATATTTTTCAGAACAACAAGCTATAGGTTTTGGTACTATGCCATTGCAAAAACGCTTTGTAGTTGATGGCATATTTAAATCTGGTCTAAAGGCTTACGATAAAGCTATCATGTATACAACACTAGAAGCTTTTGAAAAACTTTTAAAACGCAAACATGGACACTATGATGGCATACACATATACACCAAAAACCCCATAGAAAAAATAGCTAATATCAAAGCAAAACTACCTAAAATGGTAGTAATAGAAGGCTGGTGGCAACAAAATGGAAATTTCTTTGCTGCCATGGAGATGGAAAAGAAAACTCTTTTTTTAGTGCTACTTCTCATCATACTTGTAGCCTCTTTAAACATAATCTCTTCACTTCTTATGACCGTTATGAGCAGAAGAGCAGAGATAGCACTTATGCGTACACTAGGAGCTAGTAAAAAAGAGATAAAAGCCATATTTTTTAGGCTAGGTTTAATCATAGGCTCAACTGGTATAGTAGCTGGAACTATGCTTGGTAGTTTGGGGATTTGGATACTTACTACCTTTGACATTATCTCTATGCCTGAAGATGTTTATGGTACTAGTAAATTACCTGTTGACCTTACCATGGTAGATTTTAGTTTTATCATCTTAGGCACAAGTATTATAATCTTTTTATCCTCTTTGTATCCTGCAAAAAAGGCTTCGCAAACCGATCCTTTGGTTGTTTTGCGTAATGAATAGAGATATAAGGACTTAATTAAAAATATCCAAAACTCTATTTCCACCCTCAAAGACATCAAACATTGATGTCTCTTTTTCTTCTTCAAATACATTAAAGGGTGAGTTCTCAAACATACCAAACATGGTATTGTACATTTTAGAACTCTTATAGATTACACCAGAGCTAAACTCGGCAGTTTGTCCAGAGTATTTCATGCCTTTAAAAATGGTGTTTCCTGTGTCTTTAATGTCTCCTAGTACACCTATGTTTAAAAGTGAACTTTTCTTCTCTTTATGTTTACTTAGTCCAAACAAAGATGACACACTCCAACTATCTTCTTTTTTGTTACTTTCTAAAAAGTCTAGATTTTTTGTAATTTTTGAAATGCCATCGCGAATATCTTCTGAAATTGTATTGCTATGAGTTGCTACCAAAGATGCTACAGTATCGGTCTTATCGTTGCCTAGCAGTGCATCTTTAGACGAGGTATCGAAATCTAACTTTAGTTCATGACGAATACGAGTTACCTCTTTTTCTTTTTTTGTAGGCGTGTGTATACCTAACTCTTTGCGTATTTTTACTGCACGCATCTCTAGTTCTAAGGCTTCTTGTGCGGAAATTTCGGCATAAGAGAAAACACTTATACCTATTGTCAATAATATATATCTGTTCATAATTTTATTATACTGCATTTTATCCTTTATTCCTAGACAATTATGTACATGTTATCTTATTAACTGACCTTACGCAGAGATTCAATAAGATTATTTTTTGTAGTAATTAAGAAAAAAAATAGAAGAATACAATATAAAAAACATCAAATTTATTTAGAGACAATTACAGTTCAGCACATATCAAAATATTTTAATACTAAACAGGAAAATGTAAATAGGGCTTTTATTGATTTATCGTACATAGAAAAAAATAATAGATGGTGGATAGTTACAAAAGAAGGGATTAAAGCTGGAGGTATACAGCATTACAATGCGAAAACAAAACAAAAATATGTCGTTTGGAAAAAAGATATATTAAAAGACTATAATCTAATTGAAAGTATTAAAAAATTTTCAAAAGAGAATAAGAAAAACAATACTACTGCAGAAAAATATACAAAAGAGTGGTCAGAAGATAAGAAAAAGAAAAAAGAAAATATATTAAAAAATCCTATAGAAATATCAAATAAACCAATCAAAAAAATAACAACCTATAAAGAAAAAATAAAAAAAGGTGCAGAGTATGAAGAGTATGTAGCAAAAATATATAGGATAAGAGGCTATCATGTATCAGAATATGGAAAACATAGAGGGAGAGAAGACCATGGTATTGATTTGATAGCAAAAAAAGAAAAATGCTTAGTATTGATACAATGCAAAAATTGGAGTAAAGATGGAAAATGGAAAATTACACATAAAGATATAAAAGTATTTCAAACAGAAGCAAGACTATTTGTAGAAGATAAGCCATTATTGAGAGGTTGTGTGCTAAATGCAAGATATATAATATCTGGAGATTTTATACATATTTCAGCTATTAAGCATTTGGAAGATATGCAAAAGATTGGTAAGAGAGTGGACTATGAAATTATAGAGATGCTAAAAAATTAAAAATAAACAACTTTATTTGATATAATATCTACCAATAATACAAACACAAGGATTTACCGTGCAAAAAGAGCCCATGTTAGAAATAACTTATAAAAAATTATCAGAAGAGTTGGAACAACTTAAGACGCATGAACGAGGTAATATAGCAGCCGTTATAGATGAAGCAAGAGCTCAAGGCGACTTAAAAGAAAATGCAGAATACCACGCAGCAAAAGATGAACAGGGTCTTATGGAAGCACGTATAGCTGAACTAACTGACATTGTAGGACGAGCACAAGTGGTTGACCCTAGTACATTAGCCCATGAACGTGTTAGCTTTGGTTCTACTGTTGAACTAGTAGATCAAAGTACAGATGAAGAGATGACCTATACTATAGTAGGTGGGCAAGAGTCAAATCCTAGTGCTGGGCTAATCTCTTTTCAATCTCCTTTGGCAAAAGTACTTTTAGGAAAAGAAGAGGGTGATGAAATAAGCATCGTTTTGCCATCTGGTAAAAAAACATACGATATTGAAGAAGTATCATATGTTGAGATAAAGTTAGGATAAGTATGATAAATGTAGGAATAGTAGGTGCAAGTGGCTATACTGGTTTAGAATTGGTAAAAATGCTAATAAGCCATAATGGCTTTAATCTATCATATTTAGCCACTACACAAGGTGGTATCACTATAGAGGAGTTGCACCCTTCACTTTTAGATGTGCTAAGTCTTTGCGTGGAAAAAGCAGATGTAGATACTATAGTAGAGCGTTGTGAACTTGTATTTTTAGCACTTCCGCATAAAGCTTCTATGGGTTTTGCAAGACAACTTTTAAGAAAAGGTGTTAAGGTGGTAGACCTCTCCGCAGACTACCGTTTAGACTTAGAGACTTACGAAGAGAACTACTGTCCTCATGAAGATAAAGAGCATTTAGATAGTTCTGTTTATGCACTTGTAGAGTATTATCGTGAAGAGCTTAAAAATACAAATCTAGCAGCTGGTCCTGGATGTTACCCCACGGCTACACTTTTAGGCATTTTGCCATTTATCCCTTACTTAGATGAAAAAAGTCCACTTTTTGTAGATGCAAAATCTGGTGTAAGTGGTGCAGGAAAGAAGTTTACAGAGGTAAATACATTTGTAAATATAGATGAAAATATTTTTGCATACAATCCTCTTAAGCATCGCCATGCACCAGAGATTTCAGAAAAGATAGAAAAAGTCCATGGGGTAAAGATGAGTGTAAATTTTGTACCACATCTTATACCTGCTACGCGTGGTGAGCTAGTGTCGGTTTATGGTGTACTAAAATCCAATATAGACCCATTAGAGATACTTAAAGAACATTATAAAAATGACCCATTTGTACGCATAAGAGAAAAACCTGTAGATATTAAAAGTACAGCAGGAACACACTTTTGTGATATATTTGCCATGCGTAACGAAAATGCACTATTTGTGAGTTCTGCTATTGATAACCTACTAAGAGGTGCATCATCACAAGCATTGGCTGCTGCAAATATTATGTGTGGATATGATGAGGGTATGGGATTGCCTATTATTCCTTATATGCCTTAAAAATGACTCTAATTTAATCAACCGCAAGCCTCTTTGAATATTTGAAATATATTTCTATAGTATAGCTTTTTGTGGAGTAAATTAATACTTTACAAAAAATACTAAACAAACTTGACAAGAAGTGACTCAATGTTGTATAATATTTCATAAATTATCATTAAGGAGGTATTTTATGAATATCTTAGAGAAATTAACTAACCAAATGCAAGGGACTATAGAGTCAGGTGTTTCACTCGCTTTGCACAATAAAAATCAAGAAGTAGAACCCTTGCATCTTTTGTGGGCATTGCTTACAAACTCTGGAAGCATTTTACATCAAGCACTAAATAAAATGAATGTAGACAAGACCTCTATAGAGTTAGAGGCAAAATCTTTGGCAAATAGGCTACCACAGGTATCATCTGTAACTAAAGAGAGCATTAAACTAGGGCAAAATCTTGTACGTACACTACAAAATGCCCAAGGGGTAATGGCAACGCAGGGTGACCAATACTTAGCAGTAGATGCATGGCTCATGGCAAATATAGGTGAGAGTTTCATTGTAGATACCATAGGTAAATATGTGGATATTTCTGAATTTAAAAAGACTTTAGAGAGCATAAGAGGTGGCAAACAGATAGATTCTAAATCTGGAGATGAGACACTAGAAGCACTAGCTAAATATGCGGACGATTTGAACCAAAAAGCATTAGACGGTAAACTTGACCCCGTTATAGGTAGAGATGAAGAGGTGCAACGTATGATGCAAATACTTATACGAAAAACCAAAAACAACCCTATACTCATAGGCGAACCTGGTACTGGTAAAACTGCCATCGTAGAAGGACTTGCTCAACGCATTGTAAACAAAGAAGTGCCTTTGAGTTTACAAAATATGCGTGTTATGAGTTTAGATATGAATAGACTCATAGCAGGAGCAAAATATAGAGGTGAATTTGAAGATAGACTTAAAGCTGTTATAGATGAAGTGAAGGAGTCTGCTAATATCATACTATTTATAGATGAAATTCATACTATCGTAGGAGCAGGTGCAAGTGAGGGTGGAAATGATGCAGCAAACATCTTAAAACCTGCACTTGCACGGGGGGAATTACATACCATAGGGGCTACTACACTCAAAGAGTACAGAAAGTACTTTGAAAAAGATACCGCCTTACAACGTCGTTTTCAGCCTGTAAAGGTAGATGAGCCTAGCATTAACGAAGCATTGCAAATACTTCGTGGCATAAAAGAGAAACTCGAAACGCATCACAATGTCAATATCACAGATACTGCACTTGTGTCTGCTGCGAAGTTATCGGACAGATACATTACCGACCGTTTTTTACCAGATAAGGCCATAGACCTCATAGATGAAGCAGCAGCGGAACTTAAAATGCAAATAGAGTCAGAGCCTACAGACTTAGCTAAAGCAAAACGTGAGATAAGTACACTTCAGGTAGAGCGTGAAGCACTTAAGATGGAAGTCACAGAGAAAAATGCTACACGTCTTGAAGAGATAGAAAAAGAGATAGCCAATCTCGAAGAGAAACGTATGGCATTGCAAAGTCAATTTGACAATGAAAAGCATGTCTTTAATGAGATAGCAAATATAAAAACAACCATTGACTCTTTAAAAACACAAGCAGAGCACGTTAAACGTGAAGGAGATTTCAATAAAGCTGCCGAGATAGAGTATGGACAAATACCTACAGAAGAAGCTAAGTTAGTTGCCATAGAAGAGAAGTGGAAACAGATGATGCTTGATGGAACTTTGCTTAAAAACTCTGTAGATGAAGAGATGATAGCAAGTATAGTTAGCCGTTGGACAGGTATATCTGTAAGTAAAATGCTTCAAGGCGAGAAAGAAAAAATCTTAGCCATAGAAAGCATTCTTAATGAAGAGGTAGTAGGGCAAGATGAAGCACTCAAAGCTGTAGCACGTGCTATCAAGCGAAATAAAGCAGGGCTTAGCGATATAAATAGACCTATAGGTAGTTTTATGTTTTTAGGTCCTACAGGTGTGGGTAAAACACAAGTAGCTAAGACTTTAGCTAAGTTCTTGTTTGATTCCCAAAAGTCGCTTATCCGTATAGATATGTCTGAATATATGGAAAAACACGCAGCTTCACGTCTAGTTGGTGCTCCTCCAGGATATGTAGGATATGATGAGGGTGGACAACTAACAGAGGCAGTAAGAAGAAAACCATATTCAGTAGTACTTTTTGATGAGATAGAAAAAGCACACCCAGATGTTTTTAATACACTTTTGCAAGTGCTAGATGATGGACGCTTAACAGATAACAAGGGTGTTACTGTAGATTTTAAAAATACCATTATTATTATGACCTCCAATATAGCATCAGATAAGATTATGACCATTACAGACAAAGAAGAGAGAAGAGAAGCAGTACTAGAGGAGCTTAAACGTAACTTTAAACCAGAGTTTTTAAACCGTCTTGATGAGCAGGTTATCTTTAACCCATTAGATTTAAAGGCTATTACAAGAATTGTAGATATTTTATTTAAAGATATTCAGAAAAAACTTGAAGAACGAGATATTAGTATCTCTCTTACAGAAAATGCTAAAGCCTACATAGCCCAATCAGGGTTCGACCCAGTGTATGGTGCAAGACCACTTAAACGTGCATTGTATGAAGTAGTAGAAGACTCACTAGCAGAGCTTATACTAGAAGACAAGGTAGTAGAAGGCTCAAATGTGAGCTTTGATGTACAAGATGGTGACATTAGGGTTGATGTGTCTTGAGTGTTTTGTCCATCTTCTCCAGCATCTATTGATGGGACTTGTAAATCACAATATATACCGATAGACATTCTCATGCAGGAGGGTTTGGAATAAGAGTGATTTGGAGGTATTTACTCTCTGTGCATCTCTTTAGGTCTAATGCATCTCAAATTAAAGTGCAAAAAGATAGGGAAATAGACGCTTTATGCTATAATTTCTCAAAAAGGAGTTACAAATGACTTTTTTAGATATTAAAACAGATTATGCCTTCAAAAAGGTTTTTGGTAGCAATGAGAGTAAAGATATTTTGATGAGCTTTCTTAATGCTATTGTAGAATTTAATAAGGGGCATAAAATCAAAGATTTGACTATCTTAGACCCCTATAATATTCCTAAACTCAAAGGCATGAAAGATACTTTTGTAGATGTGAAAGTGAAATTAGACGATGATAGCACCGTGATTATAGAAATGCAAGTGCTTAATCATGATGGATTTGAAAAAAGAATACTCTATAACACAGCCAAAAACTACTCCGAACAACTCAAAAAAGGCGATAGATATGATTTACTCAATCCCGTGATTGCTTTAACGATTGTCAATTTTGAAATGTTTGAATTTAACAAATATAAATCAAACTTTAAACTCTTAGAAAAAGAAAACTTTACTAATTATAAAGACGATATAGAACTTATTTTTATTGAACTACCCAAATTTAAAAAAACCTTAGAAGAGTGTAAAAATGTAGAAGATAAATGGCTTTATTTTGTTAAAAATAGTGACAATCTCAATGTTATCCCTAAAGATATAAACAAGACCATCAAAGATGCCTATAATATTGCAAATACAGCCAATTATACCATTGATGAACTAGAACTACAACGTAAAAGAAAAGAATTTATTTATATTCAAAGAAATTCGGTGGAAAAAG
>Ga0256829_1002093_pt1 | contig 15320 bp, 17 predicted proteins | sample 131447metaG_FD_185979 | JGI IMG/M metagenome (GOLD analysis project Ga0256829, IMG submission 185979) | Hydrothermal vent microbial communities from Lau Basin, Pacific Ocean - 131-447 | ecosystem: Environmental > Aquatic > Marine > Hydrothermal vents | place: Pacific Ocean: Lau Basin | collected...
GTTTTGAACAGTTGTTACGCCTCTTCCTCCCGACAGGTTTGTTGGTTTGACAACTACTGGAAACTGAAGAGTCTCTATATTTTTCTTATGTGTATAGGAAAAACCTTTAGGAGTTGAGATATCATTTTTGATGCAAAACTCTTTAAACTTCCATTTGTTATGCAAAAGTTTTGCCGTTTTTACATGATCAAAGTTACCTATTTTTAATTCATTAGCTAAAATAATACAGTTTATATAAGACTGTTCTCCTGAACCTGGGATAAGGTAATCTATTTCTTCTTGATGGATTACCTCTTTAATTTTTTCTAAATTGTTAAAATCGATTTTAAAAAAATCATCAGCATATTGATGTCCTAAATAATCATCTCTATTTGCAAGTGTAATAACGAAATATCCAAGTGCTTGAGATGCTTTTATGAGTGGTATATCTCTATGGCTACCGCCAAGAATTAAGATTTTTTGCATAATTCTAGAACCTTATTTATTATTCTTATTGTACCATTTCCATCTATTTGCTGCTTATTTGGAATAATAGATTTTGAAGTAATAAGCTTCTTTGCGTAGTGTTCTATTTCTTCACACCAGTTACTACACTTTATATCGACATAAAATGCAGTAAGTTGATGTTTTAGAAATTGTTTTATGCCGATAGTTTGATTTTGAGCAGTCGAAACAATAATACTTGGGGTATTTAAGTAGTATAGTTCATAAACACTCATACTCGCAGTTGTTATTGCCATGGTACTTTTACTCATTGCTTTCACTAGTTCTGTATCTGATGGCTGAAATAATACTGCTACACCTTCATATTGTTTTAGTTTATCTGCAACTTCAAGATTATTTGATACTACAACCTTGTTTATATTTAGGAGCGTAAGTTGATGAATAATAGATAAAGTTAAGTTTTTAGTATCAGCACCACCAAGCATTATAAAGATTTGTTCTTCTTTTCTCTTTTGTGTAGTTTTTGTAATAGCTTTTCTCAAAGGTAAATAATCTAATCCTAGTAAATAGTGATACTGTTTTTTTTCGTTAGGATAGAAGAGCTCTTTTGCATCAGGTGCAAAATTTATTATGACTCCTTTAGGATATTCTAAACGAGCATAGTCATCAATATAAACACCAACTTTTGTTGAGTTGGTAATCTCTTTATATATATTAATGTTTGCTTCATAACTATCTATAAAGATGATATCATACTTTTTGTGGAGTGTAAATGTATTCCAAGTAAAGTAATGAATATTAGAAAATTTATAGTCATAGTTAACATCACTATCAAGGAAAAAAACAGATTCAATTTTGTTAGCAACAAATTCTTCATAAATGGTATATAGTCGGACTAAGTGCCCCATCCCTCGTTTACTTCCAGCTTCAGTAAAAAAGGTGACTTTTATCTGTGACATACTTTAAAATCCACCAATCATTTTCCATGAGAGCAATGTACCGCGTTTAATGGCTTTTGTGGCTTTGCGATCTTGCACAATTGATATATCTTTAGACTCGATACCACCACCTGGTCGAATACTTTTAAAGTTTATATTTTCAAGTAATGGCTCATTTTGTGCTATATCTTTTATTGCAATAAGTGAACGTTGGGATCTTTTAGCAACTATAGGAAATGTAACCTCACCAAGTGCAAATTTTACCATCTGTGTGCCTTCAACTATTGCCTTAAGCTCATCTGGAGTTGCGGAGAAAAAGCTATCGGCAGTTTTATACTTCTTATTTAAAATAAAATGTTTTTCAATTATATCTGCTCCAAGAGCAATGGATGCAATTGGTATAGCTGTTCCCAATGTATGATCAGAAAGCCCAACTGGGCACTTAAACAGCTCTTTGAGAAAGGGAATACTTTTAAGATTTATATCTTTTGGGTTAGCTGGGTATTCACTGGTACATTTAAGGATGGCAAATTCACTGTTCTCCTCAAGTAAAACAGCTACAGCATCATTGATTTGTGCTATTGTAGCATTTCCGGTGGAGAGAATGATAGGTTTTTTTGTTTGTGCAATTCTTCTTACCAATGGAAGATCAACTATCTCAGGTGAAGCAATTTTATAAGCTGGCATATCCAGCTTCTCTAAAAACTCTACTGCAGAAAAGTCAAACGGAGATGAAAAGAGGGTGATGCCTACTTCTTTGGCAATTTTTTGGAGTTCAGTAGTCCACTCCCATGGCATAGAAGCATTTTTGTAGAGGTCATATAGGAACATCCCTTCCCATGCACCTTTCGCCTCAAATGCACTCTCTTTGCAATTAAGTGTAATGCTGTCTGCACTGTATGTTTGTATCTTTATAGCATCTGCACCTGCTTTTTTTGCTTCAATGATAATCTTTTTTGCAACCTCTATGTCATTGCCATGGTTTGCAGACATCTCTGCTATAATATATGGTTTATGATTTTTTCCAATTTTTCTATTATCTATTTTAAAGTCCATTCTGCTCCCTTTTCTTTTTTGACATATCTTTCTACTTTTATTATAATGAACATCTGTTTAACTCTTGTTAGCTATATTCTGTCGTTTCGATGAGGTAATTCTCATAGATTCTTTTAGCTTTTTTTTTGAATTGTTTTGAATGTTTTGATTTAGTAGATAAAGCTGTTCTGCTTTTTCCCAATCCTCTAAAGTATCAATATCTTGCACTACAGTTCTTGGTAAAATAATAGGAATACTGCTTCGTCCAAAAGGGATATCAGTTGCTTTGTTTTGTAGATTCTCCCAGTAAAACTGCCCAGCATCCTGGTAAGCTTCTTCTAGGTCTTGAGAACGAGCAGAAAAGTATTGTGGTGTAAACATTTCACATCTGTTTTCCTTTGTAATTTTAAAGGTTCGCTGAATGGGGAAAGGCATGGAAGTTACACTAAAAGCCATGTGGGCATCAGAGTTTTTTTTGAGAGCTTCTAAACCTTTTTTAAGATATTCTACCTGAAGTAGAGGTGCTGTAGCATAGAGTGTACATAAGTATCTATATTCTTCGCCATTATCTTGTAAAATCTTTAGTGCATGTTCCACAACTGCGCCCGTTCCTATAAAATCATCACTGAGATCATCTGGCCGTATAAAAGGAACTTCTGCCCCATACTCTTTCGCGATTTTTGCTATTGTCTCATCATCTGTACTCACGACAACTTTTTCAAAAAGATTTGAAGCAAGGGCGACTTCTATGCTGTAAGCAATAAGAGGCTTGCCAAAGAAATCTTTTATATTTTTCTTTGGTATGCGCTTACTGCCACCACGGGCAGGGATGATACAGACAGCTTTTGTACCCATTAGAAACTACATCCTCTGTGCGCATATTTATGAATAACATCCAAAAAAGTATCAGCTACATATTTAGCATCTTCCATACTCATGGTTTGATTACATGGTAAGGAAATTTCTGAGTGGTAAAAATCATTTGTAACAGGAAGCGAAACTTCACCGAATTTTTCCTTATAAAAGCTGTTTTGGTAGATTGGTTTGTAGTGTACTTGAACACCAAGACCACGCTGTTGCAGTTCCATGAAGATTTCCTCTTTAGGGCATTGCAGTTCAGGGTTTAATATAATAGGATAGAGATGGCGCGAACTTATACTGTTTGCTTCTATTTTTTGCGTTAAAAAAAGTTTTTCATTTTTAAATCGTTCATCAAAATAGCTAGCTATCTCATTGCATTTGCTTATGAAACGATCAAGTTTTTTTAGTTGAGAAATTCCAAGTGCCGCAGCAACTTCTGTAAGACGATAGTTATACCCCATACTTATCATATCAGAGTTCCAAAGTTTTTTCTTGACAATTCCATGTGAACGAAAAAGTTTTAATTTATTTGCGCAATCTTTATTGTTTGTAAGTACAGCTCCACCTTCACTTGTTGTGATAGGTTTGATAGCATGAAAACTGAAAATAGTCATATCTGAAAATGAACCTATCTTTTTTGAGCCAACAGTTGAGCCAAGTGCATGGGCTGCATCTTCTACAACAAGCAGATTATATTTTTTTGCGATTTTCTGGATAGCTTTTATATTAACTGGTTTTCCCGCAAAATGAACAGGAACAATTGCTTTTGTTTTTGGAGTGATGAGTTTTTCTACCCTATTTTCATCTATATTACCATCAAGTTTTATATCACACCAAACAGGAATAGCTCCTAAGTCTACAAACATATTAGAAGTGGAAACAAAACTAATAGCAGAGGTGATTATTTCATCACCTTGCCCAATTCCACATGCATGATAAGCTCCACTCAGGGCAGATGTTGCTGAATTAAAGGCTACTGCATATTTAGCTCCGGTATATTTACATAAGGCAGTTTCAAAGTCGAAAACTTTAGGACCTTGTGCCAGTAAATTACTTTTTAAAGTTTCAATGACTGCCTCTATATCATCATCTTCTATGAGTTGTGTAGAGTAACTAAGCATCTATTTTTCTTCATCTTTTGTAAGTTGAATTTTTTCACGGAGTTCTTGATGACTTAACCAAATAGTATTGTCTCGAGAATTATATTCAAAACCCTGTTTTACACTCTTGCCTACTTCATTGAGATTATTTTTTGTATAATCAATTGGTGCTGAAAATGTAATACTTGGTTTAATAACAAAATGGTTGTCAAATTCAAGAGTTAAATGCGAATCATCGAGAGGACACATTACTTCATGAAGTTTCTCTCCTGGACGAATGCCTATGATTTCTTGAGGAAGATTTGGTGCAATTGCTTTTGCCATTTCTGTCATCTTCATAGATGGAATTTTTGGTACAAATATTTCTCCACCTTGCATTCTCAAAAAGTTTTTTAGTACAAAATCAACGCCTTCTTGCAATGTTATCCAAAAGCGTGTCATATTTGGCTCGGTAATAGGCAGTGCAGTTGCACCGTTAGCTATTAGTTTTTCAAAGTATGGAATAACTGAACCTCGAGAACCTAAAACATTTCCATATCTAACAACAGAAAATTTAATATTATGACTTCCTCGTAGATTATTTGCTGCGACAAAGAGTTTATCAGATACAAGTTTTGAAGCACCATATAAATTAGCAGGAGATGCTGCTTTATCTGTTGAAAGAGCAATTGTGTAAGGAACTTCATTGCTAATACAGGCATCAATAATATTTTGGGCGCCCATAACATTTGTTTTTATACATTCCATAGGATTGTATTCTGCAATTGGAACATGCTTTAGTGCAGCAGCATGAACAACAAAATCAACGCCATTCATAGCTTTTTCTAAACGAGAGAAGTCTCTTACATCACCTATAAAGTAACGCATACAGCTTGCATTAAATTTTTGTGCCATTTCAAATTGTTTTAGTTCATCGCGTGAATAGATGATAACTTTGTTTGGAGTATAGTTTTTTAAGATAGTGCGAACAAACTGTTTTCCAAAACTTCCTGTTCCACCGGTGATTAGTATATTTTTACCATTGAGCATTAAGTGACTTCTTGCTTTAAATTTAGTGAAAATTTTAAAGCATTTATCATACCATTAATACATTTACGGCTTCGTATTTGTAGATGCTGCAATTATTTGAAGTAGTGATTTAGATTGATTATTTAGTTTACTAATCATAGCGTCATAAGCTGCAAATTTTGTTGTCATTATGGCATATCTTGCATTGAGTGCATCTTGTGCACTGAGTTTGCTCTTATTTAGGTTTGTACCTTCAGTTTTTAAATTGTCACTAAAGTTACTTAGAAGCTTTCCATAACCTGTATAACTTTTTAATTTATCGTTCATGCTTACAAATATACCTTTTTCAACGGTGCCGTTAGCATCCACACCACCACTAAAGAAGTTTTTAACAGCAGTTGGGTCGCTATTGAGTTTTGTATCTAAAGCAGTAGAATCAAAGGTCATTTGTCCATGTCTGTCAAGTCCTATTCCATAGTCCATTAATGATTGTCCATTAATGCTTCTTGAAAGAAGAATACTATTTATATCATTTGGAATGGAGTTTACAAAATTATTTCCATTAAAAACACCTGTGGCTCCAGTAGCCTTATTTTTTGTAGTCATATCATTAATATTTGTCGTGAGCGTATTGTAAGCATCAACAAATTGTTGGACTTCACCAATTATTGTTTTTTTATCTGTACTTATATTTACATTTGAGATGTCACCGGCTTGTGTAAGTTTGATATGTACTCCCAAAATCAAATCACTGATATCATTTGTTGGTCTTGTAACGGAGATGCCATTGTATTTAAAGTTGGCATCTGCTGCAGTTTGTACTTTTGCATAACCGTTGTTGGCATCAAATAGACTTGCATCTAAAGATCCTGTACCATTAGTGCCATCTGTTGTATCTTGTATGGTTAGTGTTTGAGAAGCACCTGTTTGTTTGGAAGATAAAACTAAATTGTAAGCATTCGTCCCTGTTTGTAAAATGGAAGCGGAAACTGTGCTCCCTGCAATATCTGTGATAGATTGAGCAAGACTGCTTAGAGTTGTCGTTGCATCATAAGCAATGCTATAGTTATTAATCTTTAAAACACCGGAACTAGAGGCTATAGGGGATGTTTTACTCGTTTGTGTTCCAAATTTTGTGATGTCTTTTTTTGCTAAAGAAACTGTATCTAGCGTAAATGATTGTATATTTGCACCTGGGTCTACAGTAACTTGAGCACTTCCTGTTACGCTTACTGTTTTTGTGTCAAATGCATTACCATAACTTAAAGATGATGCACTAGTTTGTAGACTTGTCATTAAAGAAGCTAAAAGAGATTCTGATTTTTGCTCTTGAGTATTAGTTGTTATCTTATTGTCTATTGGTTTAATGATTACATTTGTATCTGCAGCTTTAAGTTTATCAATTAAACTAGAAGTTAAAACACCTGAACCAATACCAAGTGAGTTTATTGTTCCTGCCATCATAAATCCTTTTAAAATTATATAAATTACATATCGGTAAATATACATTAATCTTTAATTAATTTGGTAAATATATAAAATTACAAATATTGGTTTAAATAAATAGATATGTGCCGATATACTTCGCATATGAAAACTGAAAAAGAGGATTTTAAAATGTATAATAATTTAGCTTATGATGCGTATATGCAAAATAATGTAGGGGTAGAATCATCAAGCAAACTTGTAGAAATGCTATATGAAGGGGTATTGAAATTTAATGCTCAAGCAAAAAGAGCTATTAAAGACGAAGATGTTGATAAAAAAGTTTATTGGATTAATCGTTCTGTTGCAATCATTACAGAACTTATGATGACACTTGATATGAAAAGCGGAGATATAGCTTACTATCTTGATGGATTGTATAACTACCAAACAAGACTTTTAACAGAGGCAAATATAGAAAATAATATTGTAAAACTTGATGAGGTAAGCGGGGTGTTTAAAGTTTTACTAGAAGCTTGGCGAGAAGAAACACATGTGGGCTGATGCTCTTGAAATTGCTATAATTGAACAGGATATAGATACAATAAGCAATTTATTGGATAATATGGTGGAAATTCAAGATGTTCAAGAGGCTAAACGAGCTTTTTACCTTTTGGAAGAAGTATCTATATTGGTTGGCAACCTCAAAGATGAAACTGCTGCATCAATGAAAAAAATGAAAAAAAATATAAACTTTTTAAAAGCTACTCAGTCATCCCTTGAAAACAAATTAGACATTACTTCTTAGCTTTTTAACGATTCCAAATTGTAAACTTCGTATGGTGTATTCGCTTACTACTGCACCTTTGCGCATCGTAAGGATGTGCTCAACAGCATTCGCAATATCCGCTGCTAAAAGCTTCTCATTTTCATTTTCACTGACATCAAAACGCAGTTCATCATAAAAGTTACTTTGTGTCATGTCTGGATTGATATTCGTAATACTCAAAGCACTTTTGCGTGTCTCTTCAAAAAGAGCATCTCCAAAGGCTTTGAGGCCTGCTTTTGTAGCAGAATAAACAGCAGCAAATTTACTTGCACGGAGCGCTTCGATGGAGTTGATGTTGATGAGGTAGCCGCTGTTTTGTTTGAGTGAGCGCAAACAGGCATTTGTCAGTAGCATAGGTGCTGTGAGGTTGAGATGGGTCATTTGTTCTATGATGTCGGCACTCAGCTCTTCATGTGGCTCAAATTTGCCAAAACCCGCAGCATTTATGAGAAGGAAAATCTCCTCTTTTTTTAAAATTTCACAAAGTTCTTTTGTTGCGTGAGGCTCACTCAAATCAACTTGCACTGCTTGAAAATCTGCATGATTAAATACCTCGTAACTGATGCTGCGGCTCACGCCAGTGACTCCATACCCAAGGGTAAGCAAGCGCTGCGTAATGGCTTTGCCTATGCCGCTGCTCGCTCCCGTTATTACTGCTTTTTTCATAGAAAACCCTCTTTTTGCTATAATCACGTTATGAAAAACATTTACATAACAGACTTAGACCATACTTTTTTACGTTCTGACTTATCTTTGAGTGATTATACTAAAAAAATTTGGAACTCCTACGAAAATGAAGCCATTTTAGGCATAGCAACCGCGAGAACATACAAAAAGACGGCACAGTTCTTAGAAGGTATAAGCGTGAGTGCTCCAATGATACTTCTTGATGGTGCGCTCATTGCGACGATGGATAAAAAGATTATTGATGCGAAATTTATTTCAAAAGATGTCGCTGACAATATCATTGATGAAGGTTCACGACTTGGTATTTATCCCTTTGTACTCTCTCTTGTTGATGATGCGCTTAATGAAGCATTTTCCTACTCGACAACGCTCAACAGCTATCAAAGTGAGATAATCAAGCGTTACGTTGATGATGACCATACGCATGCATTTACAAATTTACAGGCAATGGAAAATAATTTTAAACTAGTCTACATGGCTGAAGAGATGCTTCTGCAGGCACTAGAAGAAAATCTACGACTAATCTATGGTGATGAACTTAAGTATATTTTGGCTCCTGAGGCTTATATGGGTTGTTATTTTCTGACCATTTTACATAAAGATGCCGACAAATCGCATGGTATCAGAAGTGTCAGTGAAGCGGTAGGCTTTGATTTAGAAAAACTGACTGTTTTTGGAGATAATCTCAATGATATTGGTATGTTTGAACTGGCAAATACTTCTATAGCCGTTGCAAATGCACAAGAGGAGCTCAAAGAGAAAGCAGATATCGTCCTGCCGTACTCAAATGATGAAGATGCTGTAGCAAAGTATCTCGAAGGCTTACAAAATGCATAGAAAATCATCACTTATTCCGATGATTATTATTGGTGTTTTATTTTTTATATTTGGTTTTGTGACATGGCTTAATGGCTCACTCATTCCCTTTTTAAAAGAAATCTGTGAGCTCAATGAGTTTGAAGCGCTCTTTGTGACTTTTGCATTTTACATCGCTTACACGGTGATGGCTCTACCGATGGCTTATGTGTTAGAGAAGACCGGTTATAAAAAAGGGATGGCACTGGGACTTGTCGTGATGGCCGTAGGCGCGTTACTTTTTATTCCTGCAGCGCAGAGTGCAGAATTTCTCATCTTTTTACTGGCTCTTTTCACGCTTGGAACGGGGCTTACCATCTTACAGACGGCCTCGAACCCTTACATAGTCTTTGTAGGTCCCATTGAATCAGCGGCGATGCGCATCAGCATCATGGGACTTATTAACAAGAGTGCAGGTGTTTTAGCACCTTTGGTCTTTACGGTACTCATCCTTGCAAATATTCAGCCTGATCCATCTCTGCTTGCGCATGAACTCATAAAACCATATACAATTATGGCAGTGATTTTAATTGCTTTGGCACTCTTTGTCTATTTCTCTTCTTTGCCGGAAATAGAGTTTGAAGAGGACCCGTACGATGATGAAAATATTTTTGGATTTCCGCGTGTCGTTCTAGGTGCGGTGGCACTCTTTTTTTATGTGGGCATCGAGGTTATAGCCGGTGATACCATCGGTCTGTATGCGCAAAGTATCGGGATGGAAAATGCAATGGCACTCACTTCATACACGATGTTTTTTATGGTTTTAGGTTACATCATCGGTATTGTGGCGATTCCGAAGCTCCTTACGCAGGAGAAGGCGCTTGTCATCTCTGCTTTGACGGGAATACTCTTTTTATTTGGTGTGGCTTTTTCTTCAACAACAGATACAAGCTTTTCTGCAATGCTTTGGGGATGGAGTGGTGTGATGTTGGTACCAAACAGCATCTTGTTTGTGGCACTTTTAGGTCTGGCAAATGCGCTTGTCTGGCCGACCATCTGGCCTTTGGCGCTTGAAGATTTGGGTAAACATACGGCAAAAGGGAGTGCGCTGCTCATTATGTCCATAGCCGGAGGGGCACTGTTGCCGCTTGCTTTTGGAAAAATAGCACAGATTACGGTAAATATGCAAGAGGCTTATCTTGTTGGCATTGTCTGTTACGGCGTGATACTTCTGTATGCACTCAAATGGCATAAAATGAAAGGCTGGAGAGGCTAAAGTGTATGCACTCAAATCTTTTGCGAACGGCTTTGAATATATTGAGATACAAAACAGTGCCGCTCACGCAAAGATAGCATTGCAGGGCGCACATATCTTTGACTATGTAAGGAGCGGAAGTGCACTTTTATGGCTCAGTGAAACAAGTAAGTTTGAAGAAGGCAGAGCCATTCGTGGTGGCATTCCCATCTGCTGGCCGCGATTTGGTAATTTAGATAAGTCCCTGCCGCAACATGGTTTTGCACGTATTTTTCTTTTTGAACTTATAAAAGTAGAAGAGGTGAATGAGCGTCTCACGCAAGTGCATCTGCAGTTAAAAAGCAGTGAAATAAGCAAAAAAATCTGGAATTATGATTTTACTCTGGATATTGTTTTTGATATCTCCGAGACACTTTCCATCAGTATGAAAACAACGAATGAAGATGCAAAAGAGTTTCTTCTCACGCAGGCTTTTCATACCTATTTTCAAGTTAAAAACATTGAAAATATTACAATAGAAGGTTTGAAGGGTGTGGAGTTTTTAGATACGCTGACAGATACAAAAAGTGTAGAAAACAGAGCGCTAAAAATTTCAGCAGAGACAGATAGAGTCTATCTTGGTGTGAAAAGAGATATCTGCCTGCGTGAGGATGACAAAGAGGTACTCATTCACGCAGAGAACTCCCACTCGGCAATCGTATGGAACCCTTGGATAGAAAAGTGTTCGAAGATGAGTGCAATGCAGCCAGAGGCCTACAAAGAGTTTGTCTGTATCGAGAGTGCCAATGCCTTCGATGATTTTAGAACACTCAAACCGAATGAGCGTTATACTCTCTCTGTGGAGTATCGTATGCAAAGGAGCTAGTATGGCAAAGGTAATCATCTTTTCAGGTGCGGGAATTAGTGCTGAGAGCGGTATATCTACTTTTCGCGATAGCGGTGGATTGTGGGATAATTACAAAATAGAAGAGATATGCTCTGCGGGATGTTTGGAGTGGAACTATGATGAGACGATTAACTTTTATGATAAACGACGTTTAGACATCAAAAATAAAGAGCCAAATAAGGCACATAAAGCGATAAAAAAACTCTCAGAGCAGTATCCAAACGAGCTAAAGATCATCACGCAAAATGTTGATGATATGTTCGAGAGAGCAGGCTGCAGAGATGTACTGCATCTACACGGTTTCTTGCGTGAGGTGCGCTGTGAAAGTTGTGGGTTTGTAGATGATATAGGCTACAAAAAGCTGCATGATGTCTATCATGCCTGCCCGCGCTGCAGTTATAACCTTCGCCCTAACATAGTCTTTTTCGGAGAAGCCGCTCCAAAATATGCAGATATGTACAAAGAGCTGGAAGATTGTGAAATGCTTGTCGTCATCGGAACAAGCGGTAATGTCATCAACACAGATATGTTCGTGCGTTCAGGTATACAGTATGCGATACTGAACAATCTTGAGCCAAGTCCGGCAATAGATGAGAGCATCTACACAAAAGTGCTTTACAAAAAAGCGACAAAAGCCGTTGATGAGATTGTGAAGGATGTCGAGGAGTTCTTAGTGCATTAATTTGTAGTTATATCTACAAGTTCAACTCTGTCGCACTCTTTTTTGAGTAGTTTTTTACTCGCGGCATCCTCTTCTGCAAGGACTAAAATATCAGCAAAGTCATCTTTGTCCACTTCAAATGTATACAATTTTTTAATTGAATTGATACGTAGTCTTGCACTTAAATCATCAGATTCTAAAGAGATATTTCGAATGCCTTTGGCAAATTCACTTTTTATAACTTTTGCTATCTTCTCATTGGACAATAATTCTTTGAGTGTAAGCTCACGATTGAAATCATTTTCACAAAGAATTTGATATGTAACAGAAATAGTACCATCCATAAGGATATCCTTCATAGGTGTAATATTGAAATTATAGTTAAATGCAGAGAATATTGAAAGTTTTTATGAAATATCATAACCCTAACTCATTCATACAGGCAACACAATACTCTGATTCAGGAATCAGTTTTAAGCGTGCAAGTGAAATCTCTTCTTCACACTCTTTACAGATGCCGTATTCATCGGTATCTACTTTCAGATAGGCATGTTTAAGTCTGTTTAATCTCTTTTTTGCCTCTTCATATCTTTGAATATTGATGTTTTGGTCCTGTTTGAGCATTTTGTGGTCAATACTGTCGAGTGAACAATCTTTTTTGATAGGTTTGAGTGATTGTTGCAGCTTGTCAATCTCTGCACTCAGAAGCGAGATCTCTTTCTCTATACTCTGCTTGAGCTCTTGTTTCTCTTTTTCAGTCATGTCTATTGTTGCCCTTTGAATGATATGCCTTTGCATCGTCATGCTGGAACTGTTGACAGAAAAAATGAAAATAATTATAGTAAAAAAGAAGTTTGATTATATTGTAGTTAGTAATTTGTAAATGAGTGGTGCGGATGAAAGGACTTGAACCTTCACACCTTGCGGCACCAGATCCTAAGTCTAATTTTACACTGTTTTCATTAATTCTTAAATTATTTCATATTGTTTCATAATACCTATTTTAAGGAGTTTTCAAGCTATTCTATCTTTTCATCTCTTATCACTAAATATCAAATTATTTCATATGTTGTAGTAAAAACTGTAGTAAAAATTATCTTTTATGGTATAATTTTTACCAGAGGCTTTTAATGAAAAAATTTAATGAATGGAAGCAACTAAAAAAGTTATTCTACCAAAAGAAAGAGAACTCTGTTGGGTAAGAATTAGTAATGAACAAAATAGAAAAGGTGAAGTATTTTCAAGACCCGTCACTATTATTAAAGGATTTTCTCGTAATATGTTTTTTGGTATACCTCTATCAACAAAAATAAGTAATGCTTTAATTGCTCAAGGAAGATTATTTGATACAAAAAGGCTTGAAAACAGACTAAGTATGATTAGTAAAGATGACTGTGAGAATATCAAGAATAATTTGAAAGGATTATTAGATGTGTAAATGTTCTCCTCTTGATAAATCAAGAGGCGTCCCGAAGGAAATTATGGATGTATCATAGCATAAATGTTAATATAATTCCAATGGATATGCACCATGGCTCTTAAACCAGTTGGGGGTAAATATGAAGGTGTTTGGATAAATGAGCTTAAAAATGGAGATATCTCTTATTATATAAACTATCGTGATGAAACTGGAAAACCTGTAAAAGTACAAGTAGGTAAGAAAACAAATAACTCAGACTTCACTGTTAGAGATGCTTTTTCTAAGCTTATAGAAATAAAGTATAAATTACAACATGATCAGGAACCAGAGATAAAAGCTGGACGAGTTACCAAAATTAAACTTGATGATCTCTGGCATGAATTTTTTAAATATGCCAAAGTCAATAAAAAATCATGGGCTATTGATGAACAAAACTATAATAAACACATTAAACCTATATTTGGAAACAAAAGTGTTAAACAGTTTAAATCTTTAGATTTTGAGAATTTCAAACAAAAGTTATTTGAAAAAAAACTTGAAGCACAAACTGTAAAGCATCAGTTAATATTAATTCGTACTATTTTAAATTATGCAATCAAGCATGAGTTGATAAAAAATTTTGTCAACCCTTTGGGTGAAGGTAAAGTGAAAATGCCTGTGATTGACAATAACCGTCAAGCATATTTAACAAAAAAACAGGCAAGAAAAATATTGAAAATTTTAAAAAAGACGCATACTCTTACATATCATTTAACTGTATTATTACTTTTCACGGGAGCAAGATTTAGTGAGATTACTGGTGCTGCAGCTCAAAAAAATAAACAAAATGCTGCGAATCCTTTAAGGTGGTCCGATGTGAATTTTAGTAATGGAACTATATTTTTTAAAAAAAATAAAAATGGTAATGAAAGACATATTGCTATTAATAAAATCCTACTTAAAACACTGAATGAACTTTATAAAGATAAAGTTAATGATCATGTTATTACAAATAGTGCTAATGGTATTATTTTGCGAATGCCAAAATATTTTATGGATGCTGTTGAAATAGTTATGCCTGGAAACAAAGAGAGAGAAATTAAACACAAAATTACAGCACATTCTTTGAGACATACTCATGCAAGTTGGCTTGCAAAAAAAGGCTTAGATCTTTTTCAAATTAAAGACCAGTTAGGGCACAGACAAATTGAAATGACGATGCGTTATGCCCATTTAATCCCAAATAAAAGACATAAAGTGACTAAATCTTTGAAATTATAGTTTTTATTGCAAGCAGAGCTGAAAAGTATGCAAATACAAGGTAGTGGATAACTACATGAATTGATTTTAAGCATATTGCGACATATGTTTATAAATAATTAAGGAAAGATTACTATTTTAGGATATAATATAAAAATTATTTTAAACAGTGTCGCAATATACTTAAGAGGAAAACAGTATCATCAAAGCCGTAGAAAAGGATATTTTATCTATATTGATAGAAGAAAATAGTTTTATTAGCTTAAATGAACTGTCTCTTAAGCTTAAAAGACATAATCTCACTTTAAGAAGTCTCCAAAGAGAGATGAAAAATCTTCTTGATGCAAACAGAATTGATATATCAGGAAGTGCTTCAACTACTCAGTACTGCATTAAAGAGATTCAAAAATCTTACCCTGATGCAGAGTTCTTATATGTATATAAAAACAATATCATTATAGGAGAGCTACTTAAATTAAAAGATAGATACCGATTTTACTATGATAGTAAATATCTTACTACATATACAGAAGAAATTCCTACTTTAAAGCTCAGCATTAAAAGTAGTGACTTTGAAAATATACCTCCAGTATTTGAAGAGAATATTCCTGAAGGTATAAACAGAGATATTTTAGAAACTACCAATAAAACTGTAGACGAATTCGAAATATTGCATATTATGGATGATAATATTGGTGATTTATGTTTTGCTAAGAGTAAAGAGAAGTGTTATATAG
>Ga0256829_1002094_pt1 | contig 15306 bp, 11 predicted proteins | sample 131447metaG_FD_185979 | JGI IMG/M metagenome (GOLD analysis project Ga0256829, IMG submission 185979) | Hydrothermal vent microbial communities from Lau Basin, Pacific Ocean - 131-447 | ecosystem: Environmental > Aquatic > Marine > Hydrothermal vents | place: Pacific Ocean: Lau Basin | collected...
GCGCGGAACCGCGTGTATATGAGCTTGGATTTCATATTGATCCCGAACTCTCCCAAGAGAAGATACGGGAAGTCTTTCAGGGTATAAAAGACGCAGCAGGGAAGGTCGTTGCTGTGGGGGAGCCGGAGAAAATACCGCTCGCTTACGTAATTTCTCGCATGGAAAGGACAGGTCGCCGCGATTTCTCCACCGCCTTTTTTGCGTGGGTTGCCTATGAGGCGTCTCCTGAGGAGCATGCCAAGGTCGTGGAGTCTGCGCGCGATAACGAACACATCATTCGTTTTATTGATATCCACACAACAAAAGAGGCAGCCCTTCACGCGGCCGAGCAGAGAGAAATGCGCGCGCGCCTCGCGGCAGAAAAATTAAAAAACGCCGAGGAGCCCACTGAAGAGGAAGGGGAAGACGTTTCGGAAGAAGAACTGGATGCAGCCCTTGAGGAAACGCCGGCATAACAATTTATCCTATGTATATAAACAAGGCATTTATCTACGGAAACTTGACCCGCGATCCTGAATTGAGAGCGCTCCCTTCCGGCCAGCAGGTCGTCGCTTTTGGTGTCGCGACAAACCGTACCTATAAAAACAAAGAGGGGCAAAAGCAGGAAATGACAGAGTTCCACAACGTTGTCGCCTTTGGGCGCCTTGCCGAGCTCATTGGCCAGTATATGAAAAAAGGGCGGCCTATTTATGTTGAGGGACGCCTCCAAACACGCTCCTGGGAGTCGGATGGGAGAAAGAACTACCGCACGGAAATTGTCGTGGAGAATTTCCAATTTGGCGCTGATGGAGGGCGTGCGGGCGGCTCCGCCGCCCGCACGGAAGAAGGGCAATCAAGGCAATCAGCGTCTGGTGGGGAAGAGGCAGACACTATTCAGTACCCAGACGAAGATATTAACCCGGAAGATATTCCTTTTTAATTAATCACAGCAAGATACAGTAGTTATTTTATTGCGTATGGCACACCAAGCACAAAGAGAAGAAATAGAACACAAGAAGTTCATAGACTACAAGGACGCTTCCTATTTGAAGCTTTTTACCGATTCGCACGCGAAAGTTCTCTCGCGGCGCAAGACAGGCATGTCTGCCAAGAGACAGAGAGAAATCGCGCAGGCGATAAAACGCGCGCGCTATATGGCTTTTCTTCCCTATATCGCCCCGTAGAGCCAGAAAGAATAGAGAAGCCTAAGAACCACTCCAAGGCCTGAGAAAAGATGAGGGCGGACAATAAAAAAAGAACCGACAGGGAGGGGTCGGTTCAAAAGTCCGCTGCGATGGGGGGTCGCAACGGAGGGTACTAAGATACTAAAAAAGAGTATAACTTCTTTTTAGGATTTTGCAACCCGCTCTACGTATTCGCCGGTTTCCGTATTAATGCGCAATATATCTCCCTCGCTAATAAAAAGGGGTGTATTTATCACTGCGCCAGAGGCAAGAGTTACGGGCTTCGTGCCTCCTGTTGCCGTGTTTCCCTTAACGGCGGGCGGTGCCTCTGTAACCGCCAACTCTACCTTTATCGGAATGCGTATCGTGAGGGGTTTTTCTTTATAGAGGAGAACAGTCACGGGTGTATTCTCCACCAGCCATTGCACTTGGGAATGGACGGCATCAGCGGGGAAGGAAAAACGATTTTTAGGGTTGCCTTCCTCGCAAAACCATGACTCGCCCCGATTTGTATAGAGATACCGCGCTGACAGCGTATCCATTTCAGCCTCTTTTACGCTCTCGTTTTGATGAAAAGAGTTCTCAATAACCTTGCCGGAAACGAGATGGCGCAGTTTTGTCTGATTAACGGGCTTTCTCATTTGCATACGGAAAACATGCGAGGAGAGAACTTCATAGGGTTCACCGTTAAACTCAATAATTTTTTTTGGGACAATTTCGTTATAAGAAAGCATAGATAGAATGTAACCTTTTTATTCCGCTCCGTGTTATAAAAAATACCCGAGAGGGCGGATTTATCGTATGATACAGGGTACCATGAGCATTTCAAGTCGGGCGAGGGAAGTGGCGGCCCTGTCAGACGAAGAGATTTTGCGCGCCGCGCGCCGCGATCCGGATTTTTTTGCCGTTCTTGTGGAGCGCTATGAGAAGCCTTTTTTGCGCAAAGCGCGTTCTATCGTGAGGACGCGTGAAGACGCCGAAGAGGTTGTGCAAGATGCGTTTACGCGCATTTACCTCTACGCCGATCGGTACGAGCCCCAAAAAGGTGCCTCGTTTAGCTCGTGGGCGTACGCGATAGTGGTGCGTGTAGCGATCACCCGCTACGGGAAACTCAAAAGGCGCGGGGAAGCGAGCACCTTTCTTGAACCCGCGCACTATGAGTCCTTGCCCGCCGAGGACAGCTTTGTAGATACGCTCACTGTGCGCGACGAGGTTCTTGCCGCCCTTTCTCGGATACCAGAAGCCGCCGCGCGTGTTCTCCGCCTCCAGTTTTTGGAAGGGAGAACCCAAGAGGAGATAGCGCAGAAAGAGGGAGTAACGGTTTCTGCTGTCAAAACGCGCGTTCACCGCGCAAAAAAATTATTCAAAAAATCCCTTAGGAAAAACGACCATGACCGTACACTATAACGATCCGTCGCCTCTTGCGAGGCGTGTTATGCGTCGCGTGCGCATAATCTACGCATGCCGTCCCCTGCTCAGTATAGAGGCCCTTGCAGTTTTTCTCTTTGCCGCATCATTTGTAGATATCGCCCGCGAGGTAGCACTGACGCATGTTTTTGAGAATATGCCAAACGTGCTCAACTTCTTTGCCTTTGACCAATTCTGGCTTTTCGCATTTACTCACACGGAACACACCGTGCAGATCTTTACCCTCATAGCACTCGGCACGGCGGCTTTTCTTGCCGTTGCCGCTGCGCGCTCCCTTGTGCCCGTGCTTCGTCACGCAAGGTCGGCGTAGAGGCCTTTCTAGCCGGCCGCGAGCCTTTCGCGAATTTTTTTCAAGAGTTCGTTTGCTATCTTTGGATTCTCTCGGAGAAATGTGCGAGATGCGTCATATCCGCGCCCGAGACCCGTCTCACCAAAGCGGTAACTCGCGCCTGATTTTTGCACAAGATCGTATTTTTCTCCCAGGGCGAGGAGTTCTCCTTCGCGGCTGATGCCCTCGTTGTAGAGGAGGTCAAATTCGGTCGTCTTAAAGGGCGCGGCGACCTTGTTTTTCACAACTTTCACGCGTACGCGCCCGCCGACAACCTCATCACCCTTTTTTATTTGGGCGATGCGGCGAATATCCAGACGAACGCTCGTATAAAATTTCAGCGCTTTACCCCCCGGCGTTGTTTCTGGGTTACCGAACATAACGCCAATTTGCATACGGATTTGGTTAATGAAGATAACAATTGTCTTACTCTTGGCGGTAATTGCGGTGAGTTTTCGTAGCGCTTGGCTCATAAGCCGCGCTTGCTTTCCGACGTGCGTTGCGCCCATATCGCCCTCTATTTCATCCTTGGGCGTGAGGGCAGCAACAGAATCTACCACGATAACGTCTACATTGCCGCTGCGGACGAGAGACTCCACGATCTCAAGAGCCTGTTCACCCGTATCCGGCTGGGAAATAAGGAGCTCGTTTAGTTTGACGCCAATACGCCGCGCGTATTCTGGGTCAAGGGCGTGTTCGGCGTCCACAAAAGCGCAAACCCCGCCCTTTTTCTGTGCCTCAGCGATGGTATGGAGGGCGAGCGTTGTTTTTCCTGAGGATTCTGGCCCAAAAATTTCCACAATGCGCCCGCGGGGAAGGCCGCCGATACCCAGGGCATAATCCAAACCAACAGATCCTGTGGGAATCGCCGGTATTGCGGCAACTTTTCCGGACCCATACGTCATAATGGCTTCATCACCGAATTTCGTGCGGATTTCCTTGAGAGCCACTTCTATGGCTTTTCGTTTTTCTTCGTGAGTACCCGCTTCCGCAGGCATTGATTTTTTCTCTTTTTCTTTTGTCTTTTTTGCAGGCATATATCTCTAGTGTAACATTAGCGGGCAAAGATCATGCGGGTGTCGGTAACCGTGTGGCCAAACCGATCGGTCGCTTCGACAGTAAGGAGGGATTCTCCTTTCGGGAAGACGAAGGTCTTCGTGAAAGAGCCGTTCTTGTCGGGCAAGACCTTCTTGCCGTTTATAGAGAAGGCAACTTCACGGAGTACGCGGCCGGAGACAGTTATGATCCCCGTCTTTGTGGTCGTGCCTTGAGCGGGTGTTGCAAGGGTAAGCTCCGGTCCAGCAAGGAAGAGCCGCGCCTCAAAAAGGGCATACCCGAGCGTGAGAATAAGGAATATGACGAGGGCAACACGAAGCGGATGCATACCTATTCACGTGCGCTCTCCTCGTCCATCTCGCTGTTTTCATCCTCGTCGCCCTCTTTGCGCGCGGCGGTGGAGATGACCTCGCGCGGCCGCGAGCCGTCTGCCGGCCCAATCACCCCTTTTTCTTCCAGGAGATCCATAAGCCGCGCCGCGCGCGAGTAGCCGATACGCAACTTTCTCTGCAGATAAGACGTAGATGCGCGCCCGGCTTCTTCAACGGCTTGTCGCGCCTCGCTGTAAAGATCATCATCCACATCTTCGTCATCACCAGAAAGAAGGATAGCATCATTTGGTTCTGCGCTTTGCCCGGTGCCGTTTTCCAAACTCAAAGCCGTAAGGCCACCTGCATTGTGGCGCTTAATATACTGTACGACTTTCTTCACTTCTCCCTCACTGATGAAGGCCGTCTGAAGGCGCACAGGCTTTTGCATATCGGCGGAAAGGTAGAGCATATCACCTGCGCCCAATAAGGTTTCCGCACCCGACCCATCCAAAATCGTGCGCGAGTCTATCTGGGAGGCGACTTGAAGCGCCATGCGTGTGGGTACGTTCGCCTTAATAAGGCCGGTGATAATGTTTACCGAAGGTCGCTGGGTAGAAAGGATAAGGTGGATGCCCACGGCGCGGCTCATCTGGGCAAGCCGTACAATAGATGCCTCAAGCTCGCGTGGGTAGCTCTGCATAATGTCCGCGAGCTCGTCAATAACGATGACGATATAGGGCATCGCTTCAGGGGCGTTCTCTTCATCCGCATCGCGCGCTGGTTCCACTACGCTCTTGTGGTAGGAATCAATGTCGCGCACCTGTTCCGCTTCCAAAATGTTGTAGCGTCGCTCCATCTCTTTTGCCGCCCATTTAAGGGCGAGGATTGTTTTCTTTGAATCTGTGATCACGGGAGTGAGGAGGTGGGGAATACCGTTGTAGAGGGTAAGCTCAACACGTTTCGGATCCACCAAGATAAAGCGAAGCTGGTTAGGTCCGTTGCGGTAGAGCAGGGAAGTGATGAGGGAGTGGACGGCAACCGACTTGCCCGAACCGGTTGCGCCGGCGACAAGAGCATGGGGCATTTTTGCGACGTTGACGTAGTGGGGCGTGCCCGTTATGTCACGGCCGAGCGCAGCAAGGAGTGGCTTAGCGCTCGTGTTCCATTCGGGGGCGTTTAAGAGGCCGCCAAGCCCCACCATTGCTTTTGCGGCATTGGGCACTTCAATGCCAACGAGAGACTTGCCGGGTATGGGCGCCTCAATGCGCACGGGGTGGGCGGCAAGGGCAAGCTCCAAGTTATTTTGAAGGGAGACGATACGGGAGAGACGCACGCCCTCGGCAGGTTTGAAAGCGTAGCGGGTTACCGTAGGTCCCACGGAGACCTCGTCCATCTCAACGGAGATGCCGAAGTTCTGGAAAGTCCTCTTAATAATGTTTGCCTTTGCCTTGACGTCTCCGACGCCGGGCTTCCCCTTGTCTTCACCCAAGAGCGTTGTCGGGGGCGCATGGTACTCCTCATCAAAGTTAGCGATGAGTCCCGCCGCGCCTCCCTCGGCGATATTTTTATTGAAAACGGTAACGGTGAGTTCGCGCTCGGGAGGTGTCTCGTTTTCTCTCTCCTCTTCTTCCTCCTCCTCTTCTTCCTCCTCCTCGCTATCCTCACCGTCCTCGGCAACGTCTTCCTCTTCCTCCTCCTCTTCTCCCTCCTCGGCAGCACTTTTCCCGCCTCTCTCTTTGTGAGTATCTTTGCGCGCGCTCTTTTCCCGGAGGGTTCTAAATGTGCGCGAGAAAAAGTTGCCGAGGGAGGCAAGGGCAACCTCTACATCAATGAGCACAACAAGAGCGATAAGGACGACAGCAAGAAGGAGTACCACGGCGCCCCAAAAACCAAAGAAGGCCTCCAACGCGTGTCCGATAGCCGCGCCTGCCCGTCCTCCCCAAGAAGAAGAGGGAGAGAGTCCCGCAAGGGCGAGCGCCGCGGCAAGGAGAAGCGTCGCCCCGCCAGCAAAGAGAGGTTCTATCGCCGGTTTGCGAAATCCCGCATAAAGGCCCAGGGTGATTATTCCCAGAGGGAGCAAGAAGGCGCCGACGCCGATTGCGGTATAGGAAAGTGCAAAGGCGGCACTCCCCCAAGGACCTGCCGCACCAAAGGCGCCAAGAGCGAGCAGGAGTCCGCAGGCGATAAGCACAATCGCCGATGCCCACTGAATAACATCCTCATAGGTACGCACATTTCGCGCTTTAGACGACTTTTTCTTTCGAGCCATTGTGGCTTTATTGTAGCACTTGTGCATTCGCGCGCACTTACCTGCGCAGGCGAGCCTGCGCAGGCGAGGCGGGGAAAGGTTGCGGAGAATCTATTAAGGACATACAATAAGGACACAAGCGCGCAATAGAGACTATGGGAAATAAAGGACAAGACAAAATAAAAAATAAGGTGTCCTTGATAAAAGACAAGGTCGCTCGTGGAGATTTTGTCCTAGAAAAAAGCATATTCTCAAACATTTTTGATAAAGACATAAAAAGGGTTTTTATTTATAAAAAAGCTGAGCGCCTTGCGCGCGCTCTGCACCTCATTACACCTGCTTTTCGGAACTCTCCCTCGCTGCGTGACCGTGTGGACGCCATCGCTGTCGGGCTCGTGGACGCGGCAATCCTCCCCCCCGCCCTTGCGCGTGAGCGTCTCTCACGGGAACTCCTCGCGCTTTCCAGTGTTCTTTCCATTGCGGAGACGGGAGGAATGCTCTCCCCGATGAACGCGGAGATTATTGCGCGCGAATCGCACGTTTTTCTTCAAGAGATCGCCTCTTACGAAGAGCCGCGCCTCTTTTTAGAGGAGTCGCCGTCCCTTGCCGAACTCCTGCGCGCAAGCGCGTCTGCGCCCCCACGCACCTCCGGCGCGCGCGCCACATCTCCCGCTTCCAGTGCGTCCCTGCGCGCCGCGACCTCAACTCAAGGACATAAAGGACAAGATACAACTCCTACCGTAAAGGACAAGACGGAACGAGAGGAAAGGCGCAACGAGATATTGTCCATTATACAGTCAAAAGGACAGGCATACATAAAAGATCTATCAACGGTTATTAGGAACGTGAGCGAGAAAACGATACAAAGAGAGCTTTCCGCAATGGTTGCCGAGGGCATTCTTACAAAAAAAGGAGAAAGGCGCTGGACGTCTTATATGCTTGCCGCATAGAGCGAGAAAGGAAGGGTGTCTCATAAATGTCTTTTGTTTGCGACATTCCCCATTTACCTACCTGCTTTTTTATAAATATATCCCTATACCGTCTTGCCTTTCTGTTAGCCACATATTGACCGCTGTAGTCTTTCCTGTACTATGATGGGCGTGGGAACGTCTCTCGGAATAGGGGGAAATAGGGAATAGGAAACAGGCCGCTCGCGGTCTTTTTTGCGTTCCCATTTTCTCACTTTCCGAGAGGGCTTCATGAGGGGCCTATTCGTTATCCACATAAGGCACACCCGAAGGCTTCGTAATGTACCTATGTTCCGCTATACTAAAGGGCAGTCCCAGGCGGAACAGAGAAAGACATTTTCGCCACGGGGGCAGGTCTTTGATAATTGAATAGCAACCTGACCAGTTGCGCGCGCGCCCGCGCGAGTGGCTTTAAGCCGCTCGCGCGCAGCGACGTTTCGCTATCATTAATTCCGCACGAATGATTTTCCTTCCCCGAAAGATAAAGAATGCATACCCCTTCTCTTGCCAGCTAGCTCATGGGACGCAGGTCGATACCGCGCCCTGTGGGATAGTGATTGGAAACCACAATGAAAAATGATCGCGCACGCGATCTTAATTACCAGGTACATCAGCTGTACACTCGGTGCTTCCTTTTATTTTATTAATAACGGGCACCCGAATGTGCAGTCATAAAAATTAATAACAAACATGCAAACTTCAGTAACCCACAGTGCGTTTGCGAAAATCGCCGCAGGGGTTGCCGGTCTTGCCATGGCTGCTTCAATGGTGTTTGCGGCAGTGCCTTCGGCACATGCTCAGACAACAGCGCAGCTCCAGGCAGAGATCGCTTCTCTCTTGGCGCAGATCCAAACGCTCCAAGCTCAGCTTTCCGCTGTGCAGGGTGGTTCAAGCTCAACGAGCGGCAGTACGTCTACATCAGCAAAGTGCACCTTCACGATGAATCTCACCATCGGAAGCCATGGCGCTGATGTGACCTGCCTTCAGAACTACCTCGCTGCTGGCGGCTACTTCACCTACTCAGGTGGCGCCACCGGCTACTTCGGCCCCATAACAAAGGCGGCCGTCGCAAAGTGGCAGGCAGCAAACGGTGTCTCTCCGGCAGTCGGCTACTTCGGTCCGATCTCCCGCGCGAAATACGCGGAGCTCACCGCATCAACCGGCTCAACGGGCAGCACCGGTAGCACCGGTAGCACGTCCGGGAGCACGGGCAGCACGTCCGGCACCCCGACAGGCAACGGCCTACAGGTCTCGCTTTCGCCGAACTCTCCGAACGGAACAGTTCTCGTCGCAGGGCAGGGTATTGGTGACCTCGGTGATTTCACCTTCACCAACCCGACCTCAGCGCCGATTAAGGTGACGAGCTTGTCCTTCAAGCGTATTGGCGTTTCCAACGACTCAACAATGACAAATGTGTACCTCTACAATGGTACACAGCGCCTTACCGACTCGGCAGGCATTACCAACTCGCAGTTCAGCTTTGCTGACCAGAACGGCATCTTCACGGTTCCGGCAGGCGGCACCTACACGGTGTCTGTCCGCTCGGACATCGCGAAGAACACCTCGGGCCAGCAGCTCGGCGTTGCTCTCACGGCTGTCGGTTCAAACGGAACGCTTGACTCAAATGTCTCGTTCCCGATTAACAGCGGCCTGCAGGCAATTTCCGCCGCAAGCATTGCGACGGTCCAGTTCAACCCGAACACGACTCCGGCCGCTAGTTCTGTGAGCGCACAGACGAACTACACCGTGTGGCAGAACACGATTTCTGTTTCTACCAACCCGGTGAAGCTCTCGTCTATCACCTTCACGAACCTCGGTTCGGCTGACGCGTCTTCCATCACCAACCTCCGCCTCTATGTAGACGGCACGCAGGTGGGGCAGACGGTTCCGCAGATGAACTCAAACCGCACGGTTACCTTTGACCTTTCGGCAAATCCGTACTTGCTCTCCGAGTCAAGCCACGTGATGAAAGTCGTCGCGGACATTGGCCCGTCAGCGGCAGACCGCACGGTGCAGTTCTCCGTGCAAAGGAGCTCTGACGCGATGTTCATTGACAGCCAGCTCAACCAGCCGGTAACGCCGGTTTCAGGCGGCAGCACAACGAACTTCACGCAGGTTTCCTCGGGTCTTCTCACCATCCAGTCCACCGGCACTGCCGGAGGCGTCTCGGTAACGAAGGATCCGAACTCGCCGACAAGCGACATTCCGGTCGGCGCGTCCAGCATCAAGCTTGCGACCTTTGATATGCTCGCCGCCGGTGAGCCCGCAAAGGTACGCGACTTGTATGTCTGTGCGAACGACTCTATGACCGGTGGTCTCCAAAACGGAAAGATCATGGTCAATGGCGTGCAGGTTGGCTCTACGAAGAACATTGTTGACTGTAGCGCAGGAAGCACAGACTTCTCGCTCGGCTCTTCGCTTATCCTTCCGGCAAACCAGACAACGCCGGTTGACATCTACGCAGACGCGATTACGTCAACCTCCACGAGTCTGGTGAACGGTTCCACCATTCAGATCACCCTGAAGAATGGAACAAGCAACGCGCAGGGTCAGTACTCTCTGACCTCCGCGAACGTGCCGGGATCAGACACATCAGCCAATGTGCTCACCGTGTCTAACGCGGCCTTGACCGCCGCAAAGGCAACGGGGTACGGCACCCAGACGGTTGTTCCTGGCTCAACGAACTTTATGATCGGCCAATTCGTGCTCCAGGCCGGTTCGTCTGAGGGCGTGAATGTCAACTCAATTGGCATTCAGCTCACGGGTACAGATGGCACCGCGCTTCAAAACCTGAAGCTCGTGGATGACTCTACGGGAGCGACACTCGGCACGGTCATTGCCGCGCCGGGCGCACCAATCGCAAGTCCGACGAACTCGTTCTCGGTGAACTTCAACATTCCGGCGAACTCGGCAAAGACGATTGACGTGTACGCGGATGTTCCGACAAACACGACAAGCAGCAAAACAATCACTCCGATCTTGACCCAGTCAGGTACGAATGGCACAGGTCTCACGACCGGTACGAACGCGACTATTTCAGGCAACGTTACCCTCCAGACAATCACGGTGGGTTCCGGCAGCTTGAGCGTGACGCGCGGCGCTTCCAACCCGGCAGCCCAAAACATTGTCGCGGGCTCAACCGGCACGGAAGTCGCAGACTACACCTTCTCCGCGAATAACTCCGGTTACGCGGTGAAGCAGCTTGAGTTTGCGATGCCGGCGGCGTCCTCGTCAGCGGTTACGGGCATTGCGCTCCAGTACGGCACCGTAACAACGCCCTATGTACCGCTCGTTACGAACGGCGCGACGTCAACCGCCAAGTTTACCGGCCTTAGCTTCACTGTTCCGGCAAACGGTTCAGCTGACCTTAAGGTCTTGGTCTCAACACCGACCATCACGACAAGCAACAACTCAATCTCCGGAACGAAGATTGCGGTAACGCTCGTGGGTACGGACGGCACGAACGTGCAGGTCCAAAACTCGGCGGGTACGGTCACGTACTCGGTCAACGGCGGCGTGGACTTGAAGTCCTCAACCGCTGGCTATGGCTTTGATGTCTTGCGCGAGTCGGTTCCGACTTTCGCAGGCCAAAGCAGCAGCCAGACAACGGCGCCGAACTCAAGCACTGTGCTCTACCAGTTCACGGTTACAGCCGACCAGGCAGGTGCAGTTGACTTCCACAAGTTCTCGTTCAACGTGAGCACGTCCAGCTTGACGGCAAGCGGCTTCCAGCTCTATGACTCGGCAAATCCGTCTATCGCACTCAATGCGACACCGGTGAACGCGAACTCAAGTGGTGTCGTGTCCATCACGCCTGACCAGGTTGTGCAAGTTGGCGCCGGGCAATCAAAGACCTTTATTTTGAAGGCAACAACGATTACCGGTTGGACGACAGGCTCAAGCATGTCAGTCAACCTCGCGCCGGCAGACACAACGCTTGTCCCGAACGCAACGGTGGGGGCGTCTGCCCTTAGCAATGCCAACTACATCTGGTCTGACCGCTCAGCGAACAACGACCTCACGACGTCAAGCCAGTGGACAAACGGCTACCTGCTTCGCGACATGGTCTCCGGTACCTACAGCTTCACGCACTCCTAGTTTCTAGGACGAGCGTACGCTCTTAGGTACTCCGGCTAGGAAATTGGCCTAGCAAAACAAAAAACCACCCTTCGGGGTGGTTTTTTGTTTTTCCCTTATACACATTACGCGAAGGTGCACCCTCTCCCGTCTGCTATACTGGGCGGGAAGGGTGCGTGCACTCTCTTCAGCATTAACCGTTTATTATTCTGAAATAAATCATTTATGACCAGCAAGAAAATCCTTAGCGTTGCCGTTGGGTGTGCGATGGCGGCGTCGGTTTCCGCGCCCGCGCTCACTTTCGCGGCGGCGACTTCCACCGCAACAGCAACACCTTTGTCAAACAGCAGCACCGCAACGTCTACGACGCCAACGATTGCCGCACTTCAGGCGGAGCTCCAGAAGCTCCTGGCACAGGTGCAGGCACTCACCGCGCAGCTTATCCAAGTACGCGCGCAGGTGGCAAGCACGACGCTCGCTATCCAACAGCAGCTTCACGTGGGCTCACGGGGTCCGGCCGTGACAATGCTTCAGCGCTTTCTCGCCGGTAATCCTGCTATTTATCCGCAAGGACTTGTGACGGGCTATTATGGTCCTCTTACCGAAGAGGCGGTCAAGCGCTTCCAAAAGGACAACGGCATTCAGGATGTGGGTGAAGTAGGCCCGCAAACACGCTCTGTCTTGAACGCATATCTCGCAAACGCGACAAGTACGTCGCCCCGGGCAATCCGACACCTCTTGAAGAGACTTATGCACCACGAGCGGCACAATGAAAGGTTCGGCGGCGCAAGCGCGACCACGACCGGAAACGGCGTGCCGCTCGTCGTTATGTGCCACCGTGCAGGAAACTCCGGCACGAGCCAGACAATCACCGTTGCCGGTCCTTCCGTCTTTGCCCACCTCAGACAGGGAGACCGCATCGGCGACTGCTCAACAGAAGGAGAACATCAGAGTGAACACGGTAATAGCCAGGGAGAAAGCCACGGAAGGGGAGAACACGGCTTCTTTCAAAACGGCTTCTTCCAGCACAGATCTGAAAGTAACGCCTCGTCTTCTGAGAGCGTGAACACGAACAGCGAGAGCGGGAACACGACCGCCTCATCCAGTGACGCGACCTCCGCGAGTACGGAAGGAAATTAGGCGTTAAAACAACTTCTCCGTTTCGCCCGTGTGGCGGAGGAAAGGCGGTGCAAAAGCGCCGCTTTTCCTTTTTGTGCGCACCCCCTTGTTTTTGGCACACCCGTGGCGTTATAGTAGGACTATGAAATTAAACAGAGACACGGCGATAGGCATTAGCGCGATTGTTTTGCTTGTTATTCTCCTCGTTTGGCTCTTTTCCGCGCGCGGCGCGGCGCATCCGAATCCGGCGGCACTTTCAGCGACGAGTACGCTAGAGACCTCTGCCTCTACAACGCCCGCACTCTTCGCAACATCCTCTCCCGCCACACATACGGCAACGAGCACGCGTGCCGCGCCAATTTCTTCTTCCCCACAGAAGGCAAATCCTCTTCCCCTTGACCCGCGCGATACAATTTCTTCGTGGACGCTTCCGACCTCTTTAAGTACGAGCACGCGTGCCACACTCCGGACAAAAATACACACACTCCTTGCCGCTGTCGGCACGAAGCGGTATCCGCTAGAGAGCATTTATCTGCAAGTAGCTCAGTACTATGAATTCCTGGGGGAAGGGAAGCAGGCGTATAATTTTTATCTCCGCGCAGCACAAAGCGATCCGGTTGCGGGTGTTGCCTTTAGCGATTTAGGGAACTTGATGGTAAGACTGGGCGCGTACCACACAGCTTATACGGCTTATGGGAGATCGGTATATCTTCAGCCGCGCATCGCGCAATTTTGGCTCGCTTATTTGAACTTTCTCTCTCAACACGAAGCCACTGCGCCGGCGACGCCCGCTATTTTTGCCGCGGCAAAAACAGCAACGGATAACAACCCTCAGGTCCTCGCCGCCGAGGCACAGTGGCGCGAAAAAATTGGCAACATAAACGGTGCGATTGCCGACTGGGAGCTCGTGCGTGCGAGCGCGCCACCGGCAGCCGCACAGGCAATTGACGCGAAAATTGCCGCACTCAAGAAACAGCAGTCTTCTCAATAACTCCACTATGCCCTCCGCCCCCCGCCCACCATCAGCAAAAATGCCCTACTTTATTGAGTTCGCGAAGTTCCTCGGCATCTTTATCGTTATGATCGGCGCCGCGCTTTTCCTGATCGGCATTATCGCTACCGCTTCGGGTACGGGCTCTGCACCCGCGTCCGCTGTTTCCTCTGCCGCGCGATAGTTTCTCACCCCTATTCTGTTAATAAAGTTCTTGTCTTGTGCGTGCGCGCGCTATACTAAAAGGAGCGTATGTATCCAGAGCTCGCCTCTTATATTAAACAAAGACGCGATCAAAATGCCTCGTGGGAGGAGATTGAAAAAGAGCTCCTCTCTGTAGGATGGCCAAAAGAGCACATAGAGACGGCCTTCAAAGAGGCGGGGAGGACGCACGAGGCGCCGCCTCCCGCGCTGGCACAAGAAAAAGAGACAGCACCGATAAGAGAAAATGCGCCTTTTTCTCCTGTTTCTCCTGCCGCCGCGCCCGAGACGCCGACTCAAACTCCGGCATCAGATCCGCAGTCCCCTACTTCTGCTTTTGCCTCCAGCTCGTCGTTAGGTGGGGGAGAAGGGGCGGGTATGCTTGGCCTTTTTGATATTCTCCGCACGGGCACGCGGTTGTATAAAAGTCGTTTGGGTGTCTTGACAGGGATCGGGGCGCTCCTTTTTCTTGGCATTTTTATTTTTGCTTTCTTGGAGGTAATGTTGGTCGTGTGGAGCCACGCAGCCCCCGCCGGGAGCGTTGCGCCTAAGGTTATACCCTTGATTCTTTCCCTCCTGCTCATCGTTGTCCTTTTGTGGTTTTGGGGATGGGTGTACGCGGCGTTTTTCTCTACAGCATTAAGCCCCACATCCCCAAAACTTTTCCACGCTTTTGAAGAGACGCGTGCGCGGGCGTGGGGCATGCTGTGGGTCTTCATCCTCTTTACTTCTAGTGTTTGGGGAGCAGCCGCGTCCTACGGCTTCCTTGTAGGGCTTCCTCTTGCCGGGTTCGCCTACTTTTCCGGATACCCCCCTGCCTCTCAGATCATTTTTATTGTAGCCGCCCTTATTGCGGGCTTCATTGCCTTCAGTACTGTGTATTTTTGGACATTCTTTGCTCCGTGGGCTTTTGTTGCAGAGGAAAATGTGCGCGGTATGCGGGCTCTTACTTTTGCGCGGGAAATTGTACGGGGGCGTTTCTGGAGAATCGTCGGTCGCCTCATCGGAATTTTGTTTATTCTCGGCGTTATATTTTTTGCCGTGACAGCATTTATTTATTTTCTCGCTCTTTTTTTGGGTTTCCCTGCTTCTATCGCGAACCTTATCCTTCAATTTATCTCCTCGCTCTTCTTTCTGCCTTTCTTTGCCACCGTTATGGGGGTTTTCTATCGTGAAGCACGGCGCACGGCTAGTTCTATAAATCCTCGTACCCGTACGCGCCGCGCGTTTATCACGTACGCCATACTAGGGATAGCGGCAGGCCCGTTCATTTTCTTTGCTGTTATTCTCGCCTCCCTCAACGTCGCACGGCAAAAAGATGTTGAGGCCTCTACGATAAGTGAGATGTACGCTATCCAAGCCGAGCTCTTGCTTTACGAGAGCAAAAATAACCACTACCCCGTATCGCTAGTTCAG
>Ga0256829_1002095_pt1 | contig 15300 bp, 15 predicted proteins | sample 131447metaG_FD_185979 | JGI IMG/M metagenome (GOLD analysis project Ga0256829, IMG submission 185979) | Hydrothermal vent microbial communities from Lau Basin, Pacific Ocean - 131-447 | ecosystem: Environmental > Aquatic > Marine > Hydrothermal vents | place: Pacific Ocean: Lau Basin | collected...
CTTTCTATGTATGTGGGTGAGAGTGAAAAAAATGTAAGGAAAATGTTTGATGAATATATGGAAATATCTGAAAAGCTTAAAATAAAACCTATTTTGTTACTAAATGAAGCAGATCAGTTTCTCTCAATCAGAACTACATCAAGCTTTTCAAGTGCAGATAAAATGCACAATCAAATGCAAAATATTTTTCTTGAGCAGTTTGAAAAATTTGAAGGAATATTAATTGCCACTACTAACTTACTTGAAACTTTTGATACTGCTTTTTCAAGAAGATTTGACAGAAAAATAAAATTTGAAAAGCCTTCATTTAAAGAAAGAGTGAAATTATGGGAGATTAAACTTCCTAAAAAAGCTGATTATGAAGAAGATTTTAATATTAAAGAGTTAGTAAAATATGAACTAAGTGGTGCAGAAATTGAACTTGTTATAAAAAATACGGCATTAAAAGTGGCTCTTAGAAAAAAGGCTGTTTTTATGGTTAACGATTTTATAGAAGAGATAAAGAAAGAAAAAGGAAATGCTTTCGATAGTCAAAAAGCACTAGGGTTTATTATATAAATATTACAAATAGTAACATTTTTAATATTATTTTAATAAATAAGAGAAGATTTATTATAATTTTAACTTATATTTCGGTATATTAAACTAAATAACTAGACTATATTTGATAATATTTCAAAAAAAGGAGAATATATGGTTACTGTATTAATATATGCCTCTGGTATATTAGCAGGTATATTGTTTTTATATTTTGTTGGGATTATGGTTGCACCGTTTAATCCTGGAGAAGTAAAAAATGACCATTTTGAGTGCGGTCTTCCACCAAGTAGTGAAGTACCTATGAAAGCAAATTTCAAATATTTTATATTTGCTATTGCTTTTATTGTGTTTGATATGGCTGGGTTGTTTTTCTCACTTTTCGTATTTGCTGATAACCCTGATGCTTTAAAATGGGCAATGGTGTTTGGTGTATTGATGTTTGCAGCTATTACAATTAGTATGAAGGAGTATAGAAATGCTAAAAGTTCTTGATTTTTTTAATTACGCAAGGAGCAAGTCTCCTTGGATAGTCCATTTTTGTAGCGGATGTTGTTCACTTGAAATGCTTGCTGCAATGGGACCTAGATATGACTGGGAAAGATACGGTTATATTATGACTCCAACTCCCAGACAAGCGGATATTATTTTTATTACAGGGCTTGTAAGTAAAAAAATACTCCCTGCACTTCTTAGGACTTATGAACAAATGCCAGAACCTAGATATGTAGTGGCAATAGGAGCATGTGCATATGATGGCGGTCCTTATAATGATTCCCAGTCTGTTATTAAAAATATGACTGAAATACTTCCTGCGGATGTATTTGTAGCAGGATGTCCTCCAAAACCTGAGGCTATTATTGCAGGGCTTGAAGAGCTTAAAGAAAAAATAAAAAGAGGTGAGCCTAGTGCTTCAAGTCAGGGTGGACTTTGGAAAAAGATGAAGTTTTAAAGGATGGTAATGGAAAAATTAAAAAATATTTTAAATAAATATGAAACAGAATATGTTGAAGATTATAAATCTAACTGGGTTAAGGCAAAACTTAAAAATAAAGAAGATTTATTAAACTTAATAAAAGACTTAAAAGAGGCTGGAGTTAAAACATGTTCAACTGTTTCTCCTACTGATTTTATTGATGATAACAAAATAGAAGTAAATTATTTTCTTGAAAATTTAAAAGATAAAAAAAATGTATGGCTAAAAGTTGATTTGCCAAGAGAACTTGAAAATTGTGAGATAGATTCTATTACTCCTTTAATGCCAAGTGCTAAGTGGCATGAACTTGAAGCTTATTCAACTTATGGAGTGAAATTTAAAGGTCATCCAAATTTAAGATACTTTTTAATTAGCCGTGATTATTATGGAAAATTTCCTTTTAGAAAGGATTTTGACTGGAAAGCTCATGAAAAAAATTTAATAGAAAATGTAAATTCTATTTCAGAAGAGTTTTTTGAAGAATATGAAGAAAATGAAGAAACATTTGATAAAGAAGGAAGTAGAACTGTTCTTAACTGGGGACCTACACATCCTGCAAGCGGACCTATTAGACTTAAAGTGTATGTAAATGGAGAAAATATAGAAAAAGTAGATGCTGATATAGGATATGTTTGGAGAGCGTTAGAAAATTTAGCTGAGAGAAAAGATTTTATAGGAACTATTGTAGCGGTTGAGAGAATATGCTTTATGGATAATCCAAATCCTATGATTTGTTATTCTCAGGCAGTTGAAGAAATTGCAGGAAAAGAGATTACCCCTTTTGCTAAATTTATGAGGGTAATTTTAGGTGAAACAGGAAGAATTGCAAGTCACTTAATTTCTATGGGTGGATTTTTTGGAACAATGGGACTTCAGACATTTTTAATGTGGTGTCTTGATGTAAGAGAGTATTTTCTTGATGTTTTAGAAGATTATTCAGGGGCTAGAATTGCAACTGCCTGTGTGGAACCTGGTGGTGTTAGATATCCTCTTAATGATTATAAAGCATGGTTTGAAACGTTAAATAAAGCTATTAATGAGTGGGAAAGAGTAAAAGACGATATTAATGATATTTTCTTAAAAAACCCGCTTATGGTAAGCAGGGCTAAAGATAACGGAATTTTTACAAAAGATGATGTGGAAGAGTTTTATTTAGCAGGGCCTATTGCAAGGGCTAGCGGATTTAAAACAGATGTTAGAATTGATGAGCCTTATGCAGGATACGGTGAGCTTGAAATGGATTATGTAACCTGTGAAAACGGAGATGCAAGAGACAGACTTTTTATAATTGTAAAAGAAGTAAATCAGTCTATTGATTTAATCAAACAGGCAATGAAAAAAATCGAAGAAGGTGTGGAAGCTGGTGAAATGAATCCGGCAAAAGACCATTTGGTCAGAATGCCGCGCCGTATGCCAGCTGGTGAGGCTGTGACAAGAGTTGAATGGGCCAGGGGTGAGATGCTTATGCATTTAGTTACAATGGATAAATCTACTTCTCCATACAGACTTAAATTAAGAGCACCAAGTGTAAATCACACAATGGTTTTAGACAGATTAATTTCAGGGAAAACCCTATCAGATATTCCGCTTTTATATGGAAGTATGCATATCTGTCAGGGTGACCTGGATAGATAAGGAGTTAATATGAGTGTAGGAGCAGCTTTATTTTATATTTTTGTTTTTCCGGGGCTTTTGTTTTTGCTTTTATGGACATTTTTTATTTTCTACTTTGCAAGAAAAACACTTGCTTATGTTCATAAAAGGGTAGGTCCTCATTTTAACGGACCAGGAGGGAGTTTGCAGACAGTCTGGGATGTTTTTAAACTCCTGACAAAAGAGTCTATTACACCAAAAAGTGCGGACCCGTATTTATTTAATATTATTCCAATTATTACACCACTTGTAGCGGCACTGCCTGTTATTTTAATTCCTTGGACTCCGCTTATTAATCATGGGCACGGTATACTAGATACAAATTACGGTGTATTAGGCTTAGTTGTTTTAATTGGAGTTGAACCGTTTTTATTATTTCTTACAGGGTTTGGAAGTCACAATAAATATTCGTTTTTAGGAGGTATGAGAATTTTATCTCAAATGATTTCTATGGAAGCGCCATTTTTCTTAGCGGCACTATCCCCTGCACTTCTTTTTGGAACAATGAATTTATATGATATTATGTATTCAAATACATATCTTACAACACTGATTTTACTTCCGGGGGCAGTTATTTTTATTATTACAATGCTGGGAATTTTAGAACAGCCTCCTTTTCATATTCCAGACGCAGAACAGGAAATTGTTTACGGATTTTATACAGAATATGCAGGAACAAATTATGTGTTACTTAAATTTGCAGAATTTACCGAAATATTGGTGGTTTCAGCTGCTGCAGTTACACTGTTTTTTGGAGGATTTAGAGGATGGGGCTTTGATAGCTTTTTATGGCTGTTTATTAAAATAGTTCTTTTAGGTATTTTAATGGTTGCAATCAGAGCATCAAATCCAAGACTTAGACTTGATCAAATGCTTAAATTTACATGGAGCTGGTTAACTCCTCTTGCTATTTTAAATCTTGTTTGGATTATATTTGCCAAACTATATATATTAGGAGTTTAAGATGCTGTTTCAAATGTCAGAAAAAATAATCAGGGTTTTAAAAGGTGTAAAAGAACCAAGAAGAGCTGTTAATGATTTTGTAACAGAATCAGCTCATAAATCGGCTATTTTTAGAGGAAGACACGAAGTAAGATATGATATATGTACAGGATGTGATGCATGTAATAAAATTTGTCCTGTTGATGCAATTAAAATGAAACCTCTTCCTATTAAAAGACCAAATAAAGTACCGGAAGTTAGCTTATCTATATGTATTTTTTGTGGTTTATGTGAAGATGTTTGTCCTACTAAACCTGAAAAAGCTATTAAACTTTCAGGTGGAGATATAAATATGATTACTGAGGGAACAGAAGATGCCCTTGATAATTTTTGGGTGAGAGTTGATGTGCCTGAGGAGTGGATTGAAGAGAAAAAAAGAGAAGAAGAAGAAAAAGCAAGAAAAAAAGCTGAAATGATGGCTAAGAAAAAAGCCGAAGCTGAAGCGAAAAAAAAGGCTGAAGCTGAAAAAGGAGAGGAAAAATGAGTATTTTAATCCTTGCAATGGTTATAATATTGGCGGTTATGAGTTTAGCTCAAACTAAAACAGTTCCTGCAGTATTGGCATTTATTTCTATGATGTTTTTTTTAGGAATTTATTATATTTTACTTGATGAAAAACTTTTAGGTCTTTTTCAAATTTTTGTATATACTGGAGGAATTGTTGTTTTAACACTCTTTGGTGTAACTGTTATAGGCTCTAAATTTCCTGAATTTAAAATTAGACCGTGGGCTGTTGCTATTGTTACAGTTGTTTTAATAGGTCTTATGATAGTTCCGTTTTTAATACCTGTAGAAGCGGCACATAAAACTATTTCTTTACAAGACCAGGTAAAAGTATTTACGGACAATTATGCATTAATAGCGGTATTTATGGGAGTTGTAGCAGCAAGTATTCTTTATGGAAGTATTAGAATGTTACATACCCTTAAATATGGAAAGGAATAAAAATGACAGGATTTTATATAGATGCCATTACTGCTTTGATTTTGTTTGCAGTAGGGCTTTATGGAGTAACGAGTAAGAGTGATTTTTTAAGAATCTTTTTTTCTCTTGAAATGCTTTTAAATGCGGTTATTTTGCTTCTTGCAAGCGGAGCGTATCATTTTGGACTTACAAGAGATTTGGCTATTGCTTATGTGATAATTGTTATAGCAACTCTTGAAGCGGCAGCTGGAGTTTTAATATTTATTCTTACAAATAGAATAACTGGTGAAATAATCCCAGATCATCTAGATAAGGTGGTGGAAGATGAATAATGCAGTAATGATTTTATTAATAGCACCGTTTGTAGGTGCGGCAGTAGCTTATATATTAGGTAAATTCAAACAGCCTTTGGCTTTTTGGACGGCAGAAATAGTTGGAGCAATTTTATTTATTGCAAGTATTGTTTTATTTGTAAAACATTCAGGAACAGTAATTAGTTTCGATATACCTTGGATACATTATGGTAATTTTACATTGCCGTTTGGTATCTATATAGATCATCTTTCAATTATTATGCTGTTAATTGCAACAGGACTTGGTTTTGCGGATATTCATTTTGCCCATGATTATATGGGAGAAGATCCTGACCAGCCAAGATATTATGCAAAAGTATTGTTTTTTATCGGTGGTATGATTTTACTTGTAATTACAAAAGATCTAATTGGTGCATTTGTAGGTTGGGAATTTATGGGACTTGCAAGTTACGCCTTAATAGGCTTTTGGTATCATAAAAAATCAGCGGCGGATGCAGGTATGCAGGCTTTTCTTTATACAAGATTTGGGGATATTTTTATTTTAGCGGCAATTGCTCTTTTATATGCTTTTGCTCATACTGTAAACTTGGTAGAACTTAATCATTTGGCAGATGCCGGTAAAATAAATAAAACGGTAGCTTTGGTTGCAGCTTTATTTATTTTTATGGGTGCTATTGGGAAATCTGGACAGTTTCCTTTGTATCCTTGGCTTATGAACGCTATGGAAGGTCCTACAACTGTTTCAGCGTTAATCCATGGTGCTACAATGGTTAACAGCGGTATTTATATTGTGGCTAGAATGTTTGACTTTTTCCATTATACAGATGCCCTGTTTATTGTGGCAAATGTTGCGGCACTTTCAGCATTTATAGGTTCAACCAGTGCACTGGTTCAAAAAGAGATTAAAAAAATACTTGCTTATTCAACAATGTCTCACCTTTCAATAGCGTTTGTGGGACTTGGAGTAGGAAGTTTGGCAGCTGGTATGCTTCATCTTGTAAACCATGCTATTTTTAAAGCATTACTATTCCTTTCAGCCGGTGCAGTTATTTATATAGCTCATCATACAAAAGATGCGTGGAAACTTGGAGGTCTTATAAAAACTGCTCCTTTAGTAGCTCTTTTTATGGCTATGGGTTCACTTTCCCTTGCAGGTGTTCCTCCTTTTAGTGGATTTTTCTCAAAAGAGATGGTACTTAGTGCTGCATGGGAATGGGGTAACGGATTTACGGCAATATTTGTAACAATTGCAGCCTTACTTTCTATTGCTTATATTACAAGACTTTGGGTTTTGATTTTCTTGGGTGAGCCAAGAAATGAAGATATAGCCGGTAGTGTTCATAAACCTAGTAATCTTTGGATTAGACTTCCATTAGGTATTTTAGCGTTTGTAACTCTTTTTATTGCAATTTGGCAAAGTAATATTGTTCATTATATTGTAGGTAAAGAAGTGGTTGAACCTGAAATTGAAGGTTTAACAGCATTTATGCTTACAGGAATGCTTATTTTATTTTTAATAGTTGTAGGTCTTTATTTAAAAGGTCTTAACCTGCTTTATAAAATAGCTTCTCATAATTTTGTTCAAACAATTCATCAGATATTGTTTAACGGATATTATGTTGAAACTATGATTAGTTGGATTAGTAAACATATATTTGTTAATGCAATAGCTGCATCTGCTAGATGGTTTGATACATATATTATTGATTTTATTGTAAATGGAACAGTTCCGTTTACTCAAGGAGTACATAATGTATTCAAATCAGGGCATAGCGGAAGAATCGGTTCTTATATGGGACAAATGGTTCTTGGAGTTGCGATTATTGTTATAGCAATCTTAATAATTGTAAAGGGGCTGTAAATGGTAGCTATAGATATTATATTCGCGCCTATATTTTTATCGATCCTTGTCTATTTTTTAACAAAAGGAGCTGAACATATTACAAAATATATTGCGCTTGGATGGTTTTTAGTGTTGTTTTTTATCTCTCTTAGTTGGTTGCATCAATTACCTGCTCATGGTTTTTTGCAACTTGGGACATATTTACAGGTTCCTGCATTTAATTTTGATTTAACTTTGCAAGTAGATGCATTAAGTGTTGCTATGCTTTTATTAACATCGCTGCTTTTAATTTTAGTTGTATTTACATCATGGAATGAAAAAAATCAGGCATCTTATTTTAGTTTACTAATTTTATTTAGTGGACCGATTTTTGGTGTATTTATGACAACAAATGTTTTATGGTTTTTCATGTTTTGGGAACTTACACTAGTTCCAATGCTTTTCTTAATTGGTATGTGGGGAGCTGAAAGAAGAATTTACGCAGCTATTAAATTTTTTCTTTATACGCATGTTTTTGCTATGTTTATGTTTGTTGGATTTTTTCTTTTATATAAACAGACAGGTTATTGGGATATAACACAGATAAAAGAAGCTGCTCTTACAACACCTGCACTTATTTGGTGGCTTATGTTTGCAGGTTTTGCAGCAAAACTTCCATTATTCCCTTTTCATACATGGCTTCCTGATGCGCATGTTCAAGCACCAAGTAGTATTTCAGTATTACTAGCTGGGGTGTTACTTAAAATGGGAGCTTACGGACTTATAAGATTTACAGTGGAACTTTTGCCGGCGACTACAAGGGAATTTGCTTTATGGATGGTAGTTTTTGGTCTTCTTACAACATTCTTTGCAGGAATGCTTGCTATTTATGAAAAGCATATTAAAAAAATGGTTGCTTATTCGTCTATTTCCCATATGGGACTTGTCGTTGTAGCAATTGCTACTATGACATATGATGGTCTTAGTGCATCTTTATATGAGATGATAGGTCATGCTTTAATAATTTCACCTCTGTTTTTAATTGCAGGATGGTTGCATCATAAAACTCATACATGGTATATGAATGAAATGGGTGGAATTATGAAATATGCTCCTTATGCAAGTGCTATTTTTATATTAGCAGGTATGGCGGCTCTTGGGCTTCCTGGAACAATGGGATTTGTAGGAGAACTTACAATTATAATCTCAGCTGTTAAATCATTTGGATGGTGGATAGCCGTTATTGCACTTGGAGGATTTATAAGTGCTGGATATATTATCTGGTCTGTAAGACGTGCTATTCACGGAGAGCCTAGTGAAATAGTTTTAAATTCAACTTTTGAAATGAGTGCGGCTGAAAAATTTGCGTTGGCAGTTTTCGCATTCTTGATTGTTTATTTTGGAATTGTTCCTCAACCGATTTTTGATGTAGCAAATAAAGCATTTTCTAGCTTTTTTGGAGGTATGTGATGAGTTTTATAGTATTAATTGCAACAGGGTTATTAATTCCACTATTTTACAGGAATAATATTTTTATTGCAAAAATGATAGCTGTTGTAGCTTTTATAGTGGCAGCTTATTTTGTGTATCAAGGACAGTCTTTAAATTCTGTTTTTCCTTATTTTGTAATGACGAAAGCAACTATGATTATGGAGTTTGCACTTTTAGCAACATTAGCTGCAGTTTCACTTACCCTTACAGGGTTTGAGAGACCTTTAATTGCACAGATGCTTTTTTTAGGAGCTGTTTCATTAGGTTTACTTGAAACAAATAATTTTTTCTTATTTATTGTTTTATTTGAAGTAGTGGCTATTATTTCTTATATTTTGGTTGCAAATATAAGAAATTTTAATAATTCAGAAGGTGCTATTAAAGCATTTATTGCAGGAGCGGTTGCTAGTGGTATTATTTTATTAGGATTTGCACTTTTTAGTTTTACAAGTGAATCTTTTAATTATTCAGATATGAATGTAAGTGGTAAATTTACATTAATAGCTGTAGCTATTATGCTTGCTGGTATTTTTTATAAGCTTACAATTGTGCCAATGCATGCATGGGCGGCTGATGCTTATTCTCAAGTAAATCATGCAGCAGCAGCGATTTTGAGTGGGGTTATTAAAAGTGTTGTTTTAGTAGCGACTTTTAAGGCTTTTTATAAATTTATGATAGCTTACCCAGTTGCTACTGTTTTAATTTTTAGTTTTTTTGCAATTGTTACTATGACTTTAGCAAACTTTATGGCTTTATGGCAAAAAAGAATTTCTAAAATTTTGGCTTATTCTTCAATAGCTCATAGTGGTTATGCATTAATTCCTTTTGCTGCAGCTGCAAGTATTTATTCTTTTGCAGGAATTTTATATTATGCTGTAGCTTATATTTTTATGCAAACAAGTGTGTTTTTGATTTTGAATGATTTTAGAAGAGAAGCAGGAGTAAAATTTTTACAAGATATTAAAGGTATGGGGAAAAGAGCCCCTCTACATTCACTTTTCTTTACAGTGCAATTGTTTTCATTAGCCGGTATTCCATTGCTTGCAGGGTTTTTGAGTAAAGCAGTTGCTTTTTATGCAGGAGTGGATGCAGGACTTTGGCCTATAGTTTTGATTGCTGTACTTAATTCTGCTTTAGCAGTGGGGTATTATGTGTGGATTATAAAACATATTTATTTTGATAAATCTGAAAATGAAGCTGCTGTTAAAATGTCAGCAGGAAGTTTAATTGGTCAGCTTATATTACTTGCAGGAACTGTTTATTTTGGTATTGTAGCAGGTAATATAATTGGTGCCGGTATGCATTTTTCTTTTTAAATTAAAGGTTTAATTTGAAATTTTTTTTTCTTTTTTTCCCTTTTATTTTATTTGGTCTTGAAATAAATGTAGATTATTATCAAAAAAACAATGAAGCAAATGAAATTTTAACTTTATATAATAAATTTGCTTTTAAATGTATCCCTAAAACAAAAGAAATTGATTGTTTTTTTAATAATAATCCCTCAACTTCTGTTTTTAATATCAAAAGTCGTTTTTTTAAATTTAAATTTATTTTTGCTAAAAAATTTGAGCTTAAAATTCTTGTTAATAAAAAATATATAATTTTTTCAAAAACTGATAATTTGTATGCCAATCCACTTTTAAAATTAAATAATAATAAAAAAGCAAAAAAATGGATAATTATTGCGGGAGATGAATTCTTTTTATCAAAAAAAAAGCCAGAAGGGCTTAATTTTTATTTTAAAGATTCACCAAAAATTTATATAGGCGCCGTTGATGAAAGAGAAAATCCTATTAATATTAATGAACAGGCTCAGGATGTAAGAGCTTATTTTCAGATACTGAAAGGATTCAATGCAAATAAAGATGAAACAGATAATATTGATGAGTTTATAAAAAATTTCCCAAATTCTATATTTTTACCTGATATATTATATATGAAAATGGTTTATTTGGAAAAAAATAATAAGTTTGAAGATTTAATAGAAATAGGTAAAAAATGGATAAAAAGGTATGCATATGATGAGCATTTACCAAAAGTGCTGCTTTTAATGGCAAAATCATACTCTAAAATGGGATTTTTAAGTGATGCAAGTTATTTTTTTAACAGGATTATTACAGAATATCCAAATACAAATATAGCGGATTTGGCAAAAATTTATTTGGCTGATCAATTATATTCTGTTGGAGATGCTAAAAAAGCTATGAATTTATATGAGAGTGTTCTTTATTCAACTAAAAATATTGATACAGCTTCACTTGCTGCTGCAAGACTTGCAAGTAGATATATGAATAAAGGTCAGTTTAAAAAGGCTTATAAATATTATCTTAAAATTTATAATGCAAATAAAAAATTTTTACTTAAAAATAAGCAAAAAGCATATGAACTTGCAAAAATGCTGGCCTCTCATCAAATGTATTCTTTGGCGATTAATATAGGAGAAGATATTTTAAAAAAATTAAAAAAATTTAATGATTTATATGAGCCTCTTTTATATAATCTTGCAAAATGGAGTTATGAAGCAGGAAAATATAAAATATCACTTAATTTTATAAATCTTTATCTCAAAAAATTTCCATATGGAGATTTTTCAGATCAAGTAACTATTTTAAGAGATAAAGTTTTATTTAATGTGCCTGATAAAAATATCACTAAACAGCTTTATTATATAGATGAAATTATCAAAAATTATCAAGATAGTAATATTGCTCAAAAAGCATTGGTAAAAAAAGCTGAAATTTTATTCAAACTTAAAAAATATGGGAAAATCTTTAAATTTATACATAAATTACAAAATATATCCAAACAATATTTCCCTAATAAACAAGAATTTTTGAATAAACTTAAAGTATTATATTTTATAAAACTGTTAGATGAAAAAAAATGTGAAAAAGCTATGCAATTAAAAAAAGAATATAATGTTTCTGTTTCTAAAAAATATGATAATAAAATTTATAACTGTGCAATGAAAAGTTTAAATTATGATATAGCTTCTGTGGTTTGTAACAAATATCTTGACTCTCCGAATGATGAGATATTTATTAAATGGATGCAAAAAAAAATAGAAGTTCTTAGGACTATGAATAATTATAAAAATTTGGTAAGTGCAATTAATGATTTATGTGCTGTAAAGAAAAAAGGTTGTTATAAATATCAACTTTATAAATTTTTTGCATTATGGAATCTAAAAGAATATAAAAAAGCTTTGAAAGTTACGATGGAACTTGAAAAGAAAAAAGATATACGAAATACAGATGCTTTTATAAATATCGTAAGATGGGCAGTTGAAAATAAAAATTATCTTTTAGCCGCTACATATGCTAAAAAGATTATTGATTTGCAAAATTTTTTCAAAACATATCCTTATTCACCTTTTGTGGATTTTGTATATGCTAAATATTCTAAAAATAAAACTGAAGCAATTAAAGTGTTAAAAGAGCTTTTAAAAAGAGTAACAGGGGAAGATAAAGCAAGAGCTTTATTTATGCTTGCAAATCTTACTCAAAATCAAAAATATTTAAATGAATGTATGAAAGTTAAAAATTCAACCCTTTGGAAAGCTCTTTGCAAACAGGCTAAAGGGCTTTTTTAGTTATAAATGATGATTGTTGAATTTTGAATTCAATATTTAATATTTATAACTTGTAATTCATAATTAAGTCTTCTAATTTTTCAAGAGGAGCTTTTATGGTGTTAAATTGAGTTTTGTTAAAAGTTTGCTGTCTTTTTGCAAGGCGCGCTGTGTTTGTTACTATTTTTTCATATAGCTCATTTTTATTATAAACTCCATTAAAATAATCTAAAACTTCTTTTATTCCTATTGCTTTAAGGGCTGGAAGGCGTCTATCTTTGTATTTACTTTCAAGATATGCGACTTCGTCAATAAGACCTAAATTAAACATTTTTTTGGTTCTAAGTTTAATTCGTTGTCTTAAAATATCTCTATTAACATCAATTTCAAATATTGGAATGTCAGGTAAAATTGGAATAGGGGGATTTTTTTTAAAATATTCACTAGGAGCTAGATTTGTAGCTAAAAAAATTTCCGCCCCTTTTGTAATTCTATATGTATCATTTGGAGAAATTTTAGCGCAAAATTTGGGGTCTATTTTTTCTAATTTATCGTAACTGAATTTTTTTGCTTCTTTTTGAATTTCAGAAGTGATTTTTGGCATTGGAGAGATACCTTTAAGCATTGCTTTTAAATAAAAGCTTGTTCCACCTACAATTATTATATTTTTATGAGGGATGTTTTTATAAAGTTCAATAAATTTTGTTACATCAAATTTTTCATTAGGATAAATTTCATTAATTCCATAATGTTTTATTTCATTTAGTTCTTTTTTAAAAGGTTTTGCAGATGCTATGTCTATTTCTTTATAGATGCTAAGAGAATCAAGTGATAATATTTCATAATTTAATTTTTTGGCTAAATTTAAAGCTAAATTACTTTTGCCGCTGGCTGTGGGACCTATGAGTGCAAACAAATTTTTCCTTTTTTGTTACAATTATACAAAATAATTATCGGAGATTAAATGCAGATAAAAAAATATATGGAGCTTGTTGCATTCTCACATACAATTTTTAGTATACCTTTTATTTTAATTGCTATGATTGTGGCGGCGGATGGCTGGTTTGGCTGGAAGTTATTTGTTCTAGGACTTTTAGCAGCCATTAGTGCAAGGAATTTTGCAATGGCTGTAAATAGATTTGTTGATAGGGATATAGATGCTAAAAATCCAAGAACCCAAAATAGAATAAGTGTAAGAGGTGAAATTAATGAAAGTGAAATTAAGCTTTTTATTTTAGCAAATGCTTTAATTTTTATAGGTGTGGCATATCTTATTAATCCTTTGGCTTTTAAGCTTAGTATTCCCGTTTTAATAATTTTGGGAGGATACAGTTATTTTAAAAGATTTAGTGAATTTGCACATCTTATTTTGGGAGTTTCTTTAGGGCTTGCCCCTATTGCAGGTGCTATTGCGGTAACTGGTTATATTCCTTGCTGGTCTGTTTTTTTGGCATTTGGGGTTATGTTTTGGGTGGCTGGATTTGATATTTTGTATTCTCTTCAGGATATGGAATTTGATAAAAATGAGGGGCTTCATTCAATTCCTGCGAAAATAGGTGAAAATGGAGCGTTATTCATTTCAAAAATGTTTCATATTTTTACTGTTGTTTTTTGGGCTTGTTTTGCGGCATATTCACATCTTGGATTTTTTGGATGGATAGGAGTTTTGTTTGCCGCATTTATGCTTTATTATGAACAAAAACTTGTAAATAAAGATTTTAAAAATATTCCAAAAGCCTTTTTTACTGTAAACGGATATCTTGGAATTATCTTTTTAATTTTAATTATTTTGGATAGGATTTAAGATGAGACTTATAAAGGCTTATATAAATTTTGAATTTGATGAATATAAAGAAGAATTTCAAAAAGAATTTGATACTTTAGGGGCTGAGAGTGACGATCCGATAGGACAATATATAAAACTGGCAAAAGCAAGAGGAGAAACAAGAGATACAGATCCTGTTTTACTTGAGCTTTTAATAGCGCTTCATAGAAAAGTAGATGAACTTACAGCTATTATTAAAAATGAAACAAAAGATTTTTTATTTTTAAAATATGAAAGTGAAATAAAATCGATAGGATTTGAAAATTTTTCTATCAATGAGCCTTTATTTGAAAATAAAAAATATTATGGAAGAATGGATTTACCTGTATTTCCTCAGAGGAAAGTCCCTGTTATTTTTGAAGGAGTGGATAAAAAAACAGCTAAAATTTTACATATGCATGAAAGAGATATTAAAGACTATAATGCATTTATAACAGCTAGGGAAAGAGCTATTATAAGAGAGATGAAAGGTAAAATATGAATGGGATTATAATTAATATTTTAATGTTTGGAGGGATTAGTTTTTTTGTTTTTTTGCTTTTTTTATTTATGTTAAAAAGAGAAAAAATAAGCGAGCAGAAATTTGCCGCTTTTGAAATGTCTTTAGAAGAGCTTAATAAAGAAGTTTATTTAATTAAAAAGAACTTACAAAGTACAAAGAGCCTGCCTAAAATTGAACAAATGGAAGAAAAGATAATAGAATTAGTCGATAATATGGAAAAAATAGAAGAAAAAAATATAGAAATCATAAATTTAATGCAAGAAAGAATTAATGATTTATATTTAAAAATAAAACAAGATAAATTTTCTGATATAAGTAGGAGTATAAATAAAAACGAAGAAGAAAAAATACTTGATTTATATAAAAATGGAGCTACTATTGAAGAAATTTCAAGAGAACTTAGAATTCCTGCTGGTGAAATTGAGCTTATTGTTAAATTTTCCAACTTTTAATCTTAAGATTAACTTAAATTAAGGTGTTTTTAAGATTTCTTAATTAAAATTCTACACCTAAAAAATTCACAAAAGGTGTGATAATGAAATTTACTAAATCAATGAAACCTGCTGAGGTTAAAAGAGATTGGATTTTAATAGATGCTAAAGATAAGACTTTTGGTAGACTTATAAGTGAAATAGCAACTATTCTTAGAGGAAAACATAAACCATATTTTACTCCACATGTAG